>Ga0100393_10004843_pt1 | contig 12267 bp, 10 predicted proteins | sample CryGeymeta201517_FD_81546 | JGI IMG/M metagenome (GOLD analysis project Ga0100393, IMG submission 81546) | Groundwater microbial communities from Crystal Geyser aquifers in Utah, USA - Crystal Geyser metaG 2015-17 | ecosystem: Environmental > Aquatic > Deep subsurface > Groundwater | place... | reverse complement strand
GCGAAAAATCGGAATGTAGCGCAGCCTGGTAGCGCACTTCGTTCGGGACGAAGGGGTCGGAGGTTCGAATCCTCTCATTCCGACCAAATTTCTTCAATGAAATCAATGGTCTAGAGAAAAATAGAGCAGACAGTGCCTGCGAAAACAGGCGAAAAGGAGCGAACTGCTCCACTTCTGCTCCAAATGGCCTTGCGCCTGGTTTCGTCATCCTTCGCCTTTCTTCGCACAAAGCACCGTCTGCGCCGCAAAGCGCAAGCGGGGCCCAGTCGGCTATCAACCCATTTGGGGCTCCCCATTCAGGGGTCTAAAGTGTGATTTGACCAGTCGACTCCTAAAGTTTTATTGAATGCCTACACGGTTTCTCAGTAACTTTTTTAGGAATCATTGTGTCCACGATTACCAACCGTTCAAACTACCTCGTCTCCGTCCCGCGCAGCAAAGACCTGCCGCGCAGCTTCGCTTACAACGCCCAGCCCGCAATCTGCGCTTATGTCAAGCAATTGAGCGAGCAAGGCATCAAGCCAGTCATCAAGCAACTGGAAGACAAGCTGCAAGTGCGCACCCGCCGCATCGGTCATAAAAACCAACTCATCACCTTCAAGTCGGCCGCCGAGGCCGACGCGCATATCAAACGCATTGAATCGGAACAGACGCAGGGGCTTTTCATTGATTACACCGCTGCGGCGAATGTCACATTCGCCGAATTGATTCAAAAATACATCATCGAAGAGTGCCCCGCACTGAAGGGGGGCGGCGAAACCACCATTTACATGCTGAATGCACTGGTGGAAGACAGCACCGGCGAGCTGAAAAAGCGCATCGCCCTGCGCAAGCAGGAAATGAAAGAATTCGGCAAAACTATCACTAAGTTAAACGCCAACCGCCTGCCCATGGGCTGCCTCGAATGGATGCAGCTACCCTTGACTCAAATCAAGTCCACGCACATTGAGGAATTTATCGCGGACCGTGTCCAGTACGTGGAGCCTTCGAGCGTGGACCGCCAGCTCGACCTGATGTCGGCTGTTTTCAACCGGGCCACGGCCTCCTGGGGCTACCACCTCGAGAAAAGTCCCATGACCGGCGTACGCCGTCCCAAATACTTCAACGAGAGGGACCGCCGCCTACAGGACGACGAGGAAGCACGCCTGCTCGACCAGGCTCGCCGAGAAGACCAGTTGCGCTCGATGGAGCTGCGGGTCACTGAACTGGTCGCAGCCGAACTTCTAAGCGCCGCGCAGCTGCCGACCCACTATGGTCGCAATGAAGCGCGCAAGAGTGCATACGAGGTGGCGCGCCGCAAGGCCATCAGCGATGGTTTTGCGCATATCCCTTTCTACGAAACCTTCATCCAGTTCCAGTTGGCGACGGCGGCGCGCCGGGGCGAGGCACTGGGATTGTTTTGGACGCAGGTGAATTTCACAAAACAAACCGCGTACCTGCCCGCACCGAAAAATGGCAAACCGCGCAACCTGATTGTTCGCCAGGATATCCTGACCCAAATGACTCAACTGCCCCGCAGTTCGGACCAGTTGTTTGACATCGGCTTGGCCGAATTGGTGAATGCATGGGTCAGGATGTGTGAAAACGCCGGCATCATGGACCTGCACATTCACGATTTGCGCCATGAAGGCATCAGTCGCGCCGCCGAATCGGGCCTATTCCCAAGTGTCATTGATTTGCAGGCGTTCAGCGGCCACCGTGACATCCGCAGCCTGTCCCGTTATTCTCACCTCAATTCCAACGTGATGGCCGAGCGACTGGAACAGGCTGAAGAAAATCGACTGCAAACCCTCGGCCACAAAGGCCGCGAGCGCCTTAAAAGCAGCGAGATGCATTGGCTGGGTGGCTCTGCGCCAGTCGCGTCGGCCACGCCTGTCCTCGCCAAGCCCGAGATGACGAAAACTGACAGCTCGGCCATGGCTACTTCAAAGACTGATGATATCCAGAGCGGTAAGGTGGTCGGGTTGATGCGCCGCGCGCCCCGGCCCGTGGCCTGATTCGAATTCGAGTCGTCACCCGGCGCCCTTTACCAGACGCGCCGTCAGGTAGCCTGCGGTGCGCGACATTATTCGCCTCCGGATTGACCACTTGACTTTGAGCATAAAAAAATGCGGCGACTTGCAAAGGTCGCCGCATTTGAATCAGCTGGGCTGACCGGCCAAGATGCAAGCGCGCATCCCGGCAAGGGCATAACAGTCACCCGTCGCCACCACCTGACCTATCTGGCACGAAACTGTGCCATCAGGCTCCACCTCAAATTGAGCGCACAGACTCTGCAGCTCGTCCATCAGTTGCTTCAAGTTCACGCTTTCAAAATTTGCCGCAACCACGGGCAGTTGGTGCTCCGCAAAAAAGACGCTCACTTCCAGGTGCTCTTCATCCACAACGATGCACGGCCCTTCAGGTGGCCCGTAATGGGGAATGTTGAGTGAATCCAGATAACGGCGCTGCAATGCCAAGCCGGTCAGCGCATTTACTTCCTTGTCCTGCTCCATATTTTTCCTTCATGCAACGACATGTCGCAGTTTGTATAGCCACGTCCTTTGGGACGCTTTAGCCCATTCGAATTGGCGCTCGCTACACGACGCTGACGGGCTGCGCGGTGCAGGCCGAAAAAAGTGCCCTCTCCCCGCTCCAGCCGACCAAAGCGATGAGGGGAAAGGGCACTAAGGGTGACCAGAATGTTACGTATAGCACCACGGTCTCCATCAGGGGGCCTCTTTGACAAACTCTTCTCGGCAGCTGGCGCTGCCTCTGGCGTGCTACGAAGCGCAAACCTACCACGACCCCCTGCGTCCAGGGTTCTTTTCAATGTTGGTGCGCGGGCCCAATGGCGTCATGCGACAGCAGTCCGGCAATTTGGCGCAACTGCCCGACATCATCCGGCGGCTGGACCCGACGCTTGACTGCTGGATTTCGCAGGGCGAGTTTTTTCGACGCAACCGGCGGCTGGTCAACTTGTGGCGCATGCCACTGGCCTATATTGACCTGGACACCTATAACGTGGAGCGCCTGAAAGGGCGCCCGCCTGAATTTCTGCTCGCCTGTCTGCTGCAGAAATGCGAAGATTCCGGGCTGCCTGAGCCCAGTCTCGTCATTTATTCGGGTCGCGGTCTGCAGGTCAAATGGGTGTTTGCAAAGCCCGTCCCGCGTAGCGCCCTGCCGCGCTGGCAAGCACTGCAAAACGAACTGTGCCGCCGGCTGTCCGATTTAGGCGTCGACCCCAAGGCACTGGACGCATCACGTGTGCTGCGAGTGGTCGAAACCGTCAACACCAAAAACTCCGAACTCGTTCGGCTGGTCCACCAGGCTGCAACACCGGCCATGGGAGGTGTGCGGGCGCAAAGCGGGCTCGTTGCCTACAACTTCGACGTTCTGGTGGACACCGTCATGCCGATGGCCCGGGCCAGCCTTGACGCACTGAAAGTGAGCCGTGAGGACCAACGTGTATTGTGGCTGGCGGAAAAGGCGACCCCCGAAGCACGCAAGGGTCAGCTGGTGGCGTTGCGAGGCGGCAAGGACCACGGCTCCGGTGACAAGAGCAACCTGCGCCCCTTCATCCCAAGCGAATTGTCTTGGGCGCGGCTGGCGGACATTCGCAAACTCGGTGAGCTGCGCGGCTGGCATGACGGCGCACCCGCCGGAGAAAGGGACTTGCCGCTTTTTCTGTCCGCGTGCTTTCTGGCACAGGCCGTCGTTGTGCCCCGGTTGCGCGAAGAAATTACGGCCCTGGCCCGGGAGTTCGCGCCGACTTGGACGACAGCAGAAGCCCATTCGTGTGTCACTTCGGTACTCGCGCGTGCCGAGTCGGCATCGCGGGGTGAGGTCATCACCATCGATGGCCGAACCGTCGACCCGCGCTACCGATGGCGAAATGGCACCTTGATTGAGCGCCTGAAAATCACGCCGGAGGAAGAGCGCCAGCTGGCAACAATAATCAGTCCGGCTGAGGCCCGCAGGCGTGATGCCGAACGAAAACGACTCGCGCGGGCGCAAGCGCACGAAGCGGGACTAGCCATGACGCGCGCTGTCTGGCTGGCTAGCCACGAGCAAAAACGGACTTCAGTCCGACTGCTGCGGGCGGCGGGGAAATCCTGGGCGGTCATCGCAACGGAAGTGGGTTATTCCAGTGCGGATGCCGCGCGCATGGCCAGCAAGTGATGATGAATAGCGAAAAAGTCCCGTCCGTATGAATGGGGGTGGCGCAGCCAATGAAAAAAGTCCAGCCTAGTTTTGACGAGGCCGTTTTCATCAATTCAAAAAAGAAGGGCCCCGGGGCCGACCAGAGTCACCTGGAGCACACGAGTGCGGCTTGCGAAGGCGGCCCCTTAGCTCGTTAAGCCAGCGGGGCCAGACCCGCTCCTCATGCCTGCCTCAGGCGATTCGCCACCAACTTTGAACGCCACGGCTGTCCCGTTGCAAACCTCAACGGCTGTCTACATAGTTCACCAGCACGTGCGTACGTAAATGGCAGCGAGGTGAAATATCTCAGGCAACCTGCGGTCGTGTTGCAGTAGTAAATGGAGCGCTGATTCTCATGCCTTTGAGTGAGTAGTCTGAGTTGATACTATGCTTAGCAAGCCGCGACCAACGTGGTGGTACTTTTTGGCGCAGGAAACGACTATGTGGGGACTAAATGCTCAACATGGCCCAGTGCTGCCAACAAAACATCTACAGGTTAAAAATTCGATGTCAAAAGACCAATCCAACGATTATTTGAAAAAACTGCTTTCAGGAGACAGTGCAAATATCAATGCGCTCATTCAAGAGGGGCAACTCCTTGCGTCTTTGCTAGAGAGAACTGCAGAACAAAAAGGGCACTCACTCGATGACCTTTGCGGCTCGCTAATGATTACGAAGGGGTTCTTGGGTCAATTGCGAAATGGCGCACGTGAAGGGCACGGGCTCAGTGAGTCACTCATCCGCGCATCTGCTGCTTATCTTGAGATTCCGTACCTTGCCGTACTTATTTTGACAGGCAAACTTACGGTGCAGGACGTTTCGGAACTGGACGCCTATGCCGGTACTTCTACCTCGGGCGCCTTTGACGCCGTGAGAAAGTTTGCACTTGGGGAAGTGTCTTCGAAATAGCGGCCCGCGTTCTTCTTTCGTGTGCCAATCAAACTCGCCCATCAACTCCGACCAACTTCTGTTTGACAAGTACACCGAATCTGTTGTTGGCTTCTTTGGCTTGGCGGCATCGTCCTATCGCTCTTGAATGTCCGCAGCGAGCCTGTCTTCGAGATGAAAGTCCGCAGACTTCTTCTTGGCTTCGCGCTCGAACGCCTCAACGACCGCGCTGGCATGGTCGCTCTGCAGCCACAAGCGGGCAATCTCAGTTAGTCCACGAATACTGAGTTGCGATGGAAAACAAGGTACCTTTGGTGAGCTGTGGTTAGGCCTTGGACCTTCAAACCATCCTGCACGCCTAACAGTTGCAGCGCCGGGGCCAGCAACCTTTTTGAAAACCACAGGTTGCCATCAAGTTGTACCGTCATCCAGCCGCCGTCGAACAACGCATCCAGATGTGGGGCCAGCAGCAGGCCATTGAAAACATCCAGCCTTTCTTCGTCTGAATCACACGAGGCCCAGGGCTTGATGTGAGAGGCCCGCAGAAGCTCTGGCACCGCCAGCCCTGTAACGCACAACGGCCCTGCCAAAAGTCCAGCAGGGCCCCGCGAAACATGTCTTGACCGACCCGCTGCACAACCCAACGCTCGGTCTCTGTGGCCCTTGGCATCGCTGACGTCGCCTGGTGGTACTTGTCCGCAACTCTGTCGGGCATGGTGCGGGCAATGGCGACTGCCTTGTCAAGCACCTGGTACAGAACATTCCATCCCTGCACCGTCAGTCCCTCTGGGGCTGCCGTTGGCAACAAGATGGGCACCGACGCGTGCAGCACGAAGATGTCATTGCCAAGTGACTGCACAGTGACAGACTCCGGAAACTGAGCCGAGCGAAATACGAGCCCCTGACCAGCCATCTCAGGCGAGAGTTCGAAGCCGCAATCAGCGGCGGCTTTTTCGAGACGGGTGCGCTCAAATGGGCTCACGTCGCGCTTCCGACGAGCTTCTTGTATCCATCCCTGATGACGGCTGCAATCAGTGGTCGACGGGCCGCCAAGAAGGCCTCGTAAGTCAGTATCCACCACTGGTCAGGCAATGCATGCCAGCTACACATCTGCTCCAGAGCATCGGCTCCAAATCGTTTGGCGTATTCAGGCCAATAGACAGCAGGTGGAGCATCAGAAATTGCGATGTTGTCGTCCCACTCGACCAAGGCGTAGTTGGCTATTTGGTTAATGTCGCGGACGCTGTCGACGCCCTTGTTTTTGAGGTATTGCCGGGGAAATATGTGATGCCGCTCCAGCGCCTTCTTTTGTCCATAGGCAGGGGGGTCCAGCAGGTCTGCCACCGACGATTTTGAAAAGAGGGCCCTTGCCCCTAACAGGGTCTGTGCAGCATAGAACCCGAACAAAGCAGGACTCCGGCCGGCGGATGTGGCTAAGTCCAAAGGCAGCGTCTTTGTCCAAAAATCGTCAGTCAGTGTTGCTTCTTCAACCTGGGTCATCTTGTTCAGAAACTGTTCGGGTGTCTTCAGTTCGCGCAGCCCTGCCAAATCCATCTCCATCTTGGACTCCGGCGACGCGCTGTAGCGTCCGGTCAAGAGCGACATGAACAGCCATCGAGCGATGGCGCCCTTGAGCTTGAATGCGTCAACGCCAAATTCAGTCCGCCCCAGCAAGTACAACTGATACGCGAATACCAGCGCCGTTACCGAGCTAATTGTCTTTTGACTTCGATAGCCCGCACTTCGAACGACGTTGAGGAAGTCTGCCCAATAGGTCAGGTTCAGGACTTGCTGCTGTGCTTTTCGCAAGCGCTCAAATTGACTATTGCGCGCCTCCAGACTGACCTCACCGGTAGCGAGGTCCTTGCCGCGCAACAACGAATACACAAATTCCAGCCGGGCTCTTCGAAACGCTACGCCGACATTGACCCTCAATAAATGGTCTGGGTCCGGTTGGAAGATTTGGTTGAATGGACTTGGCTGCCCCGCAGGCCCTGGTTGCCGGGCTGAACGACAGAAGTTCTCCAATTGCGTCCGCCCGTCATCCCAAAACACTGACATCAAAGTCAAAATGAAGTCGGATTGGTTAAGCTTCTTACCCTCGCTATTGATGCGAACGAAGACGTCGGCCACCTGCTCTTCAGAACATTGTTGCGAAAGCTCCAACGCGATGAATGGGAAGTTGGTCAAACCTGAAAGTCTGCTAATTGCCTCTGACACCACATCTTCTTCAGCAACTGTTACTTCGCGGGCTGCCCGCAGGCGCTTTAAGTACTCCCCGATGGTTTTATGAGTCTGTTTCAAAAACAACTCTGAGATATCAAGGATGTACTCTGGGTCGCGTTCTGTCGTCGCGTCAGGCACAACAAAAGCACCCGACTGCGGCCGGAAAGCTATCCGAATGTGCTCGCGTTGGAAGTTCTCGCGCATCACCGCTTCCCGCCTAATGACCGCATACAACGATGTCAATCGCTGCTGTCCATCGACGATGAGCAATGACGGTGCCTTCTGTTTATTCGCGTCACCAATGACTTTGGTATCCACTCCCTCAGCACCTGTTTGCCAAAACAAGAAGTAGCCAACTGGGTAACCGCGATACATGGAATCAAATAGGTCCCGAACCTTTGCGTTGGCCCAAACAAACGGCCGCTGGATGTCGGGCAGGCCGATACGGCCGAGGCCAATGTCGTTGATGAGTCCGCCAAGGCTGTAGTGGACTTCTTTGAAGAGAGTTTCGCTCATGGTTTTAAAGTATTTGAGTACCGCGAAAAAAGGTGGTGAGACTCAGAAGCGCAGCTCTGACGATTTGGCCGTCCATCTCAGAGTGTGCGGATTTTTCACCATGGAAAAGGTTACAGCGGACACGATAGACCGCTTGGATAAAGTGCGGCCAATCGCGCGGAATCGTCTCACCCCGGGCGAGGTGGAACTGGGCGCACGCAGGCTCAAACTCAGTCAGGCCCTCGCCAAAGTAACAACGGATGCGTTCTTTCCTTGGCACCGACTCGTCAAGGTGTAAAAAAATCCGCCTTAGGTGCTGAGCTTTGAAGATGGGGAGCAAATCGAAGAATGCCTCCGCCTCATCATAGAAAGACGGATTTCCATGGTAGAGCTGGTCAAACGCCAAGTGCAGACCCGAGTCGTGCACCAATCGGTCCATGTACTCACTGTCGCGGTCCTTCCCCGTAATGCAGGCTGCCCAGGCGTTGACGGCAATCCAAGCGAAGACGAAGGACTCAAACGTACACTCTTCATCAAGGCGGGCACGCCATGCTCGTTCGAACCATGTGGTGATGAGCCGGTGACCGTCTGGGTGCAAGTAGTCGTGCTTCCGCAGGTCAATGGACTGACGCCCGCGCGGCTGAATGTAGGGGCACGCGTCAACGTGCCGCTGCCTATCTCGGTCAGGCGGTCGCTGCTGCGTTGGCATCTACTTCGTTCCTCACATCAATCGTTGACAACTGGCAGCAAGCGACCATCGGGATACTCAACCACTACAGTCAGGACGGTCAGCGGGGCTTCTGGCATTTGAACGGTGAATGGTTGGTATTCCCCATCGACTTGGCGAAGCTGCTCTGGCAATGATGCAGCGAGCTTTTCGAGCATGGGGCCCACGAGTACGGACTTTTCATATTCGTCAGATAGCACTGAAAGCTGTGCATATCGTATCCTCTCACCATCGGGTCGGATGACCCCGAAGTTTTCGGGAATGGGCATCCACTCCGCGCTGAGAAAGTCCGTTCCCGCGAGCTGCCGCAACAGGTCAAGCTTTTCGCGGTCAGTACCATCGAGCACGTAAGCTTTCCCAGCTATCCGTGCTACATACCCTGCCTCGTCGGCATAAACCCATAGATTGGCAACGACCTCTGGGTTCTTGAGTGCACGTGGGCTTGCGGTCTTCATGGAAGCGAAATTCCACGGATGCGCTGGTACAACTCCACGGCAAAGGAGTCAGTCATACCGGACACAAAGTCTGTAGCCAGCAACGTGCGTTCATATGCAGCGAGTTGGCTTGGGTCGGCAGTCATCTTGGGCATCAGGCTAAGTAGTGTGCGGGTTCGAACCTTGCCCTTGCCAAGGCCCTTCGCCTTGGCGTCGATTGCACCAACGAACGATTGCAGCAGCCCGGCGATGACTTCGAATCCGCAGGCCTCAATCTCGAGAACAGGCCTGGCGCAATACACCTTCTGCATTGCCATGTCCTTGAATGCCTTGAACTCATTGTTGAGGGGGATGCACACTGCAAGCTCGTTGTCGAACGCACCGCTCAACAAGCCGTCGTAGTTGTCTTCAAAGGCCTGAACTACGGCCCGCGCCATTTTGTCCAAAGTAATAGCACGAAAGTACTCGACGCGGCGCCCGACATTGTCAATCTTCTGTCCCTGCTCCCAACGTTCGTCGGAAAGCCAGGGTCGGTGCAGCATCGCAATGTCTTCGAAGGAGAGGCAGCCTGCCTTATACCCGTCCTCCACGTCCATGACGTGGTAGCAGATGTCATCGGCCGCCTCGACGAGGAACGCCAGCGGGTGTCGGTGCCAAGCATCCGCGACGCCTGGCTTGCGCACCAAACCCAGCTCGTCTGCCAACTCCTTAAAAAGTGCCGCCTCACTCTGCATGAAACCGAACTTCTTGCCGCTAATGCCTTGCTTCTGGGACCCATCGACCTCTGAAGCCCGTGGGTACTTCGTGAATGCGCCAAGCACTGCCCCGGTCAGCTGTAACCCACCCCGTTGCGGTGCCTGCTGCAAGGTGCAAAGGGTTCGAAAGCCTTGAGCGTTGCCTTCGAACTTGAGCAGGTCCATGCGCTCGGCGCCGTTGATGTCATCGACCGCACCACTGGATTCGAACCATTCCTGGATGGCGGATTCGCCTGCATGGCCGAAGGGCGGGTTGCCGATGTCGTGCGCAAGGCAAGCTGTCGCCACAATGGTGCCTAGGTCGTGGGGGGCAGCATACTCCCTAACATCCGGCTGTTTCCGCGCTATGACTTCGGCGGCAAGCATCCCCAGCGAGCGGCCCACGCTGGCGACCTCCAGACTATGCGTGAGACGGGTTCTTACATAGTCGCTCTTCGCGAGTGGAAATACTTGGGTCTTGTCCTGCAGCCTACGAAAGGCTGGACTGAAGATGATGCGGTCGTAGTCCCGTGTGAACTCGGTTCTCGGGGGAGGCACCGCTTCGGGCTTGCCCGGCCTACCGAGGCGCTTTGTTGTCAGTAGCTTAATCCAGTCCATATTTACTCCCTGTCTTGTGATTTCAGTCTGCCGTCAGCTTGTCCCAAGCCTCCAACACCAACCGTTGCGTGCGGTACTCACCAAAAGCGCGTTCTTCTTTGGCTTTGAGGCCACGGAAGGTTTCGCTGGGGTAGTCCGGACCGAGCAAAGCGCCACCGGGGCCGAAGGGGGCATCGGCGGGGTCGAGGATGTAGCGCAGCTCGTCGCGGGTCAGGCCGTAGAGGCGGGCGTAGTAGGCATCGAGTTCGGCGCGCAGTTGGGCGCGGCGTTCGGGGTACCAGCCGTAGGGGGTGCGGCGCTGCTCGGGTGGGCGGGGGTCGTAGGCAGCCAGGTCGTCGGCCCAGGCTTGCATGTCGTGCGCGGTGTGGGTGAGTTCCAGCACGCGGGGGACGATGTAGGCGAGGTCGGCTTCGGTGTAGCGGTCGGGGGGGAGGACGGAAAGCTGCTTGTAAACAAAGTAATTCAAGTGTGTGCCGCCCACCTTGTTCCTCGCTACAAAGTCTAAGACCAATGCGGCAAGGTTCCCAAGTAGTGCGGCATAGGCCCCGTTGCACTGAGATTGGTTGAACAACATCAATGGCATATTGTTCCCCACCGCCACCCTCGGCACTACAGACGCAATCACCGTGCGCTCGTTGGTGGCATTGGTGATGTCGCGCCACCCCATCAACCACCGCGGGCTGCGCCGATCCATCCAGGCATCCATGAAATTTAAGCCAAATTGGCCTGTAGCGCACGTGGAAAGTGCGTGAGCAGCTATTGAAACTGTAGCGACTTCGGCTGCATTCGCCGCTGGCGGCTTTTGCCAAGTTTCCAGTTCAGCCAGTTCCGCATCGCTCAAACCCAGCTCAACATCTTGCAGCGCCCATTTGGTGAAGGCGGGCAAGGCCTTTTTACCCGTGGTGTCGGCGTGCTTCAGGGCATTGGCCAAGACCGGGTGGTGGGCCGCCAGCAAGGCTTCGGCTGTTTGTGTGGCTTGCCAGGCCACGGCGCTGGACCAGCCGGCCTTGTCGGTAGCCGTGCCGGGTTTGGACTGGCCTGCGCTGCGGCGAAAGAGTTCACCCGCTACCCAGCCTGCCAGCGCCAGCGTGAGTGCGTTGGCAGCATTTGAAACATTTACGTCAAATTGGCCTGTAGCCACCGTGGTATGTGCGTGAGCAGCTATTGAAAGTGCAGCATCAGAGACATCTGGCGCAGCCGCCTCACACGCCTCATGCCAGGCCAACCAGGCGCTGGCGACGCGGCTGGGCACGCGGGCGATGCGGGCCAGCACCTGGCACTCGTCCACCCAGTAGCGCGGCGATACGCAGTAGTCTGGCTTGTCCTTTTCAATCTGCGTCACGTCGCGGGACTCCCAATCATCGTTTTCAATTGCAGCATCAGGAATAAATGTTGCCCAACGATGGTCGAGTTGATGAATCAACTTGCCTTCATACATGGGAAGACGTTTTGCTTGTCCAGACTCAACCGCGGATACCTTGAATAACCCACTGGCGCTAGTCATGTTGAACAACCCTTGAGAAAAGAAAATACCCCATGGGTTAACTTCAGCCTGCGCCGTTATTGATTCCTTACTTTCTTGTATTGCAGCTTCACGAATTAGAACTGGCACTGCTCGGTAGAGCTTTTTGGTTAGCTCGGCGTCATGCTGACTACGAAACACTGGACAAGTACCGGTGTTTGGGTTGATGAGTTGGAAATCATCGGGAGTAAGTGAAAACCGTCGCCGTTCATCAGCTAGCTCTTTGACTTGCAATATGTAGTGCGCAAGCTCCGCTGCTGTTCCAGCCGTACCAAGAGTCAAGAGCACAAAGGGTGTGTCGGAATGGACATCTGGAAATATCTTTTCTGTGTTGTCAAAACCATAGAGCGATATCAATCGATGCGTGGAAGTCACCCAAGCAAAAAATCGCTTGTTTGAATCATCTGTGCAGATTCCTGCTTTGACAATGAATCCAGCTCG
>Ga0100393_10004827_pt1 | contig 12290 bp, 15 predicted proteins | sample CryGeymeta201517_FD_81546 | JGI IMG/M metagenome (GOLD analysis project Ga0100393, IMG submission 81546) | Groundwater microbial communities from Crystal Geyser aquifers in Utah, USA - Crystal Geyser metaG 2015-17 | ecosystem: Environmental > Aquatic > Deep subsurface > Groundwater | place... | reverse complement strand
ATTAATTGGTCAAGGCCGGTTTTTTTTATATTTAATTCCTTCAGGTAGTTTTTTGCTTCAGTGCCGTCTAGATCAGCTAACTCCGATTCAAGTTTAGCGCAAATGGGAATTGAGTTTGGAATTGCGGGTTTAAAGTTATTGAGTTGTTCTTCGCCAATGTTTTCAATAAATAGTTCTGGTTTTAAACTTAGCAGGCTTAAGCCCTTAATAAATTTTTGTTCATCATCTTTTAGTTCAGCAATATCAGGTTTTTTGCCCTTGTCCAAGGCAATGATAATATTTTTCAAAATTATTTTTTGTCCGGGCGCGTCTTTGTCATTTGATTTTATTTTGCTTTCAATTTTGATCAATACTTTTTCAATCGTGGCAATATCAGCCATAGCCAGCTCGGTTTCTATGGTATTTAAATCTTCTCCAGGTTCAATTTTGCCGGCAACATGCGTGACGTTTTCATCCTGGAAATTTCTGATGACATGAGCAATTGCGTCAACCTCGCGGATATGAGAGAGAAATTGGTTGCCCAAGCCCTCGCCTTTATGGGCGTTTTTAACCAGTCCGGCAATGTCAACAAATTCAATGGCTGCCGGGACAATTTTTTCAGAATGATAAAGATCGGCGAGCTGTTGGAGCCGCTCATCCGGCACTGCCACCACCCCGACATTGGGGTCAATGGTGCAGAAGGGATAATTTGAAGTGTCAACTTGTTTTTTAGTCAGGGCCTTGAAAAGAGTGCTTTTGCCAACATTTGGTAGACCCACTATTCCTATTTTCATGTTTTTGTGGATTAATATCTTAAATTTTAAATTTTAAATTACAAATTTTAAATCAAATCTTAATTTTAAATTTTAAAATTAAATCATTTAAAATTCATTTAAAATTTAAAACTGGAAATTTAAAATTTGATTATATTTAATTTACCATTTAATATTAATAATATCAAGCTTATGTTAACTATAGTCATTGATACTAATATATTAATAGATGCCTGGCAGGATGATTTTAGCTATGCCCGGCGGATTATTGATGAGGTAGTAACTGGCAATATCCGGGCAGTGGCATCGCATAAAATTTGGCGGGAGTACCAGTTGATTTTTGATAAATTAATTAATAATTCCCGCCATTATGAAATGGCCCAAAGGTTTTTTTATGCAGTTGAAGAGGTCCAACCACAGACTAGAATCCGAGTAGTTAAATATGATCAGCAGGATAATAAATTTTTTGACGCGGCCGTAGCGGGCCAGGCGGAGTATATTATTTCCAATGATTGCCATTTATGGGAAATTGGAGAATATCAGGGGATTCAGGTAAAGAAACCCGAAGATTTCTGGATAGAATATAAAAATAAGAATGATGACACCGGGAGTGAAAACTGGCAGGCTTGGATGAAAAATGTGATGGGCAGATAATTTAAGTTAATCATAAAACCCCGATTGAGTCGGGGTTTACTTTAATTCTCCCAGTGCCTGTAATTTGAGTAAATCAGTATAAAGCCCCTTTTCATTTTTGAGCAGTTCCTGATGATTGCCTGATTCTATAATCCGGCCTTGATCAATGACAAAAATTTTATCTGCGCCAATAACAGTGGACAGGCGGTGAGCAATGATAATCATCGTCTGTTTTCTAGCAATACGTTCGATTGAAGCCTGGATTAATTTTTCAGAGTGGCTGTCAAGATTTGAAGTGGCTTCATCAAAGATGAGTATGCTTGGTTTGGCCAGAATGGCGCGGGCAATGCCCACCCGTTGTTTTTGCCCGCCGGAGAGCCTGATGCCCCGTTCGCCCACAAGCGTGTTTAAGCCCCTGTCAAGAGTATCAATGAAATCAATATTGGCAATTTGAGCGGCGTTTTTAATTTCAGCCAACGTGGCGTTGGTTTTACCATAGGCAATGTTTTCTTTCAGGGTGGTATTGAACATTTCAACGTCTTGGGGAACAATAGCTAAATTTTTCCGGTATTGGTGAATGTCATAATCTCTGATGTCTCTGCCATCAACAAGAATATGGCCGCTGGCTACGTCATAGTGGCGGTAGAGCAGTTTTACCACGGTGGTTTTGCCGCCGCCTGACGGGCCGACAAGCGCGATGGTTTCCCCAGGCTTTATCTCAAAATTAACCTTGCTGATGGCCGGGGTCTTGCTTTTTTTATGATAAGAAAAGGAAACATTGCTGAATTTTATTTGGCCACGGAGGGGGTGTTTCAACTTGATTTGCGGGTTATTGGTAAGAGAACTTTTTTCATCCAGCAGCCTAGTAACCCGTTCAACAGCGGTTGAGCTCTCAATTAAGTGGTCATAAGTGCGGGAAATTCTGAAAAGAGAGTGGTAAGCTGTTTCAGACAGGGTAATAAAAAAGACAAAGGAGCCAATGGAAATACTGCCGTGCCAGGCTAGAAAAGCGCCGTAGAAGATAACGGCGATTCTGCCGAAATCAATAATGAAGCCTCTTAAAACATTGTAATTGAGAACCAGGCGCCATTCCCGGCCTTCTATTTTTTTAATGTGGTCGCGGATGTTTTGGAATTTTTTGGTTTCTTTAAGTTCGGCCACAAAAGATTGGACGGTGTAGATGTTTATGATTGATTGGCCGAGGATGCCGGAGGCGTTCTCGTATTCTTCATGGCGGGTTCTTCTCATCGGGTTGACCCGTTTATTCATGGCAAAGGTGATGAGCAGAAAAATGGGAATAAAAACGATGAAAATTAATGACACCCGCCAGTTAAAATAGAGCATTAGGATAAAAGTGAAAGTAATGCTGGCAACGGTCGGCCAGAATTCCCAAGTGGCATTAGTCATCAGTTCAGTCAGTTTGTCTACGCCGCGCTGGACCCTGATGATTTTATTGCCCGTATTTTCCCGTTCGTGGTAGCCAAGCGATAGGGAAATCAATTTTTTTTGCAGAGTGATGGGCAGGTAATATTCCATATCAATCAGAAAATCAAAAATGCGGCGGTCTTTATAGTAATGGATCAGAGTTGAAAAGCCGTCAGAGACAAAAATTAAGGCGATTAAAACCAAGAGCTCCTTAATTTTTCGCTGGTCAAAATTTTCTATATGTTCAATGACAAGTTTTAAAAAATAAGGGCTGACTAGGCGGGATAATTCAAAAAGCGAGACCATGACAAAAAGCCAGATCATCCGATGTTGAAATGGTTTTAAAATTGACCAGAGGTTAAGCCAGAAGTCTTTATTAATTTGGTTTTGTTGTTTTGACATAACAAAACAGTCTATCATTATTATCTGAATTTGAACAGAATTCAATATGACAAACTATGACCAAAAAATAGCTGGTTAAAACAATAAAACCAAGATACTTAAAAACAGACTCAATAAAAATTTTATTCTCCTTTGCTATGTTCAACTGCAGCGCCGCTATTTATCACCTTTTAGTTCCTTGACTTTTTCCACAGCCCACGGGCCGATTTGTTCAGCCAGCTTAAGCATTCCCTTATAGTCATATAAAACGGCCAGGACATCTAATTCTGTTCTGGCCAGTATTAGATGCAGAATTCTTGCGGCCATTTCAGGATCATCCTCATAATTGTCCGCGGCCATTTGAATGGCGGTTTTGAAATCATTCGGCATAATAGGCCCTCTATTATCTAGGATTTCATAATACTTTTTTAAATCGTTTTTTTTGTCTTTTTGTTCGACATCTGGGGTTTTTTCTTCGATTGGATTGTCGCGATTCATAAATTTAAAATATTTTTAAATTATTAAATAATCTACGATTAAATCAAATTAACCACTATATTAACTCGACCTTTATGTCACTTCCATTATAACACATTTTAAACATAAGCTGTCAAATTGGTGCACTGCTCCATGTTACAGTTTATGACCTTGCCAAAATTTAAAATACCAGCTACGATAAAATCAAAAGTCTTAACTGGTTTTTTTAAAATCAATTTTAGAGGGAGGAATAAAATGTTACGGAGAATTCTTAATGTATGTCATATCTTTATTGATATGTGCACTGATGAAAATAATCTTGATCCAAATCAAAGAGTAACTAGAGTGGAGGTTAAAGCCGGGCTTATTGCTTTAATATCAGTCATTCTTTTTTTAATGTTGCTTTGTTTTTATGCAGACAACATTTTTTAAAAGCATTGCCACAGTGATTGGTCCAATACCGCCTGGAACAGGAGTAACCCAGGCGGCTTTTTTTTTAACATTGTCAAAATCTACGTCGCCGACTGTTTTGCCGTTTACTTTATTTATACCCACGTCTATAATAACAGCATTTTTTTTAACATAATTTGCCGTGATAAAATTCGGCCGGCCGATGGCGACAATTAAAATGTCAGCTTGTCTGCATTTTTTAGGCAGGTTTTTGGTTTGGGAGTCATAGATGCTAGTCTGCCGGGCACGTTTTTTAAGATAATAATATGTTGGCAGGCCGGCAATTTTGCTTTTGCCGATTATGGCAACCGATTTATTTTTTAAATTTACTGATTTTAAAGCCTCAATAATGGCGCCAGTGGTGGCTGGGAGAATTAAGGGGGTTTGGCCGCGTTTTAATTGATTGAGATTTTTGGGGTGGATGCCATCGGCATCTTTTTTAGGATCAATAGTTAAAATTATTTTATCTGTATCAAGATGTCTGGGCAGAGGCAGCTGCACCAGGATGGCGGTTATTTTTGGATTATTGTTTAATTCACTTATTAATCCAATGATTTTTGATTGTTTGGTTTTTTCAGGCAGTAAATATTTTTTAAAGCCGATGTTTATTTCTTTGGCGCGTTTTTCTTTGATTTTGACATAAAGATGGGAGGCTGGATTTTTACCGATTAAAATAACGGCTAAAAGGGGTTTTATTTTTAGTTTTTTGGTTTTTCCCTTGAGTCCAGTTAAGATTTTATTGGAAATTTTTTGACCGTTGATGAGTTTCATGTGTTTAAGAGCAACGCCTCGGCACTAGTTCATTCATTTGTTTATTCCCGGCAGGGGAAATTTTTTACACAGTGACCTGACTTGAGATTTAATTTTCTTAAGTTGTGATTTATTGCCGCGGTTTTTAATTGCCCGGTTGATCAGCTGGACAATTTTTTTAACTTCAGATATGCCCATGCCGCGGCTGGTAAGTGCTGGCGTGCCCAAGCGGATGCCGGAAGGATTCATTGGTGGATTAGGGTCATTGGGAATAGTTGAGCGGTTGACAGAAATGCCGACTTGCTCAAGAGTTTGTTCCGCCTCTCTGCCAGTCAATCCCTGGTTGGTCAGATTAACGACTATTAAATGATTGTCACTGCCGCCCGAGACTATTTGATAGCCTAATTTTTGCAATTCAGCCGCCAGAGTTTGGCAGTTTTTAATAATTTGAGCGGCATATTTTTTAAATGACGGTTTTAAGGCTTCGCCAAAAGCCACGGCTTTAGCCGCGGTAATGTGGTCATGCGGACCGCCTTGCATGCCGGGAAAAACCGAACGGTCAATTTGTTTGGCGTATTTTTCTTGACACATTATAATTGCGCCTCGCGGACCGCGCAGGGTTTTATGGGTAGTAGTGGAAACAACGTCGCAAATTGGCACTGGATTTTTTAACAGGCCGGCGGCAATCAGGCCGGCGGTATGGGCAATGTCGGCAAAGAGAAAAGCCCCTACCTCGTCTGCAATTTTACGGAATTTATTCCATTCTATTTCCCTGGAATAGGCGCTATAGCCGGCAACAATCATTTGGGGTTTTTCTTTTTTAGCCAGTTTTTTGACAGCTTCCATGTTGATTTTACCTGTTTTTTTATCTACCTCATACTGGACAAAGTTATAGAGCATGCCGGAAAAATTAACTGGATGGCCATGGGAAAGATGGCCGCCATGGTCAAGTTTTAAGCCTAGGACCTTATCGCCTGGTTTGAGGAAAGCCATATAGACTGCGGCATTGGCCGGTGAGCCGGAGAGAGGCTGGACATTGACATGTTCTGCTTTAAATAGTTTTTTGGCGCGTTTAATTGCCAGGGTTTCAATATTATCAATAATTTGGTTGCCGCCGTAATAACGTTTGCCGGGATAGCCTTCGGAATATTTATTAGTCAGCACCGTGGCCATGGCTTCAAGCACTGCCGGGGAAACGTAATTTTCTGAAGCAATCATTTCCAGCTCGTCAGCTTGGCGAGCCATTTCAGCTTTGATAATATTCCAGACTTCAGGGTCTTGTTTTTTAAGATGAGTGTAATTCATAAAATATTTGTCTCCTCCCCTTATTAAGGGGAGGTGTTCCCGACTTTATGTCGGGGACAGAGGGGTATGAATATTAATAAATTTTTACTACCCCGCTCCGACGTCGCTTCACTCGTCGGAGCACCCCCTCCTTTTAAAGGAGGGGAGATTTTATTTATTTATTTTTTTGTAAGCTTCAATTATCGGTTTAATATTTGGCGCGCAATCAGCTGGCAGATTATTAATATCAAACCATTGCATAGCTAGAACTTCTTTGCCTTTTCTAGGTTCATTATTAATTTCAGCTAAATAATGAATGAGAATTATTAATTCCGGTTTTTCAGCGCCTGTTTCAGGTATTTCTTGCCACAATGCCATAGTTGGCAGGATGCCAATTATTTTGACTTCAAGTCCAATTTCTTCTTTAGCTTCGCGCACAGCATTTTCTTCAAGCGACCAGCCTTTGAGTAATTTGCCGCCGCAAAATTTCCATTTTAATTCATCAACTGGTTTGTCGCCATGTTTGACAAGCAGGGTTTGAGGTTTGCCCTTGTGTTTCTGGATAATTACCGGGCCAGAAGCAATCATTGTTTTAAATAAGCCAATTTCACTTGCTTTGGTTTGGTTGATTGATTGTGGGTTTTGCGCTTTGTTTATAAGGTTTGCCTTAATTATTAAGCAGGTTTATTATAGCAGATTTATATTTTTTTAACCATATAGGTATTTTCCAGTCGATAGCCGAGCTGGCGGTAGTAGTTGCGGACGCCGATACCGGAAATAATGGAGAGTTTGTCGTAGTTTTGCTTTTGGGCGATTGATTCGGCTTGGGCTAATAGTTTTTTGCCAAGACCAAGGTGTTGGATATTCCCAATTTGACCAATTGGCGCTAATTGACCATAGGTATGCAATTCCCTGATAAGTGCTGTATTATAAGGTGGTATTGTTTTATTGTTGCATTGCTTCATTGTTAATTTTGGTAGAAAAAGCCGGCAAAAAGCATAAAGAATTTTTTTGTCTGGCGACTCAAAACTCAAGAAGTATTCCGTGCCTTTTGATACTCTATATTTTCGTTTTGCAATTTTGTAATTTGTAATTTGTAATTTTTTTGGAAATTGGAAATTGGAAATTGGAAATTGTTCTTGGCGTCCCACCTCCCGGCATCTAGTGCATTGGCATTCAATCTTTTTTTTCTCCATTTCCGATTTAATAATCTGCCGCATATTGGTAATTTTATTGCCGGCGATGATTGATTCTTTGGGAATATCCCTAATGACGCGGAGAATGCGCACCCAGGGAGGAGTGATTGATTTTATTTTTATCAGCAAATTTACCAGTTGCTTTGTGGTGTAACTTTTCCATTTGCCTTGTTTGTACCAGCGGTAGAGCAGGGAGTTTTTTGAGACAACGGTGGGATAGATTTTTATTTGGTCAGGCCGGTAGTTTGGATTTTCAAAAATATCCCTCATCATTTTAAAATCTTTGGCCGGAGTTGATCCCGGCAGGTTGAGCATCATATGATAAGTGATTTTAAAACCAAATTGGCGCATAAGTTTGGTGGCGTTGATAGTCGTGGCAACATCATGGCCGCGCTGGTTTAATTTTAATATTCGGTTATCAAGATGCTGCACGCCAATTTCAATTCTGGTACAACCGTATTGGCGCATTTTCCATAATTCTTTTTCATCAATAAAATCCGGGCGGGTTTCCAGTGTCAGGCCAATAATTCTGTTTTGGGCGGCCTCATTTCTTTTTTGTTCTTTTTTAAGTTGCGTAGAGATGCCATTTATGGCGTCTCTTTTATCTTTTGAGACGCGATAAATCGCGTCTCTACGTTTAATATTTTTTGGAGAGTCATTAGCCGCCCTGAAACATTCCTTGAGATACCATATTTGGTAACTCTCTGGCAGATATGACCAGGTACCGCCCATGACAATTAATTCAAGTTTATCTGTTTCATGGCCGTTGTTAGCCAGAGCCCGCAGACGCAGCTGGACCTGTTTATACGGGTCAAATTTACATAAAATGGCGCGCATCACTGCCGGTTCATTGGCCAGGTAGCTTTTGGGTATGGCTTTTTCATTAGGGCAATAAGCGCATTTCCCCGGACAGGGATAAGGTTTGGTCAGCACGGCAATTGGGGCAATGCCAGAAAGAGTTCTCACTCTTCGTTTACGTAGCAGTTGGTGCAATGCCGGATTATTAATTTTTTGTTTATTATATTCTGCCAGAAGTTCGGCATTTGTCGGCGCGCCAGCAATGTCATAAAGTTTACAGAATTTTCTTTTGGCAGATAAAATATCCCTTTCCGATTCGGCAGGGTTTTTAAGAAGGTATTTGATGATATTTTGGTTAATATTCATTCTATTTATTATATAAGAAAATGGGTTAAAGTCAAGACAAATTTTTAATTTTATAATTTTTAAATAAATATAAATTTTTCCGCCAAGTTTCTTCGCGAATATTTCATATTCGTGGCAGGCGGATCACCCAAAGGGTGATAATTTTTAAAAATTAGACATTAAAAATTATTTACAAAATTAAAAATTACAAAATTTAAAAATTATGTTAAGGTATAAGTATGAATGAGAAAAAAGCAGTTAAAATAATGGAAATAACAAAAAAGACCTATGAATTAATAGGCAGTGAGTTTTCTGCTACCAGAGATAGGATTTGGCCGGAGATGGAAGAGTTGGCTAAAAAATATGTGAAGCAGGGTGATAAGGTTTTGGACGTGGGCTGCGGCAATGGCAGATTGATTGAAGTTTTGCCAAAAGTAGATTATCTGGGAGTTGATAGTTCAGAGGTTTTACTTAAAAAAATTAAAGATGCAAGAGTTAGAAAATTAGATATTTTAGAGTTGGATAAATTAGATGAAAATAATTTTGACGCGGTGTTTTGTTTCGCCAGTTTTAATCATGTCGCGGGAAAAGAATTACGATTGAAAGTTTTGGCTGATATTAAGAAGTTGTTAAAACCGGCTGGCTGGCTGATTATGACTAATTGGAATATGTGGCGATTAGGAGTTAAAAAGAGTATTTGGCACAGTAAAAAGATTGGATTTAAAGACGTGATGACAGTCTGGACATCAGGAGACGGCAAGAAAAGAGGGGAGATATATTATCGGGCTTTTACCAGAGCCGAGCTTAAAAGATTATTCAGAAAAAGCGGCTTTAAGATTTTAGAGAATTATTATTCCCAAGACGGCAGACAGGCGCATTGGTGGAGCGGCAGGAACATTGTGACAGTCGGCCAGCATTAATTTTTATCATAAATAAAAAACAAGGTTATCGGGACCTTGTTTTTTGTCTGATAAATTTCAAACTTCCTAGGTATGAGAAGTTTGACTTATTTTTTCTCTTCGCCGAAAAAGTCGCTCTCTTCCAGCCCCGATTGGAGTAAAATTGACTGAAAAGTACCATAAGGAATTTCCTTTCTACTCATTTTAATGGTAACATTTTTGGTCGGATTATTTACCTTGCGGAATCTGACATGCGATCCTTTTTGACGGACAAAAAAGAAGCCCTTTTTGCAAAGGACTTTTAGTATTAAACTTAATAACACTGGTTTAGGCATGCTTTAATGAGAGTGGCGCTAAATAAGGTTGTTCCACTTTATTAACTTTGGAAAGGCTAATATCTTCCAAGTGTAATTCCAAAGCTTCTCGCAAGCTTTCCAAAGCTTCTTTTTTAGTGTCGCCGAAACTAGAAACAGCCGTATTCAGATTCCATGCTACATAGTATTTGCCCTCTTTCCACACTACATTTTTTAAGTCAATTTTACGCATATTATTGTTGTTTATGCTTTTATGCTGTTATTTTACCGTGAAAGAAAAAATAAGTCAAATTTAGGTGGAAGAAATATGGCAACTTTATTAATTTTTTGGTGGGGGCGCGGAATTTGTGCTAACAATGTTAAGCGAGCCATAGGCGAAGCGCAATCCGCACCCATTGTGTAGAATGAAGTGGAGTAAGTTGTTTTTTGCCCGTTATCCATGTTTAATTTTTAAGTAAAGAATAGAAACGGCGAGCACTAATCCGACTCCATTCATATCATAACTGTCACAGGTCCATTCTGAATAATAACTGCATAAATTACCCAAAGAATCAAACCCATAACATAAATGACATATCGCGATAAAGAGATATCTCTTGTTGATTTTATTTTCCAACTTTTGACGGCTTGTGGCAGTAGAGAAATAACAACAAGTATTCCTGCTGCATAACTTAAGAGGTCGATATATGTCATATTATTAAAATGATTAGTGTGAGTGATTTTTGCACAACATTCGTGTATATTTGATGTTACAACTGAAAGAAGCAATAGCCGAAGCCAAAACCCTCTATTTTTTAAAATTTTACAAGATTGGCAATAGCCAAAACAATGCCCGCGCCCAAAAGACATCCGACCATTTTTCCCACAGCCGATTTGAGCATTGTTCTTTCTTCCGGCACTAATTGTAATCTTAATTTTTCAGCAGAATGTCCTTCAAAAATTCCAGCGATACCGTTTTTTTTGGCATTGCCACGAACACCACCGAGAATGGCACCGGCTATGCCAGCAAAATGGCCACCAAAAATTGCTAAAATTGCGAGAACCCCATTATCTATTAAGCCGAATACAATGTCAGGTTGGATTGACCTTAGCTTAATCTTAAAAGGTATTAGAGATAGCACGCACAATATAGCAAGAAAAATTAAAACTATGCCTATCCAACGGGCATTATTAACAAAAAAGACGCTCACTGCGGTGATCACAACGCAAAGCGTTAAAATGTTTAATATAGATAGGATGGATTTTTGACGCATAAATTTATTATCATCCGACCGTTCAGCCCTCTTGGGCTGAACGAAATATTTTTCATTCCCCAAACCCCTAGTTCAACCCTCCGGGTTGAACTGTCAAAAGTTTTTGGAAAGAACTTTGCAGAAAGGTCTTTCCAAAAAAGGGGTCGATTTTTGTTTGGCTCTAATTTACTTCAACTTTACTTCAACGCCCTCATCAATTTCCTACTCGGCTTGTTTTCTAATTTCTTGGTCAGAATGTTTTTCGCCTGGATTTTTTTGATCGCTACTACTTTGGCTTCAATAGCCCCTTGTCTTTCTGCGTCTGGATTTGGCGGGTAATCACCCCATATGTTTTAAGTTAGTTAATAAAAATTTTGTCATCTTTAGTAGGATTAACCTTTATTTAATCCTATCACGTTGTTAAAAAAATAAAAAGCCCTAATGAATTACCCTGCGCCAAGAGCGCAGGGAAAAGCAAGTTATAAAAAATAAAAAAAATATAAATATATTTTCTGGGCGAGTAATATGTCGCCTAACGTTTCGGCATATCTGAAGTTTTCATCCCGACTTAGTAGGATAAATTTTGTTTTTCAGACAATGCTTTGTTTAATTATCTCCGCCTAAACCTTCATCAGACTAAGGGATGAAAATTTGGATCGAGAAAATTTTTCACTCCTTGAAATATAAATAATGAAAAATTTTGGAGCCAGATATGCGTTGTTATCGGATGTATTGCTCTTATTTTGGCGCGTCGCCAAAATCCGTGGAGCGGTAAAACAAATATTTTTAGGAAGCGGGGAAACATTATGCCTCCCCGGAAATTTGGAAGCTGGCTTTAGACCAGCACATCTGCGGCACGAATTTGTTTGACGACATCTTCCATATACGCTATTGATGCTTTAGAAGATTCGAAGACTGGTTCAGAAGAAAGTAGTGTGGTATGAAAAAACCATCATGATACAAATTTACGGCTCCAGCCCACTTTTTCGTTTCTTTGTGCTGGCCGTAAGGTTCGCAGCGAATGTCGTTGTCTTCATTTTGAATAACAAATGCGGTATAGCGTGTCATGGCATACCTCCTTTGGGTTTTTGTTAGTAGAGCTTCCTAAAAATATTTGTTTTAAAGAGCAATATTTCCGATAACTCTTTATTATGCGAACTGTTGGCGCATAAACGCTCTTTTGTTGTGTATTATGCGAAGTGTTGGTATAATTAAAACAATTTAAATAGTGAATAACTCAACACTTTAATTTTATAACCTTTGCCAAAAATATGCAAACAAAAAAAGAGAAACTTGCCATAATTGATGCAAACGCCCTTATTCATCGCGCTTTTCACGCCCTGCCGCCTTTGAT
>Ga0100393_10004826_pt1 | contig 12290 bp, 9 predicted proteins | sample CryGeymeta201517_FD_81546 | JGI IMG/M metagenome (GOLD analysis project Ga0100393, IMG submission 81546) | Groundwater microbial communities from Crystal Geyser aquifers in Utah, USA - Crystal Geyser metaG 2015-17 | ecosystem: Environmental > Aquatic > Deep subsurface > Groundwater | place: USA... | reverse complement strand
GATAAGCCCACCGCGATGGAGGTCAAATCACCCAAAATTTAAGCAACTTTTTACCCACTTTTTGCGACAACTTGCTTGACTTCTACCGGGAAGCCAACAAGGCGCTTGCAGTAGAAAACACAATGTACTGACCGTCGTCTGAAATTTGCGGCGCCTTCGCCACACTGGTCCCTGGTGCACCCTTCTCGTCAACACTCACCATGGCAATATGACCGGTTTGCATGTCTTTGACAAAAACCTGGTTTTGCGAACTGTAAGACAAACCCGCGAGTGAGCCCGAATAACTGGTGAACACCACATAGCGTCCATCCGGCGTGATCTGCGGATCTTCAATTGAGCCGTTGAACTGTTGGCCACTGGCCGACGTATTGACCAGAACCAAATCACCGGTATGCAAATCCAGACGGAACACGTCATAGCCACTGACATCATTGGCGAGCAAATTACTGGCCCAGCTATTGAAGACAACGTAGTGTCCGTCTGGCGTAATCTGAACACTTTGACAGCCGCCATTTGCAGCTTCACCAGCGGCATTGACAGACAACAACCCTACTGTGTCGCTCACCATGTCGCGCAAGTAAACCTGGATGGAATTGCTGCTGTCAGCAAACAAGAGCAAGTTCTTTGCTGCGCTGGCAAACACCACATAACGGCCGTTGTTGGTGACATGTCCGTTGCCACTGTCACTGTTGCCCTGGAGCGACCCATCCAACGCACCAGAAACCAGCTTAAGCGCTTTGGTCTGCGTGTCATACCAGTACACGTCGGTATCGGTTGCTGAGTTGACATCAGGCCTAGACACCAGGTTGTCCATATTGGTATAGACGATATAGCGGCCGTTGTCGCTCACATCCGGAGCAAAGCTGTGATAGTCGTTGACTCCACCTTGCGCCACCGAGGCAACAATCCGTTCACCTGTCAGCAAATTAAACCGGAAAATATCTTCCCCCGACTTATCCAAAGCCGGCGCGGTGAGTTGACTGCTCGAGCCAAAGACCGCGTAACGTCCATCGGGAGTCAGGCGCACCTCATCCACACCACCCGAAGCTCCGCCGCTCACGCCGTTGGTGGTCTCTCCTTTGGGACCTGTCGTGATGGCCGTGATGGACTGGTTCGTCAAATTTTTCAGCACATAGTCGCCACCATAGGGGTTGGGTGAAAAAATATTGGAAGCAAGTGAATAAAAAGCAACCAAGTTACCATCGCGCGAAACGGCAAGCGCCTTGCCCCCTGAAACACCATCGCCCTGCAAGAGCCCGTTACCACCCACGGACACCAGCATCGTTGTGACAGTAGCCATTTGCGTACTCCCTAGAAGTTATTGATTGAAACCATGAAACACCGCCAGGATCGTAAACCAGTTATCCAGCCACATTCAATCATTACAAACCCTACGCATACTGACATTGTTTCCCAGGTGGATGAGCTGCTTCTTCAGGCTCGAACAATTGAAACCTCTGACCCGGCCCAAGCGTTGACATTGGTTCAGCAAGCCCTTCGCGCTGCCCCACAATCCAGCCTGGGTTGGATTGGCGCCGCCTTGTTACATGAGAGCTTGCATCAGTTTGACCTGGCCTGTCAGGCGGCGGGTAAAGTCCTCAGGCTGACGGCAACCCCGGCTGAACGTTTTGACGCCGCTTGTCTGCTTGGACGCAACGGTCAGTCCGAATTGGCGCTGCGCTTTGCCAGCCAAGCCTTTATTGACCTGGGCAAACCGCTCTCCCTTGCCCCCATCGTGCTGAACATCGCCCTTTCATGCGCGGACTGGGAACTTGCAGGCACACTCCAGACCCACCTGGCCTATGCCTACGCCCGAGGGGCCTACCGACAACTTCGGGGGGAAGCGCGACACATCATCCTGTGGTGTGATGACCCACTGATCAACCTGCGTGTGATCCAAGCCTGGGGCGGTAACCCAAAGACGGCACGGGCAAGCCCCTTGCCTTGTCATCATTCAATGGCACTCGATGGCCGTCGCCTGCGTATCGGGTATTTGTCAGGCGACTATCGCAACCACCCAACCGCTTGGCTACTACAAGGCCTGCTACGTCATCATGACCGTCAGAAATTTGAGGTTTTCCTGTACTGCAGCAGCTGGGATGACGGTTCGCCGTTGAGACACCAGTTGTTTCAATGGACAGAACACACTCACAGCGTCAGTCAGCTTGACGACCCCGAGGCTGTGGCATTGATACGGTCCCACCAACTCGATATTCTGGTCGACCTCAACGGCCCGACGCGTTTTAACCGCTTGGGCATTCTGGCGCAACGAGCGGCGCCTCAGCAGTTGTCGTGCCTGGGTTTTCATGGCAGCATGGGCTTGCCCGGTATTGACTACATCCTGGCTGACCAATTTACCCTGCCACCTGAACAACGCAAGCACGTGCGTGAACGGGTCATCTACCTCGAACCAACCCTGCTATTTACGGACTACGCGGCGCAGCCGCCGCTGACCCAGGTCACCCGCGCCCAAGTTGGGCTACCCCTGAACGCACGTGTGCTTGGCGTCTTCAACGCGGTCAATAAAATCACCCCTGAAATGTGGCAAACCTGGATGGCCCTTCTCCAACAACACCCGGACACCGTTCTATGGCTATTGGCACCCGCATTGCCCACACAACAGCGCTTGTGCAGCCATGCAGAGCACGCTGGGGTCGAAGCCAGCCGCTTGCACTGGGCACCACGCTGCGACCGCAGCGCGCATCTGGCGCGGTTGGCTTGCTGTGATCTGATGCTCGATACCTGGCCGCACGGCGGACACACCACCACAGCTGACGCCCTGTTTGCTGGCGTGCCAGTCCTCACCCGCACCGGCCGCAATATGACCTCTCGTTTGTCGGGGTCATTGGTGTTGGCCGCCGGTCTGGATGAACTGGTCTGTGACACCCTGAAAGCTTATCGCGACAAGGCCAATGCGTTGCTTAGCCAACCGGCGCATTTACAGCAACTGCGGCAACGGCTTGCCCTGCCCCCCGGCCGACTGCCCGTTTTCAACGCCCAACGACAAACCCAATGCCTGGAGACTGCGTACCAGCACTTGGCACAACTCACTGCGACAACCCTGCAGCGCTGATACTTACCTGGCCATGCGTGTAGCGTTTTTCAATGAGCTCGATACCTACGCTGCAACCCATGGCCTTGATGCCAAACAAATCATCCAAGGCGTATGCTTGGCCCCCCCGCATCGGCAATCACTACAACAATCCCAGTTTTGGCTACGGCGGCTACCGTCTGCCCAAAGACACCAAGCAACTGTTGGCCTACTTTCAGTCCGTGCCGCAAACGCTGGTGCGGGCCATTGTCGATTCCAACCGCACCCGCAAAGACTTTATTGCCTGCGACATTCTCAAACACCAACCCAAAGTCGTGGGCATCTACCGCCTGGTCATGAAAGCCGGTTCTGACAACTACCGCGCCATCAGCATTCAGGGCATCATGAGACGAATCAAAGCCACTGGTGTGGAAGTCATCGTTTATGAACCTGTGCTGAAAGAGCCGCTGTACTTCGATTGCAAGGTGGTCAATGACCTGTCGCTATTCAAACAACAGGCTGACCTCATTGTGGCCAACCGCCTGGCCGCCAACCTGCTTGACGTATCAGCCAAAGTCTATAGCCGGGATCTCTTTGAACACGATATTTGATCTCAGGTTACTGTCGCGCTCGGCGCGTGCTTTGCCAGCCACTGCTGAAGTCTGCGATAACGCAGACTCAACGGCTCACCCACACCCATGTCGTAAGTCTGATGCTTGGTTTTGCCCGCCAGATGGATGATGCTGATCGGCTCAAACGGAAAACTGGGAACGACCAACTGCCCAGTCTGGCAATCGAGCCGCGGCAACGCCGCATAGGTTTGCCAGTTGTCTGTGGCACGAAGCCTGGCGACCTGAATCCGGTCACGGTAAATCAAATGGTGCAATGGAATCTGGTCCGAATAAAACGACGCTTGCCCACACTCAAACCGCCGACGCAACGCCAGTAATTCCTGCTCCCACAGTGACCAAATCGGTGAAGACGCGTGGGCGCTGAACACCCCAGAATTGAGCATCGGCGTTCGCATCTGCTCAGAAGAGGGTCTCGCGCCCATCACCTTGGGGTACACTGACAGGGTACGGTCACTGGGCAACAAATCGGTGTAATGCACATCGGTTTCAGGATGGATGCACAGCGCAGCAGAGCCGCTGGCAAGCGCCATTTTTTTCAGCGTCAGGGGGTTTTGCAACCAGCAGTCGGCGTCGATCCAGCTGTAAATGTCAAAACCGGCAAAGAGCTTGGGCAAGCGCGGTTTGATGGCAGCGTAAGCGGTATAAAACCCCGGCTTGTCGGCAAAGTTCTGGTAGTCGGCCGTGCAATTCACCACCAAGTCGACCCGGGCTGCAATTTGGTCAGGCAGGGGTGTCTCACAAAACCGGACAAAGCCCAATTGGTAATCGGCACCACAGACTGCCCGAAACGAGGTCACCATATCTTCGGCCAGATCAAAGTGGGCGGCATCACAACCTGTGACCACCAAATGGGAAGTCTTCAAAACCAATCACTCCAAACCAAGGACAATCATTTACTGACCTGAACAATGCATCATGAAAAAAATCCAAGGTCAGTTGGATAATCAGGTTGCCCAGCCACAGCACCAAAATTCTTCAAATTGGGCAAGATGCTATTCAATTCCGAGTCAGCAACGCCAAACCAGCGCGCCAGCGTGGCTGCATACTGGTCAACCGATGTACTGGGAATCAACCTTCCCTGACCGATGTGCCACTGATCAAGCGCAGAATCCGTGTTTCCGATCGACAACGGCGCAGGCCGCCCATAAAACGCCCGTCCGCGTACTGCAGCACCCACAATCAGGTGATGCCCGCCCCAACCGTGGTCGGTGCCATTGCCGTTGCTGGCCAAGGCACGGCCAAAGTCCGATGCCGTGAAAGCAGTGACCTGGTCAGCCACACCCAGTTCCACCGTGGCCTGATAAAAAGCGGTCATCGCTTCGCTGACCTTGCGCAACAGGCCAGGCTGATCTTCAACCAGACGGTCATGGTGGTCGAACCCGCCCAGCGAAACCATGAACACCTGGCGTTTGGCACCCAGCGCCGAGCGTGCGGCAATAATGCGTGCGACGATGGCCAGCTCTGCCGCCAAGGAGTTACCGCTTGGAAAGACCGTGGCCAACGCCGTCACACCATCCAACGCGCTGCGCAGCGTGCCCTCCGCATCAATGGCACGACCCGCGATCCGGTTGTATTCATTCTCCAATACATGGCTGCGGGTTTCAGTCAGCATGGCACGGATCAGCGGTTCAAGTGCTGCCTGATTCGGGTTGCCGTACATGCCATGCGGCCCGTTCGCCAAAGCGCTGATACGCACCGGCCCGTCGCGACTGACCTGGTACTGAACGGAATTTTGACCACTGAGAAACACCGCATTGCCGGTCGCCGAAATGCAGGTAAAGATGGACTGACCGTTGTTGGACAGGGCCAGATCACCGATATTGCCACCCCAACCGCGTGCGGAACCCTCGGCCCCCTGCGCTTGCCAGACAGATTGCTGGTCGTTGTGTGACATCAGTTGCGGAGGCAGGGGAAAACTCTCGCGGTCAGGGCTGTAGTACTGGACGCGTGTGGTGGGCTGAATCAGCGGGCCCACGTTGAGCAGTACCGCCGCCTGCCCGCCACCAAACAACCCGGCCAAACCCGTCATATTGGGGTGCAATGCGTATTCGAGTCCATTCGCCAATGGCGTGGCGGGGGTCAGGCGGGTGTTATTGAGCACCGCCCGGTCCAACGCCAACCCGGCGGGCCCGGAACCAGCCTGGCGGATGTCACGGTAACGCCGCCAACTCGGCGCATCATAGGCAACAACGGTGTTGAAGTGGTCGTTGCCCCCGTAAAGAAACACGCAAACCAGGGCTTTGTAATCGGTGGCAGTGAAGGCTGCCGCTTCGCCGATGGCAGCCAGGTTCAGGCCCAGTGGCGTGGCTGCGCCGACCGCAGCAAGTTGCCCGGCGCGGCGCATAAAGGCGCGGCGGTTCAAGGGAATTGAATTGATGACGTGCATGGCGCCTCCGTTCATTTCTGGACCAGATACTCGACACTGGACATCACCAACGTGATGGCCGCAATGACACGCCAACGCCGGGCAGCGTCGCTTGGGGGGTCAGGCATCCAGGTTCCGCGCTCCAGAATGTCCACGATACGTTGCACACTGGCATCCGCGATCTGATTGGCCGCGAGCATCAGATTCAGTCGCTGCACCAGAGCACGCGCGTCGTGGGCGAGCGCGCGCTCGGCATCCATGTTGGCCGCCCAGTCCATCCAGGGAAACTGGACCGGGTCGGTGCTGACAAGATTGAGATCGTCGATCGCGTTGACCCACTGGCTGGTGCTCGATTCGTTGAGTATCTGGAACTCGGGCGCTGTGGCACCAGCAGCAGAAAGTGCCGTGCCCGGCGGTATGTAGCCGGGGCGAAACCAGTTGAACACCGAGGGTGAGGCAAACGGGCGCTGGCCGAAGCCCACACGCGGGTTGCCAAAGTCGATGGGCCAGTACCCCCACCGCCCACTGCGCGAACGCACGCCAAAAGTGCGCAGCCACTGCAACAGGCGCAGCATCGGCTCGCGCACCTTGCCATGCGTGGTGGATGCCAGGCTGGCGGCACCACGCGCCTCGTCGTCCAACAGGATCGCGCGCCACACGGCCTTCAGGTCGCCGCGCACGCCGGCGCCGTTGTCGTCAAAGGCCGCCGCCACGCGCGCCACGTAAGCCCGGCTGGGGTTACTGGTGACCAGGCGCTGGATCATCTGGCGACCGAAGAACGGGCCGACATTGGGGTGCTGGAACAGAATGTCCAGGGCGTTACGCAACCTGGCCAAACCGTCGCTACCCGCCGCAACGCTGCGCCCGAGAACCGTCGAAGCCCTTGTTGAATGCTTGGCGACATCGAAGACCATGGCGCGCCGGGTGTACTCCGGGTAGGGTCGTCCGTTATTGGTCGCGGGTGCAATGAATCTGCGCCCGTCGTCCCACCAGTCCCAGCCGGTAAAAATGCGCGCCAGCTGGGTCACGTCATCCTGCGTGTAAGTCGGTAGCGGCTGGCCGTCGGCGCCACGTTTGGGCGTGCCGTCGGCGTTCAGTTGCACCAGCCCGATGGTGAAAAGCTGCATCACCTCGCGCGCGTAGTTTTCGTCGGGCACGCGGCCGATGACCGGGTCTTCCTTCAGGTTACCGCGGGTGTTCAGCCACGCACCCATGGTCGGATTCAGCGTCATGACCTCCAGCAGCGCGCGGAAGTTACCGAAGGCGTGGTCTTGCAACTGGTCCCAGTAGTGCGCCATGCCCATGCCAGTCCAGGGCATCTGGGCCACGGCATTGGACACGACGAAGAATTCCGACAGTGCCAACGCTATCCGCTGACGTACCGGGTCGACTGAAGTTGCAGCTTCCTTGGCAAGCACAGCTTCAGCAGTGAAGTGTCCAGCGTCATATAACCGTCGCTCATCGACGGCCGCGTAGCCATTGGCCTGCATCCAGTCCCACGAGCGCTGGCTGCGCGCCAGTGTCATCTGCGATTCAAGCCAATCCTGGAGCCCCACATTCTTCACTGCGCTGATATCGGCATCGGTGGCACCCAATGTCGCCTGTTGCAAAAACCGGGCGGCCTGCGCGTCTGTCAGGGGCGCAGACCGGTCTGCAGCCACGGCCGCAGCAAAACTCTGCAGCGTGCCCACGGTGACCACACGGCCTTCGGTTACCGGACCCAATACCAAAACGTCGTCGCCCATCACCCCAAGGTAATTGCCAGTACCCGCATAAAACCGGTAGACCAGACCAGCAAGCTGGAGATTGGCCTCGTGGGGACCAAAGAATTGTGGCAACTGACGCTCCGCCCAGTCCATCAGCTCGGTTGCCGTGGGTGTTGGCGCGCCCTGGAATGCCGCTGGATTGCGCGTGGCCAACAACCGTGGCTGAAATGGCGGCTGCTGTGCCTCAAGCATAGCGCTGGCACCGTCATGGCCACCGCAACCGGCAAGCCCACCAGCCAGTCCAGCAACGACCGGCGTGACAGTCCACAAAAAATCTGAATTTATCGATAACTCTTTTGGATGCAAAACAGCGGACTCAACAACGGGCATGATGGACCTCCGATCGTCTGTACGACAGCACCCTGGGTTAAAGATCGAGCAAATACGCCACACCGGTTTGCTGTAACCCCACCAGCCCGATATGCGCCTGGTTCACCTCCAGCGCGGCGGCCACTGCCAGGAACTCAGCCTGAGAATAGCTTGCCAAATGGCCATCCAAGTATGCCACCAGACCGTCTACCGCAGCACCATCCGGCGCAATACCCATGACGTTCCTGAAAGCCATGGCGGCCAGAGCTGCGTTGCTGTCAGCGCCCGCGATCGACCGCACCAAACCCAAGTCCAACGCCAACTGAGAAACATCCTGCAAGCTCAAACCCGCGTCAAACCGCGCCAGAACGGTCCCCACCGCGGCCGGTGATTGAATCAACTGCGGGGCCAGCAGCCCAAGCAACTCAAGCGCCTGGCCCGCATGCTGATCGGGCAGCAGATCAATGGCCAGCAACACGTCGGCAAACTGCAAACGTTCGATGTTGGCAAGCTGGTCAGTGCCCTCGGCCTGTGCGTCATGGGTCATGAAGCCAGTGGCGGTTGGCGTCAGGGTGAAACTTGCGCGCCTGCCCGCGTAGGCCGCGGTGTCAACACCGCCAGCGCCGTCCAGGGTGTCGTCCCCGGCACCCCCGTCCAGCACATTGGCGCCGTCGTTACCAATCAACACATCATCCGCCTGCCCGCCACTGGCGTTTTCAATGTAGGCCCCCTCGGCGATCCAGACGTTGCTGACTTCAAACATGCGCGCACCGTAGTGCGAGACCACAAACACCGGAACTCCCAGCGTTGACCCCGCGCCTGCGCGCAAATCAATGGTGGCCGGGTAATCCCCCCAATAATCAAGTGTGTCGTTTCCACCCGCATCCCAGATCGTCTGGTGGTAGGTGCTGGCATCGTTGAACGTGTACACATCATCGCCCGGGTGGTAGCTGGTATTGGCACCGTAAACATACTGAATGGCTGTCATGTCCAGCACCATGGGCGTGGTCGGGAAGTAGCTGAAGCTGGTGTTGTTGTCACCCGGGCCTGCGGCGTAGCTCATGATGGTGTAAGTCTGCGAGTCATAGGCCTGAGGCAGCGTGACACCGGCAGCCCCCGCGGCTTCAAACGGGTGCTTCAAACCCAGGGCATGACCCAGCTCGTGCATGACGGTCAGAAATGCAAAACTGCCCGGCGTCCAGTCATCCGTTGCGCTCACGTGCTCCAAGCTGAACCAGACATCGCCCGCCGCTGGTGCGTCACCGGGGTAGTAGGCCCAGGCGACGGTGGTGGTTGACTGAAACTCTGGCGCGGTGTAGGCAGCACGAATATCGCCCACGCTGGTGGCGGTGTCAGCCACCTGGACAAACGTCAGATCAGCGACATTGGCCCACTGTCGCAAGGCACTGACAAAAGAGGCACGGTCATCACCTGCCCCCGGCCCAGACAGCGGCTCAAACGCGCTGCGCCACGGCTCACCGTCACCACTGACTGGGCCATAGCCGCCAAACACGCTGGTCGACCAACTGGCACCCACCTCAGGAAAGCTGTAGCTCAGGGTCGTATTGGCCCATCGGGTGTCGCCCAGCAAGGCATCAATATTGCGCAAGCCTGACATGCGCATCGGAACGGCGCTGCTGGACGAGGTGGGTGATGGCATCAGTGGGACCTGATTTCAATAAGACAAAGACGGTAGCTCGTACCATACGCCGCATGCCAGCACCAGCGACGACGTCCCTATCGTCCGCGTGGATAATAAGGGCGTGTGGGAGGCCCAGTTGGCGACGGAGTTGGCGGCGTTGTGCTGGGCGGCGGCAACAGGTCATAAACCAGCCACCGGGCCAGCAGCGTCGCTTGCGCAGTAGTCACGTTGTTGGATGATGGCATCGGGACGGCACCCCACACCCCTGAGCCACCCACACGAATACGCTCTGCAAGATAGACATCTGCACCAGGCTGCGCGTGGTAGCGCGCAACAATTTGATTCCATGACGGGCCGACCAATTTTTTGTCGACTGCATGACAAACCGAGCAATTCCCCATTTTTAACAAGACATTGAGATCGGTGGTGCTGTCTCGCACAGTGAGCGTTACCGGGTCGCTCACGGCGTCTGGCGGCGAGCCATCACTGACGACGACGCTGAACGTCGTGCCATTGTCAGCCAAGGTGGTCGCGGCAATAGAGTAGTGATCAAGCGTTGCACCTTCAATGTCAATGCCATTGCGACGCCATTGGTAGCCAAGCACAGCCCCGCCGCTGCTGGCGACAACACTGAAGTACACTGGATTGCCGGCAAGCACGGCGGTGTCGGTGGGCGGTGTGATGATAGTCGGCGCGGCGCAGTCCTCGGGGAAAACGACACAACCATAAGAATCAACTTTTCCCAGCGGAAAAGCGTTGTAGGCGCCCGAGTGGTTACCCACCAGCCCGAGAACATCACCCGAAAGATTGACGCCCAGGTAAATATCAGTCGCGGCGTAATAGCGGTAAGTCCAGACGTCGACGGTCTGGTTGGCCTGCGGCAAAGGAAACAACTCCGGGTGGGCGCGCTCGGCCCAGTCGAGGAAACTTGTCGCCTCCACAACGCGCACCATCGGCGCGGGTGCTTTGGCCAGCGCCACCGCGGCGATTGGTCCATTGCCTGAGCCCAGCGGGTGCGACCGCTGGAACACATCAGGATCACCCGCCACAATATCACCGCCGCCGCAGGCAGCCAGCAGGGCCAACAACAGCCCCGACAGGCCCAGACAACCCCACCGTGCAAACACCTTTGTCATTAACATCAGACTTTCCCCTGAAAAAAAACATCTAACCGGACGACTTTGGTGCGGCACCTCAAGACACGCCAAAACACCCCCACTGGAAGAAATTTACGCGAAAAATATGAAATCCGCATTACAGCCGCGAATTATGTAAGAATATTTGATAAGTGAATTGCTCAACATATTTTCATGGAGGTTGTATATGCAGGCGTCTGTTCCTACTCTTTCTCTTTCCTTGCGGCCGTTGCGCTGCTTTGTTGCAGTACTATTCCTGCTGACTTTGGCTTCTTGCGGCGGCGGTGGCGACGCCCAACTTGGTCAGGACAATCCCCTATTGCAATCTCACCCGGTGGCCAGCGACGCTGGGCCGCTGACGGCGTTCGCGGCCCTGTCAGCACCATTGGCGGCGGCGCCCCGGGTGCCCGACGCCACCAGTTTCCTGAACTGGGCCGAAGTCACTTACCCCAACCTTTTTCCCAGCGCGCAGCCCAACCAGAGCGTCGACATCTGGACTTATCGCTATTACCCGCAAACCAATATCTACCTGGGCACCAACACGTCGGGAGATGTGCTGGGCCTGGTCGGTGACGGCCAAGGCGGCTATACCAGTTATCCGCTGGGCAAGATCGCGTCCTTCAGTTGCTCAGTCTATCCTCAAGACTGCGCTGTCACCCCGCCGCCCGCGACCGTCAGTTACAACGAATGTGTTGACCCGGCCGCCATGACGCTGCCCACGGGCTGGAACACCCGCCTGACGTACAACTTTGAGGGCGTCAGTGCCGGACAACAAACCATTGAATCCAGGGTCGAAGGGCCAGCCACATTTGAAGGCCAGAGTGCCGTTCTGATGCGTACAGTAACCGGCGGTTCAAACTCTGCTCTTGGTGTCAGCGTTGCCACCACGACAACCAACGACAGCTTCCTGCAAATTCAACCCGACGGATTGCTGCGCGAACTGGGCACTGACTCCGAAGTGCGAAACGACGGTTTTTCTGTCGGCGGTGTCGCAATACCCGCCAGCGTTATCACCAGCAAAACCGTGTTTAACCCGCCGTTGGACGACAGGATGTTTACGCTTCAGGTCGGAGAAAGTGCCACGCTGGTCTCGACTGGCACTGTCACTACGCACGAAAATTCGGGGTTCACCAACAATTTTTCAATAAATGAAAGCACCGTCCAAACCTTCGTGGCACGCGAAATGGTACAGGTGTACGGTCGTAATTTCGATACCTGTAAATACATCACACATGACACAGGCAGTACAGACTACGTTACAACCTGGTTTCTGGTTGGCAAAGGTGTTCCGGTCAAAGTCGAAACGCCGACACCGGCCGGAATGCAATACATGTTGCTGCTGTCGGGCACCTACAACGGCGCGCCAATTTGAGCGGGATCGGCAGGTATCACAAGACCTTCAGGAGCAT
>Ga0100393_10004823_pt1 | contig 12296 bp, 10 predicted proteins | sample CryGeymeta201517_FD_81546 | JGI IMG/M metagenome (GOLD analysis project Ga0100393, IMG submission 81546) | Groundwater microbial communities from Crystal Geyser aquifers in Utah, USA - Crystal Geyser metaG 2015-17 | ecosystem: Environmental > Aquatic > Deep subsurface > Groundwater | place... | reverse complement strand
TGTTGCGTTTTCTGTAGGAACTGCAGCGGGTGTTATTATGGCTAAGATTATGAACTTATTCCCTGGAAATAAAATCAATCCATTGATTGGTTCAGCTGGTGTTTCTGCTGTTCCTATGGCAGCACGTGTATCAAATACAGTTGGTATGGAATATGACCGCTCTAATATGCTTTTAATGCATGCAATGGGTCCAAATGTTGCAGGTGTAATCGGTTCAGCGGTTGCAGCTGGTGTACTTATCTCACTCTTTCAGTAAGTAGCTACTCTTAGCATGTGGAAATATTTCCACATGCCAATAAACAATCGTTTATTTATCTTCCATTACAGATATTATCAGTGGAATTATATTATGGCTTTTTGTTTTATCAATAAAACCATCTGCTCCTAAAACTTCAGCTTCTCTTTTATTGTTGTCACCAGTCATTGAACTATTTACAATAATAGGTATATTTTTAGTTTTTGCATTTTCTTTTAATAGCTTAACAACAGTAAAACCTGACATTTCGTGCATTTCTATATCCGTAATGATGGCAGAGATGCTTGTAATATCTTCTAGTGATAAGATGTAGTCCACTAACTTTTTGCCATTGTCAAATAACTTCATATTTATTGCTGCATTCTGAAAAATTTGGGTGAGGGCTCTTTGTGCTGTTCTAGAATCTTCAGCTATTAAAACTGTTCCATTAAGTAGACTTTTTGGAATATCTATGTTGTGCAACTCTTCTGTATTCTCTGCAACATTCACCATCGCTTGTGGTATAACATCTGAGAGTAGTTTTTCATAATCTAAAATCAGACAAACACTTCCATCATCGAGTCTTGTATCATTCATAACAAGTCCATCTTTACCAATTCGATAACTATCAGGTGCATGCATATCATTCCAGTTTTTCTTTACAACTCTAAAGGCAGACATGATTCTAAGACCTATAATGATGCCATTAAAGTCACAAACTAATATATTGGATCTCTCTTTCTCATCTTTATTGAAATTGATTCCAAGCCATGCTGGGAGATTTAAGATAGGGATTTGTAAGCCACGAAGGATGATAGTACCTTCGAGTAAGGGGTGCGAAGATGGAATCTGAGTCAAGTAGTGATTTTTTGACTCTACTACTTCTCTCGTCTTAAATACATTTATTGCATAGTATGCGGAATCTACATCTTCTGAAACTCTAAAAACTAAGAGCTGAAGTTCATTATTTTTTGCTAAGTTTGTAGCTGCATCAACTTTGTCTAAAACTGACATGAAAAACCCTTTAATTAAAACTGCTAAATAATACCTAAAATTGGATGAAAAATGCTTTAATGTTAATATAGAGATGGTAGAATATTGGCAATTAATTTAAAGGTGTGTATGTGAAGATTTTAACAATATTATTTTTAATGGCAACAATGCTCTTCTCAAAAGTTTATTACTTAAAAGTAGAGCCTTATGAAATTCGTGATGTCTCTTCAAATGTATCAGGACTTGTTCTTTTTACAGATGACAATATGCTAGGAAAAGAACTCTCAAGCAAGCCATACATAAAGATAGACTCAGAGTTAGATGCACAAGAGCTAAAATATACAGAAGATAAACTAGAGTATTTAAGAGAGATGGTAACTGAGAATGAGACAATTTTAAGTAATACAGAGCAAGATCTAAATAAAAAAAGAGAAAACTATAAAAGAATTGAAGCTTTAAAAATAAAATCTGTTTTAGAAAAAGATAAAGAGTTTTATGACCTTATCACAAGTGAAAACCAATTTTTATCGACACAAAAAGAGATACAAAATTTAAAAGTTCAAATTACAGACTTGAAATTAAAAGCGGCTTACCTCAGAAGAAGTTTAAAAGATAAAAATCTAACTGCAGAAGGCTTTGTTCTTTACTCTATCTTAGTGAAAAGTGGTCAAGTAGTTGGAGTGTCAACACCATTGGCAAGAGTAGCAGATACTTCAAAAGCTATTCTCACTATCTATCTCGATGAAGAGGATATGGTAGATGTTAAAAAGAGAGTTATTTATATAGAGGGTGTGAAAACTGCATATAAAATCTCAAGAGTTTCTAACATAGCAGATAGTAAAAACATCTCAAAATATATGGCACAGATAGTGATAAAATCTCCTGAACTTTTTTCCAAACTTGTGAAGATAGAACTAGGAAATGAGTGATACTACCGCTTGTCCTCTTGATTGTTATGATGCCTGTGAAATAAGTTATAACAGTGGGAAATTAAAGGGAGTGAAGAGTGGGCATACGCGAGGTTTTTTATGCCCACATTTAAATCATTACGACACGCATAAACAAATCCACATGCCAAGATATAGAGGCAAAGAGATAAGTTTACAAGAGGCACTGTGCATTTTAAGCGATATGCTTTACTCCTCTAGGCGAGAAGAAGTGCTTCACTACAGAAATCATGGAAACTTTGGACTTATGCAAGCAGTAACAGAGCACTTTTTTGCCTCATACGGCGCAACGCTTACAAATGGTTCTCTTTGTGATGGTGCTGGAGAAGCTGGTATTATCCAAGGAAGAGGAAGCAATCTCAATATGCCTCTCTCAGAGATAGAAAAATCTGAAGTTTTCATCTTTTGGGGAAGAAATCCACATGCCACTTCAAGCCATCTTCTTCCTCTTGTCAAAAATAAAACCATCATTGTTATTGACCCTATTCAGACAAAAATTGCTAAAGAGGCTGATTTACATATTCAGATAAAACCTCATGGCGATTTATCTCTGGCTCTTTTGTTGAGTCGTTTTTTGTATATTGAGGGCGATTATAATAAAGAGTATCTGGAAAAATATGCAAGTGAGTATGAAGAGTTTTATGAGCTAACGCAAGGCGTACGCATCAAGATGACTCTAGATGAGATAGATGTTACGCTGGGTCAGATAGGTAAAATTTTAGCCTTAGTGAAAAACAAAAAAGTTGCTATTGTCTGTGGGGTTGGTTTACAAAAATATAGTGATGGTGCAGATGTTTTAAGAGCGATAGACTCTTTTGCAACTCTCTTGGGACTTTTTGCAAAAGAGGGGTGCGGGGTAAGCTATCTTGGAAACTCCCAAGAGAACATCACTTCTCCTTTTAACCAAAAAGCAAAACGCGTATCCAAACTAGATACAGATTTTAGTAAGTTTAGAACTGTTTTTATACAAGGCGCAAATCCACTCTCACAGATGCCAAACTCTTTGCGAGTTAAAGAGTCTCTTGCAAAAGTTGAGAATCTTGTCTATTTTGGTCTCTATGAGAATGAAACAAGTGCAATGGCAGAGTTGATACTTCCTGCAAAAGACTTTTTGCATAAAAACGACATACGAAGATCCTACTCCCATAATGCGATGCTTACTATGCCAAAAATGTGCGAGAGTGACTTTGGTATCAGTGAGTATGATTTAAGTGCATGTCTATGTCAAGCGTTCCAAATTGAGTTACAAGATGAAGCCTTTTACATAGAGCATTTTAAGAGTTTTGCTGTGGAGTATCCAGATGGTTCTTGGCATGTGGAAATGAGAGAGGAAGCTCCTTATCGCGATGGCTTTGATACAGAGGATGGTGAGTTTGAGTTTTTGGACTCATTTGAGAAAGATTTCAATATGAATGAAAAACTCTTTTTGATTACTTCAAAAAGTGAGAAGAGTTTAAATTCGCAGTTTAACCGTGAAAAGAGTCTCTATCTCAACAGCGCGCTTGGGTTTCTTGAGGGGGAGATTCTCACTGTAAGTTCGGCATGTGGAAATGTAGACCTGAGCGTCAAGATTTGTGATGATGTGAGAGAAGATTGTGTCCTGATTTATAGCGGTACACCAGGGGTCAATAATCTAACAACATCTAAGCACTCTTTGGATGGTAAATGTGCTATCTATCAAGAGGAAAAAGTAGAGTTGAGTCGCCAAAAAAAGATGAGTGATGATAAATCATAGTAAATCTTTTTTGGATATAATCTTATTAAAAAATTAGGTAGATTTATGAATACAAAAGAATTAGATACTAAATATGTTTTATCTACGTATGCAAGAGCAGATGTAGAGTTTGTAAGTGGGAAAAATGCACGACTAAAAGATGCGCAGGAGAAGGAGTATATTGACTTTACCTCAGGGATTGCTGTGACAAGTGTTGGACATGCAAATGAGAGATTAAATAATGCAATATGCAATCAAATTCAAAATATGATACATATGTCAAATCTCTACTACATCGCTCCTCAGGCGAAGGCTGCACAAAAGCTTGTCGATGCAAGTGGCTATGATATGAAGTGCTTTTTTAGTAACAGCGGTGCCGAAGCGAATGAGGGTGCTATCAAGATTGCAAGAAAGCATGGCGAGAGAAATGGTCAAGTAAAAAAGTATAAAATCATAACACTTGATCACTCCTTCCATGGAAGAACCATCACTACAGTAAAAGCAACAGGTCAAGAGTCAATGCACAACTATTTTGGTCCTTTTCCTGATGGCTTTGTCTATGCAAAAGATGTGGATGAGATTGAATCTCTGCTGGACGACCACACTGTAGCGGTTATGTTAGAGTTAGTCCAAAGTGAGGGTGGAGTTCAGCCACAAGATAAAGCAAAAATTCAAAACCTAGCTAAACTTTTAAAATCAAGAGATGTATTACTTATGATAGATGAAGTTCAAACAGGCGTTTATAGAACAGGTAAATTTTTAGCTTCAAACCTTTACGAGATTGAACCAGATGTTATCACTTTAGCAAAAGGTGTTGGTGGAGGTGTCCCAGTTGGCGTTGTAATGACAAGCTTAAAGGAGATTTTCAATCCAGGCGATCATGGCTCAACTTTTGGCGGAAACAACCTAAGTACAACAGCGATTTGCGAAGTTATGGATATTTTAGGCGAGTGTGATAAGAGCGGAGACTTGGAGATAACGATGCTTCTCTTTGAAAAAGCACTTGAATCTTTTTATAATGCACACAAAGATGTTTTTACAGAGAAAGTCGGACTTGGAATGATGTGCGGTCTGCGTGTAAAAGATGCAGAAACCTTAGGTAAAATCATCAACAGTGCCCGAGAAGAGGGTGTCATCGTTTTAAAAGCTGGTAAAAACACATTAAGAATTTTACCACCACTTACAATAACAAAAGAGGAAATAGATGAAGGTTTTAAATATCTCAGTCGCGCTGTTTCTAGCTTGTAGTACGCTACTATCTGCTGCAGAAAAAAACGAAAAACTAGAAGAGTATATCTCTCAAAACAAAAAAGAGCAATTTAGTTACGATTATCAAAAAAATGAGGCTGAGAGTTCTAAGCTTCGTGATTCATGGATTGCTCCGCTCAATTTGCAATATAGCTACACAGTAAGTAACCCTTATTCGGCAGAACAGACATCACAAAATGCTGCGATTAAACTCGACCAGCCAATCTTTCAAAGTGGTGGGATTTACTATGCTATCAAATTTGCAGAGGTTTCTCACCTTTATGCAAACTACTCTGTAGATGCGGCAAAAAGAAATTTGGTTAAAGATGCCATCTCTCTTTTAATGCAGATTAAACAGTTAAAGCTGAAGATAGATAAACAAAACTTACAAATCAAAAACGCTGAAATTAATTTAGAACTTAAAAAAGAGCAGTATCTAAGCGGGCAACTTGATTCAGGCTTTTTAGATAATGCCATCATCGAGAGAAACTCTGTGATTCAAGCACTTTATGATATTGAGACTACCAAAGAGAGACTTATCTCAAAGTTTCAAGCAATCAGTGATAGCTCTTATGAAAGTGCTCAAATTCCACATTTGGAAGTTCTGGATAAAGAGAGCTTTTTAGAGTACAACATACTTTTAAATATTTCTAAAAGTGATAGAGAAAAATATAGATATACAAAGAACATGACAATCGCAAAATACCTTCCAAAAGTAAGTATTACAGGTGGGTACAATTGGAGTAAAAGTGAGAAACAACTCTTCTCAGCTTCTGATGGTGAGAGAGACTACTACAACTATGGTGTCAAAGCATCCATGCCTCTTAGCATCAACACGTTTAGAGATGTTGAATCAGCAAAGATAGATTTTTTAAAGTCTAAGTTGGTTATCGAGGACAAAAAAAGAGAGCTGAATGCACTTTTTGAACAAGTGATGCAAAATATAGATAACTTTGATAAAAAAAGAGTACTCAGCATAGAAAACAGAGACCTCTATGAAAAACTACTTGTAGATACAAAAAACTTGTTTACTGCAGGTTATAAAACGAAGTATGATGTAGACCTATTGGAAAACTCTGTAGAAATTCAGAAGCTAGATGTGATGATTTTTGATATCGATAGACAGTTGGAACTCTTAACACTTTATGAAATGTATATCAATGACAAGTACTAAAGTGCAAAGCAGTAAGGTTTTCAATGCAGAGTCGTAAATTTAGTGAGTATATGGCAGAGTGGCTCTACGGTGAAGATGGGTACTACGCAACTTACAAAAACATAGGTAAAAGCGGTGATTTTTATACCGCAGTAAGTACAAGTAAGTTTTTCGGCGGAACTATTGCTAAGCATATTATCTCTTTAGTAGATGAGAGCTTCTTGGCGGAAGATGGGGTTGTATGTGAGATTGGCGCACATCATGGCTACTTTTTGGCGGATGTTATAGAGTTTATTTACACACTTCGACCAAAACTTCTGAGCACTCTAAAGTTTGTAATCATCGAGAGATTTGACGCTTTACAAGAGTTTCAACGCAACTATTTTAAAGACTCCTTTGGCGATGCAGTTTCACTCACGCACTACAAATCTTTGAGCGAACTCAAGTGTGAAAATGCTTTTTTCATAGCAAATGAAATCTTTGACGCTTTTCCTTGTGAGCTTTATTTTAAAGGTAAGAGTGCAAGAGTGCAAGGGCACAACATCGAGTTTGATGTAGAGAACGACTGGGTAGATGAAAAAGCAAAAAAATACCATAAAGATAGAGGCGAGATAGCCATCGGGTATGAAGAGTTTGCAAAAGAGATGGCTTCCACATGCCAAAAGTGTGAGTTTATGAGTTTTGACTATGGCGAGATGCAAGCACGTCCTGACTTCTCCATAAGAGTTTATACCAAACACAAAGTGATTCCATTGTTTGATGAAGAGATTAACAGAGAAGAGCTCTTTGCAAAGTCGGACATAACCTACGATGTGACATTTGCACATGTAAAAGATGCTTACGAAGCTTCAGGTGTGAAGTTTATAGAGTTAAAGGCTCAAATGGTCGCGCTTGTAGATATGGGCATACTAGACCTCTTAGAGATACTCAAAGAGAATGTAGAAGAGAAGATATACAAGCAAGAGTTAGAAAAAGCAAAGATGTTGATTTTGCCTCAGTTTTTAGGGGAGAGATTTAAGATGATACGGTTTAGGAAAGAGTAAAGAGGTAGATGTTGTGACATTTATATGATGTATTGATTTGAACGAGAAAAGGGTATAAAGAGATTTAATTTGATACAATAAATCTTGTTTTATTTTATTTTACTCCAAAGGTCTAGCCTACAATGTCCATGTTTCAAAAATCAGTTTTACAAAGTGTAAGTCAAGACGAAAGTATCGTAGCCTTACGATGGGCTTCTTTTCAAGAGTATCTCGCAAAAAAAGAGTTTGTAAGAGGTGTCAAAGAGGAAAAATACCAAGATGGTTTTCTCAAAGATGTGTTTGAAAACTGTTTGGGCTATACTCTTGATAGCACCAATCCCGCTGAATTTAACCTAGAGCGAGAGCGAAAAAACGAAACCGATGGGAAAAAAGCAGATGGTGCTATACATCTAAACGGCGAAATAGTCGGTATCATCGAACTCAAAGCCCAAGATACAAAAAACCTAGACAAAGCCACCGACCAAGCTTTTGGCTACTTAGTATCTAACTCAAAAGCCCACTATGTCATAGTATCAAACTTTGATGAGCTAATATTTTACATAGACAAAAAGACTGCCTTTGAGAAGTTTTCTCTTTTTAACCTCACTTATGAGGAGTTTAAAAAGCTTCATTTGCTTCTAAGCTTCGAGAGCATCAAAGAGGCAACTCCGCTTAAACTCAAAGAAAAATCAGCCAACTTTGAAGCTCAAATATCAAAAGAGCTTTACAAAGATTTTAGTACTTTTAGAAATCATCTCTTTGAAAATCTAATCAAAAACAACCCATCTAGCGAAAAAAGTGACCTTTTACGACAGACTCAAAAACTCTGCGACCGCATCATCTTCATACTTTTTGCAGAAGACAGAGGACTGCTCCAGCCAAATACCATAAAAGAGATACGCTCACGACACGAGCAAGATATATTCGGCAACCCAATGTATGGCTACTATAAGATATATTTTGATGCGATAAACGAGGGAAATGAAAAGCTACAAATCCCACGATATAACGGCGGACTTTTTGCCAAAGATGAAACCTTAGACTCACTCATCATCGATGATGAAGTTTTAAATATGGAAGCTCAAAAACTAAGCGACTATGACTTTGTCAGTGAAGTCGGGGTAAATATACTCGGGCATATATTTGAGCAAAGTTTAACTGACTTAGAAGAGATACAGTCAAATATTGACAACACCGACTTTGACAAAACAAAGAGCAAAAGAAAAAAAGACGGGGTATTTTACACTCCTGAGTACATCACAAAATACATAGTAGAAAACACTTTGGGCAAGATGTGCAGAGAAAAAAGAGAAGAGCTTAAAATAGTAGAGGTAAAAGCCCCATTAAATCCAAAGAAATTGAGCAAAACAGAAACCCAAACAAAAGAGAATCTTGAAGTTTACAAAGAGTGGCTGTTTAACTTAAAAATATTAGACCCGGCATGTGGAAGTGGAGCATTTCTCAACCAAGCACTAGAGTAACTCATAAGCGAACACACCGCACTACAAAACGACTTAAGCCTCATGGGTGACCTTTTTGCCGTGTACCAAGTAGAAGAGAGTGTACTAGAACACAATCTTTACGGCGTAGACATCAACGAAGATGCAACAGAGATAGCCAAACTAAGCTTGTGGCTAAGAACGGCAAAAAGAGGACGACCTCTTACGAAGTTGGCGGATAAGATAAAATGCGGAAACTCTTTGATAGATGATAAAAGTGTGGTGGATAATGCTTTTGATTGGCATGTGGAATTTCCAGAAGTTTTTGCAAAGGGCGGGTTTGATGTAGTTATTGGCAATCCACCGTACATAACTTTTGCACTTGGTAAGAAACAAGAATTTGAAAGTAAAGAAATTGAATATTATAAAAGTAAATTCCCATTATCTTCTGCTTATAAAGTTAGTTCATATTTGATTTTTATTGATAAATCTTTAAATCTTATATCTAGAACTGGTTTATTGTCTTTTATTGTTCCTAATGCCATTTATACAAATTATTTTTATGCTAATTTTAGAGAGTATTTAATAGACCAATTTTCAATGCATAGTTTATTTAATCTGGAATATGAAGTTTTTGAAGATGCTGATACAGGTGGTTCGTCTATATTTGTTATTGGTAAAGATGAAATAGAAAATACAATATTATTATCTTCAAAAAGTGAAAAAGAGTATTCAACTCCATATATATTCAACTTAAATCAAAATGAATTTAAAAATATCCCTGATAATAAATTTTTATTTTCAGATATTTTAATTTCTTTGTGGAATAAATCTTTTGAAAATTCCATTCCCTTGGGTGGTGATAATTTTCAATTTTATAATGGTATAAAAACTGGAGATAATAAAAAGTTTTTAGCAGAATAAAAAATTGATGATAGATATCGACCAATCATAAGAGGAAGAGATTTTTATAAATATACTCCTTTAGAAAATGAGATGTATGTATTGTTCGACCAAGAACAATTATGGAGCAATACAAATGAAGCAATGTATTTAGTAGATGAAAAGCTTATATTTAGGCAAACTTCTGACCATTTAGTCGTAGCTTATGATAATAATAAAAATTTCACAATGGACACAACACATTTGTTATTTGATAAATCAGGAAAATTTGACCATAAATATTTATTATCAATTGTAAATTCTAAATTATTAAATTTCTTGTATCAAATTATAGTACCTGAAATAGGAAAAGCATTTTCAGAAGTAAAAGGTGTAAATTTAAAAAAATTACCAATAAAGGAAATAAGTTTAGAACATCAAAAGCCATTTATCCAAAAAGCAGATTTAATGCTTGAACTCAATGAAAAATTACAAGAAACAAAACAAAACTTTCATAATGAGTTAGTCCTAGAAAAACTTACAAAGAAACTGCAAAACTTTGAAGAACTCGACTTTGATGAATTTGTAACGCAATACTCAAAAGCCAAAAAACTAAAATTTGCCGACAAACTAGAAGAACGCAACTTCAAAAACGACTGGAAAGCCATCTTTGAAAACGACAAAACCTTGGCATGTGGATTTAAAACAGAAATAGAAAAAACCGATAAAGAGATAGACAAAATGGTTTATGAGCTTTATGGATTGAGTGATGATGAGATTGGGATTGTGGAAAATACTTAAAAATATAGCAAAATTTATTAGTAGGAGTTAAATTTGAGTAAATTAGTATATTCATTTTTAAAAGATAGTTTTTTATTTAATGATAGTTTTATAGTCAACAGTTATTTCAAAATATCTGAAAAAGAAATTGAAAAAGAACTTGAAAATTACAGAAATTTTATTTTGAAGAATATAAATACTCTTTATGAAGAAGTTACTATCAATGCAAATCAAATCAAAATATTTAATATTGATAATTCAATAGATTTATTAAAAATAAAACAAATGTCTTTTTATTTAGATCAAGTAATAATTACGGACTCTTTGTTTGAAATGACAACACCAATAAATTCAGTACAAAATACTTTTAGTGAATATTTAGGAGTTCAAAATAAAACAATAGATAGAAAAAAATTAGTTGAGACTATACAAAAATTTAAAAATGCTGAAGTTTTAGTTGATGCAACATATTTAAAATTCTTTCCTACAAGTTATTTCTTTGAACTCAAAAGTGAAATTCCTATAAGCTATTCAAAAACACAGTATTCAGATATCTTGCCTATAAATTTAATGGAATTTTATTATAAAAATACTCAAGTGAGAAGCTTTGAAAAAAATGGTCAATATCTAACTTTAAATAAAAATTTTGAAAGGGATAGAACGATTGAAATTTTATTTAAAAATGATAATACTAAATTTACTAATATGTATAACTTACTTGAGCAAGAAATAATTAATTACGATGAAAATACAAAAATTGCTGAAATTGCCATGATTTTACCAAATACTAAACCATCAAAAGAGAGTTTTGATGCTTGGGTTAATCAATCTGTTAATCAAAGTATTGTTTCTCACTTCAATAAAATATCCAAAGATATTAATTTATCTATAAAATTAAAAGCTCAGTATATAAGCACTTCTAGTTTTGCAGATGAGTTATTAAAAAATCAATTTAATCTACAACCTGATATAAAAAGTAATATTAGTAATATGATGCTAAATTTTGATTTGAAGTTTTTTGAAAACATAGATATAAGAGATTTAATGTCTATTAGAAAAAATGATGGAGAAGAATTTGAGGTGTTTAGAAGAGAACTGGAAAAGCAACTTAGAGAATTAAGAAATGAACAAGATATCTCAAAAATAAAATCTAAAATTGAAGATGTCAAGCACGAACTTGAAGAAGTGCAAATAGCTGCAATAAATTCTAAATTCAAAAAAATAAAAAAAAGTTCATCAATAAATGCTTCTATTGGAGTTGCTGGACTGGGAGCTTCATTTTTAACAAGCGGATTCTCAACATTCGCAACTTTAATTTCACTATTTAATGGTTATAAAAATTACACTGAATATCAAAATGAAATCAAAGAAAATCCCTCATACTTTTTATGGAAAATCAAAAAAAATGCGAACAATTAAATCTAAATTATTAAAGATAAACTCTTATTGGAATAAATATTATTTTACAAAAGAGTTTTTTCAAAAAAAGATAAATTTTACTGATGAAGTTAAGACAAATTATTATGGTGATTTAAATAACTATCTTCATGATACATTAGATTTAGTTAAATCATTTAAAAAGACAAAATCTGATAAAGACTACATATCTCAAACTATTGTTTTATTACAAGTTATTTACACTCATCAAGATTTGATAGATGAATTACTGTATATTTTCAAACTTGAACAATCTACAAAAGAAGATAAAAGTCCAAATAGAGATATAAGAAATGAACTTATAGGACATCCAATAAGTAGAGATAAAAGAGATAATAATAAATTGAACCCTCTGAACAAGTCCATTTACAGAACTTTGTTTGAAAAGTTAGTAGTTTTTAATATTTGACTTTTTCTTTTTAGCAGTTTTTACTGCTGATTTTGTG
>Ga0100393_10004819_pt1 | contig 12298 bp, 12 predicted proteins | sample CryGeymeta201517_FD_81546 | JGI IMG/M metagenome (GOLD analysis project Ga0100393, IMG submission 81546) | Groundwater microbial communities from Crystal Geyser aquifers in Utah, USA - Crystal Geyser metaG 2015-17 | ecosystem: Environmental > Aquatic > Deep subsurface > Groundwater | place... | reverse complement strand
TACACGAATTTAGATGCGAATTTTATGCGCCCCAGAAGTAGAAAGGAACTTTCACTTCGGGGCTGTCCCGTAGTGAGCTCCGCTCTACTACTGGGACGAATTATATGCGAATACCAGAAGAAGTAAAATTTGTTATTGAAAAATTTAAAAAATCGGGTTTTGAGGCCTATATTGTTGGCGGCTGTGTTAGAGATTTTCTAAGAAACGTAGAGCCCGAAGATTGGGATGTGGCAACCGATGCCAAGCCAGAAGAAATTCAAAAAATTTTTCCAAAGAGTTTTTATAGTAATAAATTTTTTACTGTCACTGTTCAAACCGGGAGCCAAAACCCAAGATTGAAGGAAATTGAAATTACAACCTATCGGAAAGAAGCAAAATATACTGACAAAAGACACCCTGATGAAGTTCGCTTTGCCAAAACTATTGAAGAAGATTTAAGTCGCCGCGATTTTACCGTCAACGCCCTCGCCTTGGGGTCAGACTCAGGTCTGACCCTCATTGATCCGTTTGGGGGAAAGGAAGATTTGAAAAACAAAATTATTCGGGCAGTCGGGAACCCGGAGGAAAGATTTTCAGAAGATGCTTTAAGAATGATGAGGGCAGTAAGGTTTGCCGTTACACTGGGTGAAAATTGGCAAATCGAAGAAAAAACAAAAGAGGCAATTAAAAAAAATTCTCACTGGCTAAAAATGATTTCTAAAGAAAGAATTAAAGACGAATTTTTGAAAATTATTATGGCAGAGAGGACAGCCGAAGGGATTGAATTATTAAGAGAAATAGGTCTTTTAAAATATGTTGTTCCAGAATTGGAAGAAGGATACAAAATCACTCAAAACAAACATCATATATATGAATGCTATGAACACTCTTTGAAATCGCTCGATTTTGCGGCAAAGAAGAATTTTAACAAATTTGTCAGGTTAGCGGCCCTATTTCATGACATCGGTAAGCCAAGAACAAAAAAAGGGGAAGGTCCTGATGCCACTTTTTATGGCCACGAAATTATTGGAGCGAAAATGACTGCCCAAATTTTAAATCGTTTAAAATTTCCAAAAAAAGAAATTGAGAAAATTACCAAACTTGTTCGTTACCACCTTTTTTATTATAATCCCGAAGAGGTAGGGGAAAGTTCGATTAGAAGATTGGTGCGTCAGGTTGGACCAGAAAATATGGAAGAATTGTTACAAGTGAGGATGGCAGATCGAATCGGTTCCGGTTGTCCCAAAGCCGAACCCTACAAATTAAGACATTTAAGATATTTAATTGAAAAAGTCAGCCAAGACCCCATTTCGGTTAAAATGCTAAAAGTCAATGGCGGAGATGTAATGGAAATTTTAAAAATTTCTCCCGGACCAAAAATAGGACAGGTTTTAGATGTTTTATTGGGATATGTTTTGGAGGATCCCAAAAAGAATGAAAGAGAATTTTTAGAAAAAGGAGTTGAAAAATTAGGCAAAATGTCAGAAAAAGAATTAAAAGAGTTGACTGAAAAAGCCAGGACGGAAAGGGAAAAAATTGAACAAAAAAGAGATGAAATGACAAAGAAGAAATACTGGGTAACATAACTAAATTCTATCAGGGTGTAGTATAATGGTAGTACACAGCGTTCGGGTCGCTGGAGTCTGGGTTCGATCCCCAGCATCCTGAATTTTTTCAAATTGAACACCAGTGAAGCTTCTAAATTTGTCTTTTAATTTATCATCAAGGTGTTCTTTTGGATAAAGATCCTGGGGATAAATTTCAATTAGTTTAAAGTTGTACCTCTGAGAGAGTTTTTGTTTTTTCTTTGTGGTACGGTCGTATCGGGGACTATCATTAGCAAGACCAAAATATTCGATAAACACCGCCTGTCCGTTAATATTAATCTTCCAATCTGCTTTATGATTTGTTTCCGGGTAAGACACATTTCTTTCATGAGAAATATTGTTTTCTGTTAACCAATTATCAATCAAAGCTTCAGAAACAGAATCACATAGGTGTCCATCTAACGCTACGGTATTGGTGCGTTTATACATGCGTTGACTGTGAGAGCGATTTGGCGGTAATCCTGCAGCAGCAATGGCATTATTCCAGGAACCAAAAGTCTTTGCGCACATAGTAGCAATTCCTTCCAGTTCCCGTCTCGCAGGAACTCTTTTTAATTCTTGAGCAGTGCGTTTTATAATCTCTAAAAGTTGCTGGGGAGTAGCCCTTCTACACTTTATAGAGCAGTATTTTAAATTTCCTTTATTTTTTCTAAACTGCTTACCACATCTTAAACAGGTTTTTAATTTCGGCTTTATTTTTGCGTGGCCTTTAAGACACTTTTTATTGTTAAATATAGCTGCACAAGATTGAGAACAAAAAATAAATCCTGATTTAGAATTTTTAAATTGATTTAATTGACGCAACACCTTTTTGTGGCAGTCAGGATTTCCGCATTTTCTCTCAACTTTTGTAGTCCGAGCTCTTTTCTGACATTCCATAGAACAGTACTGATTCCAGCCAAACTTTCTGGCTTCATTTACCCGTCCCGCTTGTCGAAAATATTCCCTTCCACAAAATGCGCATTTTACTTTTACTAAATTCATAACTTTTATCTTAGTTGACTCATTAAGTTAAATTTTATATTATAATAGTAGGGTGTTAGTAGCTTCCCTATACTTTAATATTAGTATTATCATACAACTATGTCAAGAGATATTCCTCTAATAGGTGAAAACATAAAAAGATTTAGAAAAAAACTTGGAATATCCCAAGATAAACTTTCTAAATTGGCTGATGTTTCTCATAACACCATTATTAAAATTGAATCAGGCGGAATCAAAAACCCAACAATCAAAACCGCCCAAAAAATTGCCAAAGCTTTAAGTATTTCTGTTGATGAATTAATAAAGTGAAAAATATAATAAAGTAAAAAATAGTTGGTTCAAATCCGGACAGCCACACAAGCTAATTTTGCATTTTTAATTTTAAGTTTTGAATTTAAGCCTAGCGTAGCTGGGCGACTGGGCCTGTAGTTTAATGGCAGTACACTGCATTCGCATTGCAGAGATGCGAGTTCAATTCTCGCCGGGTCCACCCCGTTTAGAAATTTTACAAAAAAGTTATCAGTAATTTCTTTAAATTTAGCGAAATAAATTGATTTTAAGAAATACTTTGAAATCAAAAATTTCTAACGGGGTCCATATGGATTCAAAAAGACTGGGAATCTTAGGCGAAAAAATTGCCGAAAAATATCTGAAGAAAAAGGGATATCGGATTTTGGATAAGAATTATTCTTCAAAATTTGTTTCCGGACCTCAAAGAGGGGAAATTGATATTGTGGCTAAACCCCGAAGGAATATCCTCGATATCCTACGGGGCGAGAAATCAGACACTATTCATTTCGTTGAAGTGAAAGCTCTATTATCTAAAAATGGTCAAGAACCATTTTCGGACATTTCGCCGGAAGAAAAATTCAATTTGGCAAAAAAAAGGAAAATAATAAAAATGGCTGAAGGTTGGTTGATAGAAAAGAAAATTCCCTTAGATTCAAAATGGCAAATTGATGTCATTTCGATTAAAATAAATCTAGGAAATAAAAAAGCAAAAATTTTGTATTTTTCTAATGTAGCATGCGAATAGCCCAACCCTTGCCTTTAGGTCTCGGGGTATGCCTGCCCCGTATAATCCCGAAGGGATTTGTTCGGGGCGAATGGGCCCATGCGAATTATTATGTTTAGATTTCTCTGGATTATTATTAGTTATTTATTGGGTTCTATTCCTTTTGGCTATTTGATAACCAGGTTTTCCACCGGAAAAAATGTTTTAGAAATTGGCTGGAGAAAAACCTCGGGTTCAAATGTTTTTAGAAATGTTGGAAAATGGCAAGGCGCCCTGACCGGAATTTTAGATTTACTAAAAGGATATTTGGCAGTTTTTAGCGCCCAGAAGTTAGGGCTACCAATCGAAGTCCAAGTTGTCTCAGGGTTGGCAGCAGTTGTCGGTCATAATTGGAGTATTTTCCTTAAATTTGCCGGCGGTCGGGGGATAGGAACGATGATCGGTGCCTTTTTCGCCCTTTCGCCAAAAATTTTAGGATTGGCCCTAATTCCTTTTATATTAATGGGAATAATTTGGAATTTTTCAATTGGTACCCTTTTATTTTTCCCGGCCGCCATTTTTCTTTCCTTTTTTTCCTCTTTTTCTGATTGTGGGGTGGCCGGGATTTTTTCAATTTTGTTATTAATACCGGTTTTGATTAAGAGATTAAGTCCAATAAAAGAAATTTTCCCTTTAAAAGAAAAGAAAATTTTAATTAGAAATCGTTTGTTATTTGATAATGATCAATCCCTTTTTGATTTTCGAATTAAAAAAATTTTCAAGAGGGTTGACACCAAAAACAAATTTGCTAAATTTAAGTAATCATTTCGAATTTCCGTTTCAAACGGATTTTTTCTTAACCTGTAATTGCTAACCCAATTTGGTAATAATATCGTTCGGTATTTGCCTCAGGGAGCACGCCATCGGCTTAATTCATAGAAAGGGGTTTAATCCCAGCCGTGGCTATTTCTCGCTGAGCCTCACAAATTAAGCCGTAATTCAAACTAATTCCCGGGCTCAGCTGCGAAATGCTCCCTTCGGCAAATATCCTCACTTATTCAATTATATGGATTTTAAATCTTTCGCTTCAGCCATTGCTCAAATTGCTGAGGAAAAAGGAATAGCCCCGGAAAAGGTGATTGAGAGTTTGGAGCAGGCCTTAGCCGCTGCCTATAAAAAGGATTACGGGAAGAAGGGGCAAAAAATTTTAGCCAAATTCAATTCCAAAACTGGCGAACTTCGGTTTTGGCAGGTAAAATTAGTAGTTGATCAATCAATGATCTATTCGGATAAAGAATTGGAGAAAATGGAAGATAAAGAGGAAAAAATTTCTCTTGAGGAAATCGAGGCAGAGAAAAAGGTCAGATTTAATCCGGAAAAACATATTCTCTTGGAAGAGGCAAAAAAAATAAAACCGGATATTAAACCCGGAGAGGAATTTGTCATTGGGCTGACTCCTAAAAAGGATTACGGAAGAATTGCTGCCCAGACCGCCAAGCAGGTGATTTTGCAAAAAATTCGGGAGGCCGAAAGAGAATCGGTTTTAGGAGAATTTAAATCAAAAGAGGGGGAGATTATTTCTGGTATTATCCAGAGGGTTGAAATGAGAAATATCTTTTTGGACTTGGGTAAAACCTTGGGAGTTTTGCCGAGAGATGAGCAGGTGCCGGGCGAATTTTATCGACCCGGTCAGAGATTAAAGGTTTTTATTTTGAAAGTCGAGGAAACGCCGAAAGGACCTTTGATTTTACTTTCTCGGGCTTATCCCAAACTTGTTTCCAAACTCTTTGAGTTGGAAGTTCCGGAAGTGGCGGCCGACCAGGTGGAAATCAAATCGATTGCCAGAGAACCAGGTTCCAGGACAAAACTTGCTGTCTCTTCAAAAGTTACAGGTGTGGACCCCATTGGCTCGATGGTCGGACAGAGAGGAACCAGGGTGATGGCAGTTATCAATGAATTGGGAGGGGAAAAAATTGATATTGTTGAATATTCTGAAGAACCGGAAAAATATATTGCTAATGCCATCTCTCCGGCTAAAGTTTCAGAAGTGAAAATTATGCCAAAAAACAAGGCATTGGTTTTAGTTCCTGAAGATCAATTATCATTGGCCATTGGTCGAGATGGCCAAAATGTCAGATTGGCCGCCAAATTAACCGGCTGGAAAATTGATGTCCGGCCGGCTGAAAAAGTCGAAGAAAAAACTAATAACTAACAACTTACAACTTACAACTAACTATGGCTTCTTTAATCATCACTTTATTTTTTGCCCTCATTTCAATTGGGGTGTCAATTTATTTATTTTTCTCTCTGAAAAAGAAAGAGCCAGGAACGGAAAAAATGGTCGAGATCTCAAAGGCGATTGAAGAAGGTGCCAAGACCTATTTGAAAAGGCAGAATAAAACCCTAACCATTTTCGTTTTGATTATGGCAATTTTTTTAGGTTTTTTACTCAAGGATATCAGGGTTGCTCTGGCTTATATTTTCGGCGCCTTTTGTACCACCCTGGCTAGTTATTTTGGGATGATTGCCGCCTTAAGAACAAATGTTCGGACCGCCCAGGGAGCAAAAAGAGGTCTGGCTGAGGCCTTCGAGATCGGTTTTAATGGCGGAGCGATTATGGGATTATCAATTGTTGGGGTAGCCCTTTTTGGTCTTACCATTTTGTATTTAATCTTTAAGTCCGAAGGTTTGGATATTATTTTAGGTTTCAGTTTTGGTGCCTCATCTCTGGCCCTTTTTGCCAAGGCCGGTGGTGGGATTTATACCAAAACTGCTGATATCGGAGCCGATTTGGTGGGAAAAATTGAATTGGGAATTCCCGAAGATGATCCCAGAAATCCGGCCGTTATTGCCGATAATGTTGGCGATAATGTTGGCGATGTGGCTGGAATGGGAGCCGACTTAATTGATTCTTACATTGCTTGCTTGATTTCGGCAATGGTTTTGGGAAGGGTCTTGGGGATTAATTTTATTATTCTTCCTCTTTTGCTCGGAGCCATTGGAATTCTTTCTTCTCTCATTGGAATGTTTTTTGTCAAAGCCAGGAAAGGAGATCCCGGAGCGGCTTTGAATCGAGGAACTTTTTCGACCTGCTTTTTCTTTGCCATCTTTTCTTTCATTTTAATCCGCTCTCTGGATTTAGCCGGTCAAGGAATGAGAATTTTCCTTTCCTCTCTCTTCGGTCTCATTGCCGGAATGATTATCGGAATGACAACCGATTATTTTACCTCTGTTGATAAAAAACCGGTTTTGAAAATTGCCGAGGCCTCAAAAACCGGAGCAGCCACCAATATTTTGTCAGGATTTTCTTATGGTCTCATTAGTATCTTGCCGCCTATTATTGGAATTTGTGTTGCCATTTTGGTTTCCTATTATTTAGCCGGAATCTATGGGGTGGCTATTTCAGCCGTTGGAATGCTTTCAATTGTTTCAATGATTATTTCATCTGATGCCTATGGTCCAATTGTTGACAATGCCAAGGGAATTGCCGAGCAATCAGGATTAGGTGAAGGGGTGATTAAAATTTCCGATAAATTGGATGCGGCCGGAAATACTTCCAAAGCCATCACTAAGGGATTTGCCATCGGAGCAGCCGCCTTGACAGTTTTATCGCTTTTTGCTGCCTATGCCGAATTAGTCAAAATTGATAGTTTGAATTTGATGGAACCAAGAGTAATCGTTGGGGTATTTTTAGGAGCAATGGTCCCTCCCTTTCTGTCAGCCCTTTTGATTTTGGGAGTCCAAAGAAATGCCTCCAGAATGATCGAAGAGGTGAGAAGACAGTTTAAAGAAATTTCCGGATTAATGGAAGGAAAAGCCAAACCGGATTACGCCAGCTGCGTTGATATTGCTACCAAAGGGGCCCTGAAAGAGTTGGTTTTGCCTTGTGCCTTAACCATAATTTTTCCCTTAGGGGTTGGATTTTTCTTAGGGAAATTGGCTTTGGGCGGATTTTTAGGAGGCAGCATTTTTACCGGAATCATTTTTGCCCTTTTGATGTCAAATGCCGGTGGTGCCTGGGACAATGCTAAAAAATATATCGAAGATGGAGCTTTTGGTGGAAAAGGGTCTGAAGCCCACAAGGCAGCAGTAATTGGCGATACGGTTGGCGATCCTTTCAAAGATACGGCCGGTCCAACCATTAACACTTTAATTACCGTGATGTCTTTAGTGGCGACAGTTTTTGCCCCCTTGATTCTAAAATTCGCCTTCTTTAAGTAATATCTCTTCGATAAAAATTCTTGCCTAAGGGTCAGACCTAAGTCTGACCCTAGTCTGACCCCGCCTTGCGATAACTAAAATAAAAACAATAAAATCATGAGAAAACCGAGAGAATTTTACAAAGGATGTTTTTGCCATATTTTTAATCGTGGTGTAAATAAAGAAATAATCTTTCGAGAGAAGGGCGATTTTATACTCTATCTTTATAAATTTAAAGAGGCTCTTAAAAAGTTTCCCGTAATTATCCATTGTTACAACTTAATACCAAATCACTTCCATCATTTATCTCAGCAGACCTCGGAAAGACCTTTAAGTAGTTTCTACCAAGGTTTCCATACCGGTTTCAGTCTTTCGCTAAATAAAAAATATGGAAGGGTGGGCCATGTTTTCCAGGGCCGACTTCAGGCGAAGATGGTTGAGGATACCAACTATCTTTTAGACCTCTCCTTTTACATCAATCTGAATAATATCTTAGAGGAACTTCAATATAGGGGTTTGGCTAAAATTTCAAAAACCGAGATTGATAGATTGTTAAAAAAAGCCGCAAATTACCCTTGGAGTAGTTACGGAGTTTATTTGGGGTTGAGAGAAGATAACATTACTAATGATAAATTTATTCTTTCTATTATTTCCGACGATCTTAAAAAAGCCAGAAAAGAATACCAAAAATTAGCTAAGGAGATGTTAATTTCTAAAAGATTTCTCAAAATTCGCGATTTAACTTTTGATGAGGGTCAGACCTAAGTCTGACCCTAGTCTGACCCTCTTCTGGGTGTATGAGAACGGAGGTTAAAAAGTTGGCAAAGTCGCAAATTGAGATTCTTTTTGAGATTTCGGCTGAAGAATTTCAAAAATTCATCGAAAAAGCAATTTTTGAATTGGCTAAGGATTTGGAGATCGAAGGGTTTCGCAAAGGGCAGGCACCAAAAGAAATTTTAATTCCGAAAATTGGCAAAGAAAAAATTTTAGCTTTGGCGACCCAACAGGCAGTTAAAGAAAATTATTTTCGAGAAGTCATTGACAAAAAATTGGGCGTGATTTCTCAGCCAGAGATAGAAATTTTATCTGAAGTTTCTTTTGGAAGGGGATTTTCTTTCAAAGCCCGCTTCGCCACCTTGCCAGAAATAGTTTTGCCCGATTATAAAAAGATTGCTGCCCAGAGTAAAAGAAAAGAAATTCTTGTTGAAGAAAAAGAGATTGAAGATGCTTTAATCTATCTCCAGAAATCCCGAGCGAAATTTATTTTTGAAAACCGACCGGCAAAAAGGGGAGATTTTGTGGAAATTGAATTTCAATCGCCTCAAATTGAAGGCGGTTTGAAAAGGAAAGATAATTTTATTTTGGGTGAAGGGCATTTTGTTTTTGGGTTCGAAAATAATTTAGAGGGAATGATGCCCGGTCAGGAAAAAGAATTTTCTCTCCAATTTCCCAAAGAACATCCCCAGAAAAATTTGGCTGGTAATATAGTGAATTTTAAAGTAAAGATGAATTCGGTTCAGAGAATGGAATTACCGCAAATCAACGATGAGTTCGCCAAAAATTTGGGGAAATTTGAAAACTTGATTGGTTTGAAAGAAAACATCAAAGAAAGAATAAAGATGGAAAAGGAGAATTCAGAGTCTCAAAGAATTCGGGGAGAAATTTTAGAAAAGATCGTAAGAAAAATGGAAGGCGACATCCCGGAGGTTTTAATCGAGACCGAAAAGAAAAGAATGTTAGAAGATTTGAAAAATTTTGTTTCTGAAAGATTAAAACTTACCTTTGAAGATTATTTGGCAAAAATTCAAAAAACGGAAAAGGAATTGTTAGATAGTTTTTCAAATGAAGCCGAAAAAAAAGTAAAATCTGTTTTAATTTTGAGAGAGATTTCAAAAAGGGAAAAAATTGAAGTTTCGGAAGAAGAAATGAAAATTGCAATCAATGAATTTTTGAAAAATTATCCCAGTCCTGAAAAAGTCAAAAAAGGACTTGCCCGCCAAAATTTTGGAGGGCAAAACTTAGGCGGGCTTGACCTCGAGAGATTAAAGAGTTATTATGAAGAGGTGATAAGGAATGAAAAAGTCCTTCAACTGTTAGAGGGGTTAGCGGGGTAGAAATAGTACAAATAGTAGAAAAAGTAATAAAAGTAGAAATTGTAGAAATAGTAGAAAAAGTAAAATTATGGCGACGATTACTCAATTAGAGGATTTGGATGTATAGAAAGAGGCGAAAGTTTTAGCTAAAATGATTTATATCTTAACAGATAGTCTCCCTAAATCGGAGGAATACAATCTTAAAAAACATCTAAAAGAAAATGCTCGGGGACTACCAGCTAATATAGCTGAAGGATTTTACAGATATTTTAAGAAAGAACGACTTCACTTTTACAGCATTGCTAAGGGCTGTTTAGGAGAAATAAAGAACGACCTCTATTTATGCAATGACCTTAGCTATATAGAAAGTGATATTTTGGAGAAAAACCGTGGACAAATAAATAAGGTAGAGAGAATGCTAAATAGTTTTATTCGCTGCACCTCCAAAAGTAATCAAAAATAACCAACTATTTTTACCATTTCTACCACTTCTACCATTTCTACTTTTAAACCTATGAACCTAATACCTACGGTCATCGAAAAAACTCATTATGGGGAAAGGGCTTACGATATTTACTCGCGGCTTTTAAAAGACCGAATCGTATTTTTGGCCGGTCCCATTATTGATCCGGTGGCGAATTCAATTATTGCCCAGATGTTATATTTGGCTGCCCAAGACCCGGAAAAAGAAATCAAATTTTATATTAACAGCCCGGGTGGAATCTTGACTTCGGCCTTGGCAATTTATGACACAATGCAATATGTCAAATGTCCGGTCTCAACTGTTTGCGTTGGAGCAGCCGCCTCAGGGGCAGCCGTTCTCTTGGCAGCCGGAACCAAAAAGAAAAGATTTGCCTTACCTAATGCCGAAATCTTGCTTCACCAAGTGGCAATTTCAGGTTTGGCAGGTCAGGCAGTAGAAGTAGAAATTGCGGCAAAACAAGTGGTCAAATTAAAAGACAAAATAAACAAGATTTTAGCAAAACACACCGGTCAATCCTTAGAAAGATTGGAAAAAGATACCGACAGAGATTTTTATCTCTCAGCTCCAGAAGCAAAAGAATACGGGATTATTGACGAAGTTATAAAAACAAAAGAATAAAGAGGAAATCTACTTCCTCTTTTTTCTAAATAGGTTAAAATAAGGGACAGGGGAGGGACAGGAGAGGGACAGTCCCCAAAAACCAGTCCCCACGACATTACCCCCCTCAGACATCGCTTGTTTCTTTTTTTTTCTAAATAGGTTATAATTATTAAAAGTTTAAATTTTCAAAAATATGTTCAAAATTTTAAGAAACAAAATTCAATCATTAAGCGAAACTCAACAAAACATTTTAACAGTAATATTGATTTTAATTAATGTTTTTATTGTTGTTTTCTGGATTAATTTTTGGATTGGATTGAAAAAAGTCAGCCCACCTAAAATTGAAGAAAAACCAAAGCAGGTTGAGGAAATTGCTGAAGCATTGAAACCAGGAGGGGTTGGTGAAATCAAAGGAAAAGATGAAAAAACTGGGCAAGAAACACCTTTAATTACTCCCACTCTGCCAATATCTATTTTTAGTACAACCGGTGTCATCGCGGAAGTAAAAAATGATAGAGCAATTGTCAAAGGAGACGGTTTTAATTTCGCAGATCAAAAGCCAAGAGAATTAACAATTATTTTTACCGATTTTACCCTTACCTTTAGTAAAGGCCAAAAAATACAATACGAAGGATTAGCCGGTTTAAAATATCTCAAATCAGGAATGGAAATTCTAATTGGAAGCGATGAAAACATTAGAGGGAAAACAGAATTTAATGCTAAAACAATTAATATTCTTTAATTAAATTTAATTGATTCTTTCTTAAGGGATCGAAGGTTAAATTTTTAACCTTTTCCCAAAAAGAAGAATTTTTAAAATATGTCAAAAACAAAATCTCTTGCCCTAATTTTAGGGGTTTTAATAATGAGTTTTTTAGTTGGCTATTTAATCTTTGCCTGGACTGAGCCGACGCAAGCCCCACCGGCAGGAAACGTTACTGAGCCATTAAACAGGAGTTCCAATCCTCAGGATAAGCCAGCAAGGCTAACCTTTACTGAATTTTATGATTATAATAACACAAATTATTATATTAATCCTGATGGTCAGAGTGTTTTAGCTGGCAACGTCGGCATCGGGGATACAACCCCAGCCAGTCTTTTTACCGTAGGCTCAGGTGATTTATTCCAGGTTGATTCCTCTGGTAACATTATCAAGATTCGTAATGTTACCTATTCTTGGCCCTCGGTTCAGGGAGGTGCTAATACTGTGTTAACAAACAATGGTTCCGGGACCTTAAGTTGGGCAGCAGCCGCAGGTGGCGGTGCTCCAACTGATGCTACTTATGTTGTTGCGAGTGGACATGGTAGTTTAACTGCCGAGAGAATCTTGACTGCCGGAGCTGGTATTTCTGTAACC
>Ga0100393_10004818_pt1 | contig 12298 bp, 15 predicted proteins | sample CryGeymeta201517_FD_81546 | JGI IMG/M metagenome (GOLD analysis project Ga0100393, IMG submission 81546) | Groundwater microbial communities from Crystal Geyser aquifers in Utah, USA - Crystal Geyser metaG 2015-17 | ecosystem: Environmental > Aquatic > Deep subsurface > Groundwater | place... | reverse complement strand
TGCTGTGGTGAATGCCATGCAAATGCTTTCAGTGGTGGGTCGTAACGACATGCTGGAAATGGCCATGCAAGTGAATGGCTTGATGAAGCAAGCTTTAGCTGCTGTGGCAAAATAAAGGAGTTGGTTTCGATGAAAACATGTATGGTCAGTGATATTTACCCATTATGGGTTGATAAAGCGGCGAATGAGCGTGATGTTTGTTTGGTGGATGTGCGCTCGCTTGAAGAGTACAACCAATGCCACGTTGAAGGTGTGTTACACATTCCATTGCACCTGTTACCAATGCGCGCTGAAGAGATTGGCATCGATACACCCGTGTACTTTATTTGTTCTTCGGGGGGGCGGTCTGCGCAAGCTGCTTCATGGCTGGGCGCGCAGCGTAACCAAGAAATGACCAATGTGGCTGGTGGTATGCACGCATGGCTGCAAATGGGATATCCCGTAGCAGCAGCTTAAAGGAGTTATCATGGCGCGTTTAAAAGCAATTTACGAAGGCGGAGCAAAATTTACTGTCGCTTGCCGTACCCACGAGATTACCGTGGATCAGCCCGTGGATAATGGTGGGGATGATGCAGGCATGACGCCACCAGAAATCATGGCGGGTTCCATGGCCAGTTGTATTGGTTTTTATGTGTCAAGGTATTGCGAGCAAGCCAAAATCGATACTGCGGGTTTGTATGTGTCTGCTGATTGGAATGTGGGCGGCACGCCCAAACATATGGAGCAATTTGATATTCAAATTTATTTGCCTGAAATGCCTGAAAACCGTCGCGCTGCGATAGAGCGCGTAGCCAAAACTTGTTTGATTCATGCAACCTTATCCGAAACACCGACAGTGAATATTTCTATCCATCAATAACCTTTTGATGAAGTTTTCATGAACGTATTTTAAGTGGACTTGCAGCTGAAGTGACCTAATTTACGCCATCATACAAAGCTGTGGTTCACACCATTGATGTTAAAGACGTTTGAAAGGAGAAAAAATGAAGAAGCTATTATTTGTCGCTTTTCTTGCTGGTTTCACCACACAAGCATTAGCCACTGAAATTCCTGAGGGTATGGGTGTGTTGCCATCGGCAGTGCCTGTGCCAGCAGATAACCCACAAACCGCGGCGAAAGTGGAGTTGGGTAAGAAATTGTATTTTGAACCTGCGCTTTCAAAAAGCGGTCAGTTTTCTTGTAACTCGTGCCACAATCTTGGCACTTGGGGTGTGGACAATCAAAAATTCTCGATTGGTCACAAATGGCAACGTGGTGGCCGTAATGCGCCAACAGTGTTGAACTCTGCTTTCTGGAGCAAACAGTTCTGGGATGGTCGTGCACCATTGCTTGAAGACCAAGCCAAAGGCCCACCGATGAATCCTGTGGAAATGGCGATGGATTCTGAAGCCAATGTTATCAAACGTTTGACTGCTGCTGGTTACGATGCTGAGTTTTCAACGGTGTTTGGTAAAAACAGCATGAACTATGACAATATGGCCAAAGCCATTGCCGCTTTTGAGCGCACTTTGATTACACCAAACGCACCATTTGATAAGTTTGTACAAGGTAAAGGTGATATCAGCAAAGCTGCCAAACGCGGTATGCTCAAAGTGGCTGAAGTTGGTTGTACCTCTTGCCATGCTGGCCCGCTATTCACTAGCAATGATTTTGCTGAATTCCAATATGGTACAGATACGGGCGTGAAATCCGTGTCAGGTAAAGCAGGTGATGATCATGTGTTCCGCGTACAATCGTGGCGCAATGTGGCCATGACTGCCCCATATTTCCATGATGGCTCTGCAGCAACATTATCCGAAGCTGTAGAAACCATGGGTGAAGTGCAATTGGGCATCAAACTTCCGAAGAAAGATGTTGCCGATATCGTAGCATTCTTGGAAACACTCACTGGCGAAGCACCACAAGTGGTTTTCCCAGTGTTGCCACGTCCATCCGGTAAAGCTTTGGATTGGAAAGACTAAGCTTTAATTTTTACACTTGTCTGAATTACAATGGCAAAGTGCGATCTGGATAGGCCCAGTTTATATTGGCTTATCTGGGATCGGCTTTGCCATTTTTCATAGCCTCGCCGCAACCCATCGCTGCAAGGCTATGTTTTATGCCATGGGTATGCAGGTTCACCATTATCGTTTGTTGTATTCCGTTTTGGGGTTACTTACTACTCTGGGTTGGTTGTGGTTTATCTATAGCCTTGAAAATACCCAGCTTTATGCCACTTCAGGTTTTACATTTTGGCTACTCATAGCAGCCCAATTGCTCGGTGCAGTTATTGCATTTGCTGCGCTTTTGCCCATTGATGGAGCCGTGTTTTTAGGCCTTAAAAAATCTGAATTTAGCCCTGATCCTTTTGTGGTATCGGGTATTTATAATTATTTGCGTCACCCGATGTATGCTGGATTGATGCTCTTTTTGCTGGCATCTCCAGAACAAAGCTACAATGGTTTAGCGTTTACCTTGGTGGTATCTGCTTACATGGTCTATGGCTCAAAACTCGAAGAAAAACGTTTGTTGGCTGAGCATCCTGATTATCTACAATATCAGCAGGAAGTGCCCGCCTTTGTACCAACACTAAAATCATTAAAGAAGAGGTGAATATGCTCGATTGGGAAGGCATGTATCAAGCTGAACAAACAGGCTGGGATAGGGGGCAAGCCAGCCCCGCATTGGCGCAGTGGTTAGCATCCGAACATTTGGCTGATAAGTCGCAACGTATTCTTATTCCAGGCTGTGGCCGTGGTTATGAAGTGATTGCCTTGGCCAAGCTGGGGTTTAACGTTACCGCTATTGATATTGCGCCATCTGCCATCGCAGCCTTAAACCAAGGTTTGGCTGAAGCAGGTGTGTATGCCACTACGATTTGTGGCGATATTTTTACATACGATGCGCAGCACAAGTTTGATGTGGTCTATGAGCAAACTTGCTTATGCGCGATTCGTCCCGATGAGCGTGAGGCTTATGCGCAGAAGCTTTCGGAATGGCTTAAATTTAGCGGAAAATTGCTGTTTTCGATGATGCAAACTGGCGTGCAAGGCGGGCCACCGTATCATTGCGAGCTTATGGATATGCGTACGCTATTTGATAACACTCGCTGGCAATGGGCGAACCAACCACCTTTTGTGATTCCGCGCGGTAAACAATCGGAGCGATTTGAATTGGGCTTTGTGTTGCAGCACCTAGGGAGCAAATGATGAAGTGGCTTGATGATGTACCTTATGGTTTGCTTATTGCTGCCGCGATTTTGATGGCTTTGTTACCATTTCAACCCCAGCCGCACTTGCTGGAAAAGTTGGGTATGTTGATGGATGGTGTGCTCAACAAACCCATTGATATCTTTGATTTATGCTGGCATTTGTTGCCATCGTTATTGTTAGGATTGAAGTTTTACAGGGCGAAAAAGAGCATCTGATTTTGGCTGGTAGTTCGTCGCTTGTGTGTTATGGTAGTGATGTATTACACATGGCCTTTTTAACGGCAACAAGTTGGGGTTTATCATGACCAAAAGCGAAAAACTCGATAAAAAAACGTACAAGCATGCACTAAACAGAATTCACCTGGAATTGGTGAAATGGCAATATTGGATTAAACAAAAAAATCAGCGTGTTGTGGTTATTTTTGAAGGGCGCGACGCCGCTGGTAAAGGCGGGGCAATCAAACGCCTGATTGAGCCTCTTAATCCGCGTGGCTGTCATGTGGTGGCCTTGCCCGCACCCTCAGATCGAGAAAAAACCCAGTGGTATTTCCAGCGTTATGTTACCCATCTGCCCGCAGCTGGCGAAATCGTTATTTTCGATCGCAGCTGGTACAACAGAGCTGGCGTTGAGAAGGTGATGGGATATTGCACCGATCTTGAATACAAAGAGTTTTTGCGCTCGTGCCCAGAGTTTGAGCGTATGTTGGTGCGCTCTGGTATTTTGGTGCTTAAATATTGGTTTTCAGTGAGTGATGACGAACAAGAGCGACGTTTTCAAAAGCGTGTTACCGATAGGGCCAAACATTGGAAACTTAGCCCCATGGATTTGGAATCACGCAACCGTTGGATGGAATACTCCAAGGCTAAAGATGAGATGTTTTTCTATACAGACATCGTCGAAACACCATGGTATGTGGTCGAAGCTGATGATAAAAAACGCGCCCGCTTAAATTGTTTGAGCCATATTTTGAGCAGCGTGAAGTATGAAGATACGTTGCCTGAACCCATTGAGCTTGGTGAGCGCATCAAAGACACAAGTTATGAGCGCCCAGCGATGGATACCCAACATTTTGTGCCTGATAAATATTAAGGGATAGGCTTTCTTCATTTTTCCTGAAAGAAGGTTTGTTTGGGTTGAGAAGTTAAGCAGCGGTGATAGTTAAATATCACAAGAAATTTATAAAAAAGTGTTTAAGATGCGGTTATGGCGATTACATTAGGGGTTTTATTACAAGTGGGGCAGCCCCCCGCGGTGGCAGTACCGCCGCTGCAACCCATTATTGAAGGCACCGTTGTTTCCTCATCAACCAAGACATCTATGGCTATTTCTTCAATTTCGCCATCAAAGCGCAGTGGATTATCATTTGGCCAACGCCAAGTATCACCGCAGCAAGCATTTCAAATTTATAACCCACGCGGTGAGCAAAAAAATCTGATGTTTGAGACAGGCTCAAGGCTGGATGTTTACGCCTAATCAAACCCTATATTTTGGTTTTGCTTTTATGCCCGAAGATAACTGATACCTTTCGCCCATGAAAAATAATACCGTTTTTAAAAAGATTACCATTGCCAACAATTTGAAGCAGTTTGAAATCAAAGAAGTGTTTGCTCTTGGCGGCTTGGAATTAAGCAGCAGTGCAATCAAATCTTTCACTGCCGGTTCACAAAACAAGAATCATTTGGCGCTTACTGATGAGCAACTCACAGCCTTTTTTGACGGCTTGATTCTCTATTGGCGCGGCGGCAAAGATGATGCTGATTTGATTCCACGCGGCATTGAAAACTACGTCATGAACTTGATGAAAGATGGCAGCGCCGATTTGCTCGAAGAGCTGGCTTGTTTGGTGGATGATGCCAAAGATGGTGTAACCATCGAAGCAGCAGAAAAAGCGGCAGCTGAGAAGGAAGCTGGTCAGGGCGCGGATAAGGCTGAATGACTTATGGTTCCACAGATTTGAATGAGGATGATTCATCCACTATCGAAGCTGAGTTACAAAACAATGCCCATCAAGCAAACACACTTTCGCAAGCAGGTTTGGCCTATCAATTGGCCAAACGCGCTGAGAAAAGCAAAAACCTTCAAGTTTGGATTTGTCCTGATGTGCGCAGCTATCGCATTCTCGCTGAAGAGCTTTCGTTTTTTCTGCAAGATACCCCCGAACTGTTATGGCGCTTTCCCGCATGGGAAGTGTTGCCATACGATAGGGTAAGCCCGCATCACGCCATTGTAGGTGAGCGTTTTGCTACCCTTGGCCGCTTGCTGCATGAGCAGCAACCCAAAGGAGTGATGATTACTTCGCTTCCTGCTTGGCTGCATCGTATCGCACCCAAACATGTGGTGGCTTCGCATGTATGGCAGCTCAAAGTGGGCGCAGCGCTGGATATTACCAAACGCACTACTCAGCTTGCGGAATCAGGCATGCAGGCCGCTGAGCGGGTGTTGGTGGCGGGTGAATTTGCAGCCCGCGGCGGGTTGCTGGATATTTGGCCTGCCACAGAGCGGTTGCCGCTGCGCATTGATATGTTTGGCGATGAAATCGAGTCTATTCGATATTTTGACCCAGAAACTCAGCGCTCAGGTGATCATTTGAATCATTTTACATCTGTGCCGGTGCGTGAAGTCATACTTGACACTATGGGCATTGAAACCTTCACTGCCGCATTTCGTGCGCGTTTTCCTCAACATCGCTTACATCCCATGTTGGCATCGGTGCAAGCAGGCCGCGCGCACCCTGGCATTGAAGCATTGCTGCCGCTTACCTATGCGGAAACAGCTCGTCTGCAAGATTACCTGCCTGAAAAAAGCACCATACTTAGCGTTGCTGATTTAGAAATCCGCCGCGAAGGTTTTGCCGCCCAAGTGCTTGGTCAATTTGAAATGGTGCGTATGAATGGCGAGCCAGTGGTAGCGCCGCAAGAATTGTATGCGCTGGAAACCACAAGCCGATTTCAAACCCTGGCAGAAACCACCAGTATCCATGAAGCCCCCAATTTGGTGCACTTTCAAAAACAAGCCAAACCTGTGGCGGCGATGTTATCCGATTTGGCAGCTCGTTTGGCCGATGGTTGGCAAATGATGTTGGTGGCACACAGCATGGGTCAGCAAGCGCGCTTGCTCGATTTATGCTCAGGTTTGGTTAAAAACATTCCTACGGTTACAGGTTTGCATGAATGGAAAAAACAACCGCTGGTCTGTGCTTTAGGTTTCCTCGAGTCTGGATTTGCCTTAACTGAAAACAAACGCCTAGTACTTACGGGCCATGAATTGCTTGGCCAACGTTTGCCACGCCGCCGCAAAAGCGCGGTTACCATGCGTGCTGATTTATTTAGCTCGCTGCAAGAACTCAAGCTTCATGATGCTGTGGTGCATGAAGACCATGGTGTAGGTCGCTACAAAGGCCTTGTGGCTATGGAAGATGATGGATTGCAGTCCGACTTCATCCACATCGAGTACGCAGGTGATACCAGCATTTATTTGCCCGTTGAAGAACTCGATAGGCTGCACAGATACACTGGCGATGATAATCCGCCGCTTAATCGCCTTGGCACCGACAAATGGAAGAAAACCCGTGAGCGAGTCAAAACCGATTTACTGGCCATGGCCCATGAGCTGATTGAAATTGATGCTGCGCGCCAACAAGCTAAGCGCACCCCCATTCACATCGCCGACTATCAAGAGGCTTATGATGCCTTTTGCGCCCGTTTTCCTTTTGAAGAAACCGATGAACAATTACAAGCCATTGAAGCTGTGCTTGATGATTTATCCAAGCCTGCGCCCATGGATAGGGTGGTGTGTGGTGATGTGGGTTTTGGTAAAACGGAAGTGGCCATGCGCGCTGCGTTTGCCGTGGCTTTATCGGGCAAACAAGTGGCTATACTTGCGCCCACCACAGTGCTGGCCAATCAACATGCAGCAGCTTTTGCAGAGCGGTTTTCCGGCTTTGGTTTTAATGTAAAGCTGCTCTCACGCTTACAAGGCAAAAAAGAAAGTGATGAAATTATTTCGGGCTTACAAAGCGGTGATATACGTGTGGTGGTTGGCACGCACCGTTTGCTCAGCTGCCAGTCTGATTTTGTCGATTTGGGAATGGTGATTGTGGATGAAGAGCAGCGTTTTGGTGTACAACACAAAGAACAACTCAAACGCCTACATGCCACAGTAGCTTTGCTGACGCTCACAGCGACACCCATCCCGCGCACTTTGCACCAAACCTTGTCGGGGCTCCGTTCAGTATCCATTATCAGCACGCCGCCAGCCGAGCGGGAGCCCATTCGCACCATGGTCTGCGCGTATGATGTGCATTTGAGCAATGAAGCCATTCGCCGTGAATTGTATCGGGGCGGTCAGGTGTATTATTTGCACAACCATGTCACCAGCATTGAGCGTATAGCCACACGTTTGCGCGAAGATATTCCCGAGGCGCAAGTGGGCATTGCCCATGGTCAAATGTCACCGGCTGCACTTGATCGGCAAATGATGGATTTTTATGAGGGTAGATTGCACGTGTTAGTCTGCACCACCATCGTGGAATCGGGCTTGGATGTGCCCAATGCCAACACACTGATTGTTGAGCGCGCCGATATGCTCGGTTTATCGCAGCTGCATCAAATTCGCGGCCGCGTAGGGCGCTCGCATCGTCAAGCTTATGCTTATCTCTTTACGCCTGATCAACGGGCCATGACAGCGGATGCCCGTGAACGTTTGCAAGCCATTGCTGAGCATTCTGAATTGGGTGCGGGTTTTATGATTGCAAGACAAGACATGGAAATTCGCGGCGCAGGCAATCTGCTTGGCTCAGAACAAAGCGGGCGTATGGATGCTGTCGGTCTGGATTTGTATATGGATATGCTCTCAAGCGCTGTGGCGGAAGCCAAAGGCAAACCATTGGTGCATCACGATGCTGTGGCCATGCATATGGGCGCCAATGCGATTTTGCCGCCTGATTATGTGCCGCAAATTGGTGAGCGCTTGGCGCTGTATCGCCGCATTGCCCGCGTAGAAAGCGACGAACAAGTCTCCATGCTGTTTGAAGAGCTCACCGATAGGTTTGGTAAACTTCCCGATGAAGCTTTGTATTGCTTAGAAAATGCCCGCATTCGTTGGCGCTCACAGAAGCTGCGCCTCAAAGCTGTGGATGCCTTGCCATCAGGTATTCGGTTTAATTTCACTGCCGACTCACCCATCGAGCCTTTGACTTTGATGCAACGCGTGCAAAAAGAGCCAAGCCGCTTCCGCCTTACGCCTGATGGGCAGCTGACGCTATTGGTTAAAGAAAGTGATACCCGAACCAAACTGAAGCTCACATCCGATTTCTTGGATGAATTAATCAGTACATGAAACACATCGCCCTGCTGCGCGGCATCAATGTTGGCGGCCATCATAAAATCAAAATGGCCGACCTCAAGGCCATGTTTGAAGCCATGGGAATGGCGGAGGTAGTAACCTACATCCAAAGCGGTAATGTCATCTTTGAAGCTCACGATGCCAAGGATTTGAAGATTGCGATTGAACAAAAGATAGAAACCACCTTTGGCTTTTTTGTGCCCGTTATCATTCGCACTGTTGGTGAACTTCAGGTTATCTACGATGCCAATCCTTTTGGCGATTTTAATGTGGAGACAGAAGGCACTAAAGTGTTGGTAACGTTTTTATCGGATGCGCCCCAACAAGACAACATCGATTCTCTTTTGCCCTTTAAAGTGGCAAGTGAAATATTGCATTTTATCCATCAAGAAGCTTATTTTTATTGCCCTGATGGATATGGCATCACCAAGCTCACCAATGCTTTGCTTGAGAAAAACTCAACGTGCAAGCCACCACCCGCAATTGGAAAACAGTGTGCAAGTTATTAAGTTTGGCGACAGGTAAGTAGCGTTGTATTCGTTGAATGACTTCAAAGCTTCTTACCTGAAAGGAGTTGACATGGATGGGTAAAATTTCTTATGTAATCCTTTCAATGCTCTTTTGCGCGCTTGCGGGTTGCTCAACCACGCATGAAAAGTGGGGTGAACACGCCACATTGATGCCTGCTTGGGAACATATCAAAGATTCAGCCTCTTCCGCAGCAAACGACCCTCATACCTGGACCCCGCTGCTTGGTGCTGTTGTTTTTGGTCTTGGTGACTTTGATCAGAAAACATCTGACTGGGCGACGCGTCACAATCCGCTGTTTGGCTCAGATCAAAATGCAAGGTCTACCAGTGATAGTTTAGAAAGTTTATCAAGAGCGAATTATTTTATCACCGCTTTAGCCGCGTATTCAGGGCAGGGTGAAGCGTGGTTCATGAATAAGGGTCAGGGGTTGGCGCTCGGCTTCACAGCTAGGCGAATCAATGGGGAAGTAACCAATGCCATCAAGTTTAATACCTATAGAGAACGACCAGATACGAGTGATCTTTATAGCTTTCCATCTGGACACACTTCAAATGCGACCATTTACGCCAGCCTTGCAGCGCAAAATGCTGCATATATGAACTTATCGCCGCTTCAAGAAACCCTTTGGAAAACATCATCCTATACCATTGCTGGCTTAACAGCCTGGGCAAGGGTCGAGGGAAGACGCCATTATCCTTCGGATGTGTTGGCTGGATACGCATTGGGTAATTTTCTTGGCGCTTTTCTCAACAAGGCGTTTATCAATCCAAGTTATCAAGACAACTTGCAGATAGATATAAAAGTAGCAGGTGTTAATGAAAGACAATTGTCTTTCACTTACCAGTGGTAATTTTTTTTGTGTAATCAGAATGTTTGTTAGGATCCTTATGCTTTTAGGTGGATGTTGATGGATTGGCAAGTTTCGCCAACGATTATAAATATTATTTCGCAATATCCCCCACATATACAATCTAGGCTTTTGCATCTTCGACAGTTAATTGTTGCGGTTGCTGTTGACATTGGTGATGTGGCGGATGTTGAAGAAACGCTCAAATGGGGTGAGCCAAGTTATGTGCGCAGGGGGGGGCTCTACCATTCGTTTTGATTGGAAGCCCGCTCAGCCTGAGCAGTACGCTATGTATTTCGATTGTAAAACCAGAATGGTTGAAACATTTCGTGAGTTTTATAGTGATGTGTTAGCATTTGAAGGTAATCGCGCCATTGTTTTTGATGTGCACGAAGATGTGCCTGAAACAATATTGAAACAGTGCATCAAAATCGCACTTGTTTATCACCATGTAAAAAATCTACCCACATTAGGCATTTAGCTTGTTTTATCGACTGTACTCATGCTAATGTCATGTTCGATTTGTAAGACACAATAAACGGAAGCACGGGGGCAATCATGAAATATGTAATTCTGGCTGTAGGAAGTTTGTTGTTATCGAGTTGGAGCAGCGCTTTTGCTGTGGAAGTTGAAGACGTGAATGTGGCAGATTCGGCTACCGTCGGTGGGCAGGCCTTGGTGCTTAATGGGGTAGGGGTTCGTACCAAACTCTTTTTTGATATTTATATAGGCGCGCTCTATTTGCCAGCCAAATCAGATGATGCGGCGAAAGTCATTCACAGCGCAGGAAACAAGCGTGTATGGATGCATTTTTTATACAGTGAGGTTTCGCTCGATAAATTGGTGGCGGGATGGAATGACGGCTTCAAAAACAACCAAAGTGAAGCATCCATGGCAGCGCTACAAGCTAGGCTGGATAGCTTTAATGCCTTGTTTAGCAGCATGATAAAAGGCGATGAATTGACCTTTGATTTTGTTGCTGATGACACAGTTGTATTTTCAATGGTAAACAAGCAGGAAGCGTTGCTGGCCAAGATTTCCAACAAGCATTGCTGGCTGTGTGGTTGGGTGAAGAACCTGCCGATGATGGTTTAAAAGATGCCATGCTGGGTGATCATTAAGCTTTTAAATGCCAACTGGTTTCGATTGCTAAAGCTACGACAGCACTTCCGATAAAAAATAATATTAAAAACTCGAGCGTACTCCAAAGGTGTACCACGGAGGTAGAGTTTGCGATCGAAAAAGGTTTATTTTGACAATGCAGAAGGGCATAAGCTTGCCGCCTTTATCGACTTTCCTATTGATGGAAAGCCGCGCGCGTATGCGCTTTTTGCCCATGGTTTTACCCTTACCAAACACCTTAAAGCTATTACCCATATCAATCGGGCTTTGGCTGCCAAAGGTATTGCAGTGCTTCGCTTTGATTTTACGGGTTTAGCGGAAAGCGAAGGCGATTTTGCTGATACCAACTTTTCATCCAATGTTACCGATATCATTGCTGCAGCTCAATTTCTGGAGCGCGAATACGAAGCGCCGAAAATTTTGATTGGTCATTCGCTTGGCGGGGCAGCTATGTTTGTTGCAGCCCGCGATATTCCATCAGCTAAAGCCATTTCCACCATTGGTGCGCCATGCGATCCATCGCATATCGCCCATATCTTCTCTGATCATGCTGAAGCGTTAGAAAGAAACGGCGAAGTTGAAGTTAGCATTGGCGGCCGACCCTTTCGTTTGAAAAAACAATTTCTTGATAATGTGAAAGAAGCCGAAACTTGCGCAGCGATTCACGATTTAAAACGCGCTTTATTGATTTTTCATTCCCCAGCCGATGAAATCGTTGATATCAAACATGCTCAACGCATTTACGAAGCAGCGCGGCATCCGAAAAGTTTTATCACCCTCGATAAAGCGGATCATTTGCTCAAGCAAGAATCCGATGCGCGTTATGTGGGCACTATGATTGCCACTTGGGCTGATAAATACGTGCCCGTGCGTCAGCTTGAATGGGATTCTGGGCCACATGAAGTGCGTGTGCGCAAGGGTTCTTCCTTTTATACTGAGATTAAGTCGGGCGGTCATGGTTTATTGGCTGATGAGCCGATTCGCCTGGGTGGCACCGATCGGGGGCCTACGCCTTACGGCTTGTTGGTTTCAGCCTTGGGCTCTTGCACCAGCATCACCTTGCGCATGTATGCCGACCAAAAAGGCTGGGATGTGGATGAGATTAATGTCTATCTCAACCACGAAAAGGTGCATGCGGAAGATTGTAAAGATTGTTCTGAAACAACTGGCCTTAAAATCGATCATATCGAGCGATTGATTGAAGTGGTGGGCGATCTTGATGCCAAGCAGCGCAGCAGGCTGCTGGAAATTGCAGACCGTTGCC
>Ga0100393_10004812_pt1 | contig 12309 bp, 9 predicted proteins | sample CryGeymeta201517_FD_81546 | JGI IMG/M metagenome (GOLD analysis project Ga0100393, IMG submission 81546) | Groundwater microbial communities from Crystal Geyser aquifers in Utah, USA - Crystal Geyser metaG 2015-17 | ecosystem: Environmental > Aquatic > Deep subsurface > Groundwater | place: USA... | reverse complement strand
TCTGCTCTACCAACTGAGCTAACGGCCCCACGATAAAATTGACCAATGTAAAACTGGGGTGAACGACGGGGCTCGAACCCGCGACAACCGGCATCACAAGCTAGACCCATCTACGTTTTTATGCTGTATAAATGTACACAAAGCGTTGTTATACATTACATTAAAAGACACTCCTGCTTTTTCATAACCCCTAGATATACCGCTTTCCAACCATCTATTTGGGCACAAAATGGGAATATCGCAATATCAATATATGACTCTTTTCTGATGCCTAGCCTCTGTGCCTGTATCTGCTGTTTTTGCCAGTAGCGGAATTTTGGGCGCTAAGACAGAAAGACCATCAATCTGAATTGGTTTATGTATTGCAATTTTTTCGGCATTTGGCGCCGAGTATTTGTTAGTTGCTAAACCTCCAGTCGTTACTTTTTCCTATTTCAATTGACGCTAAAACAAGCTTGTCCCAGCTATCATTTGCATAGCGTGTTAATTCACAGGGTAAACTTATGGTGATGATTATATATATCAACTGGTACACCTTGGGTTGCCTCTCTTAGATGCAGAAAAAGGCACCGAGAATATACTTAGGTGCGGAAATGCTCTTGAATTATGCCTGTTAAGTGCGAAAAACAAACTTTGAGTACCATTAAGTGCAGAAGCATGTAATGTTAGTCGCCTTAAATGCAAAATCGCTTATGGTTTTGGTTGCTTAAATATGCTGTGTTTATGGGTATAAAACGATGATGAAGCAAAAGATTCTATTGCGCTCGAAGGAAAACACTAAAGAGCTTACAAGGCGACATACTCTGGGAGAAATTCATAGGGTTTGTAGGGGTGTTTATCTAGATGGTAGAAAAGAAGATGCTTTTCAAGCAGTTCGGGGAAATTGGCAAAAAATTGTTGATTACCTTTATCCCAAGGCCGTGCTTTCTTTTCGCACGGCATTAGAAATCAAGCCACATGATGGATATATTTTTTTAACATATGAAGGAACGCGGCGAAGCAAGATTGAGCTGCCTGGTTTAACCATCAATTTACTGCCTGGAAATGTAGATGAAGGGACTCACCAATTGGGTATGAAAATCAGGATTTCAGGCGTTGCTCGCGCTTTGTTGGAAAATCTTCAGCCTTTTCGCAAGCGCGGGGTTGTTAGTAAATCGTTGGGTAAAGCAGGGGTTGAAGAGAAGCTCTGCAAAGAATTGGAATTATATGATGAGGAAAGGCTAAATAGCATTCGAGATGAGGCTAGAGAGCTAGCACCAAAGTTAGGTTTAACAAAAGAGTTTGAGGAGCTGAACGCTATGATTGCAGCGTTACTTTCTTCAGGTACTCATGACGGTGTTCTTTATAGTGAGAAGGGCGTTTCCATAGCTAAACGTGAGCCCTATGACTCAGACCGTGTTTTTCTATTTGAACAATTAGCGACTTATCTTAGGCAGTGCGACTTTATTAAGAGAAGTATGCAATATGAAAAAATGAGCTGGAAGAACCTGTCCTTTTTTGAATCATACTTTTCAAATTATATTGAAGGCACTGAGTTTGAGATTGAGGAGGCCGAAGATATCGTCTTCTCCCAACAAGAAATCGAAAATCGACATGATGATGGTCATGACGTGATGGCAATTTTTAACCTTGTGAATGACCACGGAGAGATGGTGTGTGTGCCAACCGATGCTGATGCGTTTTTGAACTTATTGAAAAGACGCCATGCGATGATTATGAGCGCTAGGTTGGAGAAGCGCCCAGGTGAATTCAAAGCAAAGAGAAACAGAGCGGGCAATACATCCTTTGTGTCGCCAGAGCATGTGAATGCAACACTTACCCGTGCTTTTGATATTTATCGGACTTTACCGGAGGGAATGTACCGCGCCATCTTTATTCATTTCGTTATATCCGAATGCCATCCTTTTGAGGATGGGAATGGTAGAATGGCTAGAATTATGATGAATGCTGAGCTCGTCAGTGTTGATGAGTGCCGAATTATTATTCCAAGTGTTCAACGCGATAGTTATCTGGGCGGATTGAGGCGTGTGAGTAGAACGGTCACTGATAGTCCACCATTTAGAAGTATGGTCAAAGTTCTTGATCAGTCCCATGCTTATTCAGCAGAGATTCCATGGCACGATTATGAAGACGCGAAAGAGAAAATTGAAAAAGATAAAGCCAATTTAACTTCGGACGAAGGGTTAGGCGTATTTAACAAGGTGCTCAGGAGCCTTCGAATTAGTGAGTACCCAATTTAAGCTAGGTATCAGCTTCCCCTAATTTCTAGAAAAAGGTGCTCTGGTTTGATGCGTTAGCCTCTTGCCTAATCACCGTTCATTTTCATGATGCCGCCATGATTTTTCTTATTGTTTATTATGTTTTTAGCTTGCTACTCAAGCATAAGGAGGCATGCGTCCCAAAGTATTATGCGCACGGTAAGGTTAGCCAGAAAAAAAGCGTGATGGATAGCCGCTTCAAACCAAAACCGCAATGGGTGGAAAATAAGATTATTAGTATCAAAGCATTCATGCCGCAAGCTGGATGCAGGTGCATTGCGCATACATTCAATCGGTTATATGAGAGCCAAGGCATGACCGTCAGCAAAAGTTATGTGAATTGCATCATCCGAAATCATCAATATGAAATTCAGGTGCTACGCAGAAACATGAAGCACAAAAGACCAAAGTCTGTTCCACACAATTTGATTTGGGGCGTTGACCTCACAGGCAAATACGACACGACGGGAAAATTACACAATCTTCTTGGTGTGATTGAACACAAAAGTAGAAGCGGTTTAGTTTTAATGCCCCTCACAGATAAAGCCAGCATCACGCTGCTCGAGCATCTCATTAGAGCTATTAAAAAGTATGGTAAACCAAAATTTATTCGCACAGATAATGACGCAATATTCACATCAAGACTATTTCGTTTGGGTTTATGGGTACTTGGTATCAAACATCAGCGCACCGAAGTGGCCAGCCCGTGGCAGAATGGAAAAATTGAGCGCTTCTTTGGCACGTTGAAGCAGCAACTCAATCAATGGGAGGTCGCTTCATTTGAAGAATTGAACAACTTGCTGCATTTATTCCGCTTTTGGTACAACCACGTCAGACCACACGACTATTTGGATGGCTGGACACCTGCAGAAGTATGGCATGATAAAAAAGGAGCTTCGCATAAAGCACAGTGCTTTGAGGCATGGGATGGATTGCTCAAAGGTTGGTGGTTGCCGCCACCATGAACAAAAGGATGGAAGATTCCCTTACACACGGACATGCATTAACGGTGTCCGTCGGTTTGTCATGCTTTGTCTTAAAAGCACGGGTAAAATCCATAGCTTTTCAAAGCCAAAAGCATGGAAATAGGAGAAAAAGAGATGTAATAGTTTGAAAATAACCCAGTCCAACCGCGATATCAGTCAAAAATAGCCAAGAATCGATTCCATAGCTATCGTAGGACAAATGGACGGGACAGCGGCATAAAAAAAAAGCGTCACGATTGCTCGTAACGCTTTGATTTATATGGTGGGCCGTGCTGGGCTCGAACCAGCGGCCCGATGATTAAGAGTCATCTGCTCTACCAACTGAGCTAACGGCCCCACGATAAAATTGACCAATGTAAAACTGGGGTGAACGACGGGGCTCGAACCCGCGACAACCGGCATCACAAGCCGGGACTCTACCAACTGAGCTACGTCCACCATATTGTTACTGGATTCCTGCGGTTACCAAAATGGCGCGCCTGGCAGGAATCGAACCTGCAACCTACGGCTTAGAAGGCTGTTGCTCTATCCGGTTGAGCTACAGGCGCTTACTTTAAACAGGTTCAAACGAAACTTAAAATGGTCGGGGCGGGGTGATTCGAACACCCGACCCTCTGGTCCCAAACCAGATGCGCTACCAGGCTGCGCTACGCCCCGACATTTTAAAACTTCCCATGATGCGGAAGGCGGCGAAATTTAGGGTTAGATATTGCAAACGTCAACCGTATATTTGCACCTTGCTTTATAAAGCTCTCTTTATGATAGTCACTGGCGAACATTCATCTTCAGGGAGGGAGTATGAGTATGACCATGATTCCAGTATTATTTGGGTTTTTAGGCCTAATTTCCGCCTTTATTTTATACCGTATCATCCTTGGTTACAGTCAGGGCGAAGGCAAGGCAGTGGCCATTGCTGCGGCAATTCATTTGGGTGCGATGGTTTTCTTGCGCCGTGAATACGGCATCTTGCTGGGATTTGTCTTGATTGTGGCCACCATGTTGCTATTTAGTCTTGGCGCCCATACCACCATCGCATTTTTATTTGGAGCGGGTTGCTCAGCCCTTGCAGGCTATTTTGGCATGTATGCTGCAACCAAGGCGAATATCCGCACCACAGTGGCGGCCAATGAACAGGGCACAACGGCTGCGCTTACTGTAGCTTTTTACGGTGGCTCTGTGATGGGTTTGACAGTCGCAGCGCTGGGCTTACTTGGCCTTGGCACACTCTACCTATTCTTTGGCGGTGATCCGCAAACTGCGCACGCTATCCATGGGTTTGGCATGGGCGCTTCATCGGTGGCTTTGTTCTCACGCGTAGGCGGCGGTATTTTTACCAAAAGCGCTGATGTGGGCGCGGATCTGGTGGGTAAGGTTGAAGCAGGAATCCCCGAAGATGACCCACGTAACCCCGGTGTGATTGCCGATAATGTGGGTGATAATGTGGGTGATGTGGCCGGTATGGGCTCAGATATTTTTGAATCGTATTGCGGAGCGATTATTGCCACTATCGCTATGGCTTCGACCATGGCAGCTGATGTGCTCGATCCTTTGGGTACACAGCCCACATTAATGTTTTTACCCTTAGCTTTGGCTTCATTTGGTTTGCTCTGCTCCATGGCGGGTATTTTTCTTGTGCGCGTTTCAGCGGACAAATCGCCACAAGTTGCGCTGCGCATCGGCACCATTGGCGCCTCATTAATATTTATAACGGGTTCTTATTTCCTTATCAGCAGCCTTGATGTGAACACTACGGTGTGGGGCGCGGTATTATCTGGCGCAGCGGGCGGCATCATTATTGGTGTCATTACGGAATATTATACGGGTGGTCAGCCTGTGCGGAACATTGCAGCAGCGGGTGAAACAGGCGCAGCCACAGTGATTATTACGGGCTTAGCTATAGGTATGGAGTCGGTGGTGGTTCCTATGCTCACCATTTGCGCCATTATCTATGTCTCCACAGCCCTTTGTGGCCTGTATGGTGTGGGTATTGCAGCAGTAGGCATGTTAGCGACTGTGGGCATCACCATGGCCATTGATGCGTATGGCCCAGTTGCTGATAACGCAGGCGGCATTGCTGAAATGGCAGGATTGGGTGAGGAAACACGCAAAATTACCGATTCACTCGATGAGTTGGGTAACACCACAGCAGCCATTGGTAAGGGTTTTGCCATTGGCGCAGCAGCGCTGGCGGCTTTGGCAATCATCGCTGCGTATGTGGAAACTGTATCGCTGCATGTGCCTGATTTCTCGCTCAATCTTAATGAGCCTATCGTGTTGATTGGTTTGTTCATTGGTGGCTCAATTCCATTTCTGATTGCATCGTTGACCATGACAGCTGTGGGTGATGCAGCGTTTGCTATGATTGTAGAGATTCGCCGCCAATTCAAAGAAATTGCGGGTTTGATGGAAGGCACAGCAGAGCCTGATCATGCACGTTGTATCGAAATTGCAACCGATGCGGCGTTGAAGAAAATGATTTTACCCGGCGTTTTGGCAGTATTTGCGCCCGTGGTGGTTGGTTTTGGCTTGGGCGCTTCAGCCTTGGGCGGTTTGCTGGCGGGCGCTTTGGTGTGTTGTGTGTTGATGGCTTTGATGATGGCCAATGCAGGCGGCGCATGGGATAATGCGAAGAAGCATGTGGAAAAAGGCCATATGGGTGGCAAAGGTTCAGAAGCCCACGCCGCAGCAGTTGTGGGTGACACGGTTGGTGATCCGTTTAAGGATACTTCGGGCCCATCCATGAATATTTTGATTAATGTAATGGCTATTGTGTCCTTGGTGATTGCGCCATTGCTGAGTTAATCGAAATAAATAAAAGAAGTGGAATGATATGTCTGAAACCGAAATGACGTCGAATGTGAAGGATACAAATGTGTGGAAGCGCTTATTGTTTATGGTGCTCTTTGCCTTGCTTTGGAGCGTAACAGAAATTGTGATGTTTGCCGTGGTGGTTTATCAATTTCTTTATCTGCTTATTACGGGCAACAAAGATGAACGCATTTTGAAACTGGGCGCGCAATTATCCACGTATGCCTACCAGATTTTTTGCTACCTTACCTACAATTCAGAAACCCAGCCGTTTCCGTTTTCTGATTGGCCAAGTGCGAGTGTTTTGGTCGAAACGGTAGTGGTAGAAGCCAAAGCAGCAGCGGCGAAACCAGCGCGCAAAGCTGCAGCGCCGCGCAAACGAGCGCCAGCCAAACCAAAAACAACGACTGTGGCTAAAAAACCAGCGGCCAGCAAGGCTGATGTGGGAACGACAGAAGCCAGCGATAAACCCGCAACAAGCGAATAATGGCGCAACAAAGTCCTGCAGCGCTGATTGCGCTGGGCGGCAACCTTGGTGATGTACTTGGCTGCTTTGATAGGGCATGTTTAGCCTTAAAAGAATATGGCCACATAACAGCCTACTCCAAAGTGTACCAAACCCCTGCTTTAACGGCTGAACCAAGCCCTGAGCCAGTGCCAGATTATTGGAATGCAGCAATAACGCTGCAAACCAAACTTAGCCCTAGCGATTTATTGAGCACATTGCACAGCATCGAAGCATCATGTGACCGTGTGCGTGAAAAGCATTGGGGCTCAAGAACACTGGACTTGGATCTGCTCGATTATACCGATGCAGGCAATCAACACGTGATTTCTGAGGCGGCAGCTTTAAAGTTACCCCATCCAGAAATAGCCAATCGTTTGTTTGTATTGCAGCCGCTGTTGGATATCAAACCTGATTGGCAGCATCCGGTGACACACATTAACGCTAAGGATTTGCAGCAACAACTGCTTGAGCGCGGTGAATCTTTAGCTGAAGGACAACCATGGCAACACTTGGCTTAGACATTAAACATATCGCCATTGAAGGCGGCATTGGTGTAGGCAAAACCACTTTGGCCCGCGGCTTAGCTAAAAAAATCAATGCCAGCTTATTGCTTGAAACCATTGATGATAATCCGTTTCTCGCTTTGTTTTACCAAGACCCTGAACGGCATGGTTTGTCGGTTCAATTATCCTTTTTGTTTTCTCGGCTGAAGCAATGGCAAAGTCTGGTGCAGCAAGACTTGTTCCATTCGGTGATGGTCAGCGATTATTTGTTTGCCAAAGACCGTTTGTTTGCCATGACCAATCTCAGTGATGAAGAATTTGCGCTTTATGATCAAGTGGCCCAGTTGGTCGCTATTGATTTACCCAAACCTGATTTGGTGATTTTTCTGCAATCTTCAGCCGAAACAGCGCTCAGTCGCGTGAAGAAACGCAACCGAGATATCGAAAAAGATATTACTATCGATTACATCAATCAGGTGACAGCCACTTACGATAACTTTTTCTTTCATTACCAGGACACACCCTTGCTGGTGGTACAAACTGATCGTATTAATTTTGCTGATAGGCCAGATGCCTTGGATATGCTGATTCAGCGAATCGGACATATGCGTTCAGGTACCGAATTCTGGGCAGATTTTAGCGAATAATTCGTTTTCAGATTTTGGCATCATCCATGCTTTTATAAATTCTGCTACTGATGCGGAGCAATACACCAAAATACCCATGCAGCCAAGGATGCTATGTCTTCTGAAGTTCAATCAGCTGAGTCACAACCTGTATTAATCCTCGGTGGTGGCCGTGGTGGGTTAGCCTTTATTGAGTTGTTTCAGGCAGAAAACATTTTTCGCATTGTTGGCGTTGTTGATCCCAATCCTGAAGCGCCAGCCATGTTATTGGCAAAAACATTACATATCGCCACCTATAGCAGCGCTGAAGTCGCACTAGAAGCTTGTCGTCCCTGCACAGCTTTTAATCTTACCCATGATGAGGATGTTTCTGATTTAGCCGCCAAAATTCTGGGTCCAAGCAGTATTATTGGGGGTTTTGAAGCCAAGTTAATTTGGCAAATGGTGACCCAGCTTAAAGATACGCGCGATGAATTGGCGAGAAGTCAAATGCTCAGCCAAGCAGTGATTCACAATGCGATGGAAGGCATTATCGTGATTGATTGTAAAGGTATTTTGCAGTCGTTTAATCCGGCAGCTGAGAAGATTTTTGGCTATGCGCAAGCTGAAGTGGTTGGGCGCAGTGTGAATATGTTGATGCCTGCTCCTCAACAACAGGCGCATACGGGTTACCTGGAGCGTTATGATAGTGGCAATCAGAATTTTATGGTGGGTGCCTCGCGGGAAGTAGAAGCTTTGCGCAAGAATGGCCAGCGTTTTCCCATGCGCATTTCAGTTAACGAAATGAAAACAGGTCATGAAATCTATTTTGTAGGAATCATCAGCGACATCACCTTACGCAAAAAAACTGAAGCCAAAATTGAAAAGCTTGCCCATTATGATCTGATTACAGACCTGCCCAATCGCGCTTTATTTTTTGATCGCTTGAAAAAGGGTGTTGCCCATGCCAAACGCCAAACCCATTTGGTGGCGGTGATGTTCCTTGATTTGGATGGTTTTAAACGCGTTAACGATACCATGGGGCATCACGCAGGTGATGAATTGCTCAAACAGGTTGGCAATCGTTTACAGCATTCCACTCGCGAAGCTGACACTGTCGCCCGATTTGGGGGAGATGAGTTTGTATTTATTTTGAGTGACATTCAAAACAGAGAAAATGCCGGCATGGTAGCTCAGAAAGTGTTAATTAAACTTGCCGAGCCTTATTATATAGAAGGCAGGAAATGCAAGATTAGCGGCAGCATCGGAATTGCCATGTATCCTGAGCATCACACCGATATGAATGTATTGATGAGCCAAGCGGATGCGGCCATGTATGCCACCAAAAATAGCGGTAAAAACAATTTTAGTTTTTACGATAAAAGCATGAAACCCAAATAAAAAAAGGCCCAGCTTTCGCCGGGCCCTTGGTTTTGTCGATTGAGCTGCTTATTTCTCAGCGTTAAAACGAGCGATTGAATCAATGATCTCTTGTTTGGCCACTTTGGCATCTGCCCAACCAGTCACTTTCACCCATTTTTTAGGTTCCAAGTCTTTGTAGTGTTCGAAGAAGTGAGCAATTTGATCCAACAAGAATTTAGGCAAATCTTCAGGGCCTTGAACGTGGTCGTACACAGGTTTGAGTTTTGATACAGGCACAGCCAATACTTTTGCATCCATGCCCGCTTCATCTTCCATTTGCAGCACTGCAACTGGGCGGCAAGTAATCACACAACCAGGAATCAAAGCGAAGGCAGACACCACCAATACATCCACTGGGTCGCCATCATCGGATAAAGTGTTCGGTACAAAGCCGTAGTTACATGGGTAGTGCATAGCAGTGTGCATGAAGCGGTCGACGAAAATCGCGCCTGAGGCTTTATCAAATTCATATTTGATTGGGTCGGCATGTTGCGACACTTCAATCAACACATTGATATCTTCAGGTGGGTTTTTACCGGCGGGGATTTTGCTGATGTCCATAAAAGGCTCCTTCAATAACGTTCAGTGATGGCGCAGTGTAGAAGCTTAAATGTAAAGGAAAAGGGCGGATGTGTAGGTGTTACCTTAAATCACAGTTAAAGCTGCATATTTGAGCATCAGTCGCTTGAGGCCAGCAGAAGTAAATTCAATGGATACACGCGTGGAGTTATCGCTGCCTTCCATATCAATCACCACGCCCTCACCAAAGCTTGGGTGCATCACACTTACGCCCACAGCGATACGCTGGCTCTGTGCTGCTGTTGGAGAAGCAGAGGGAACATAACTTTGGCCGACTCCCAAAGCATAACCTTGGCCGAATGATGTTTGGCTTTTTGCAGCTTCATGTTTGACCAAAATGGATGTTGGAATATCCGCAATAAATCGACTGGGCAGAGGATAATTCATATCACCAAACACGCGGCGAATGCGGGCCGAGGTTAGGTGCAATACATTTTCAGCGCGGGTGATACCCACATACAACAAGCGTCGTTCTTCAGCGATGCCCACTTCACCTTCATCCAGCGAGCGTTGGTGCGGCAACAGGCCATCTTCCACACCAGCAAGCACCACAGTATCAAACTCCAGCCCCTTGGCGCGATGCAGGCTCATCAAGCTCACTGCATCTTGATTTTCATCTTCTTCTTCGCCGCTTTGCATTAATGCGGCTTGGTCCATAAATTCCAATGGGGTTAAGCCCGATTCCAAACTTAGCTCGATGTATTTTTGTAGGGTTTTGATGTTTTCAACGCGTGATTCCGCTTCAATTTCACCTAATGCTTTGAGTCTTTCTAAATAACCTGTTTGTTCCAGAATCGCCATGAAACCACGGTCAGCAAGCTTGTCGGCTTGGCTTTGTATGCTTTGAATCAGTTGAAGCAAGGGTAGGATTTTTTTCAGTGCTGTGGGCACACCCGAGGCAGCTAAGGTGTGGTCTATCCATTCGGCCACACGCAAACCGCTGGCGCTGAGCAAGGCCATCATATTTTCCTCGCCCTTATTGCCTATGCCGCGTTTGGGTTTGTTGCACACACGCTGCAAAAACAAACCATCAGCGCAGCGATTGACCAAGGACCAAAAAGCCAAGGCATCTTTGATTTCCATGCGCGCAAAAAAGCTTAGGCCGCCAATAATGCGATAGGGGATACGCTCTTCGCGAAAGATTTGCTCAATGGCCAGCGATTGGCGATTGGAGCGATAGAGCACCGCCATTTGCGACCAAGGCACAGCCGCATACCTATCATTAAACAATCCAGCCATATGTCTGGCTTCGGCGTATTCATCCACACAGACATGAAATTCGGGGGTAATGCCTTCTTCGCGGGTGGCGTTGAGTTGTTTGTCGTGGCGCTCTTCATTGTTGCTGATAATGGCATTGGCTAATTTCAGGATAGCGCCAGATGAGCGGTAATTATCTTCCAATCGATGGGTTTGCGCTTTGGGCCAGACCCGCTCAAAATCAAGAATATGGCGTACATCCGCGCCGCGCCAGCCATAAATGGATTGGTCGTCATCACCCACTACTGTGATATTTTGATGCTCTTGGGCAAGCAAACATAGCCATTCATGCTGCACGGGGTTGGTATCTTGGTATTCATCCACCAATACCGCATCAAAGCGGGTGTGCATAGCCGTGGACACATCAGGAAACTCGCGCAATAAGCGCACGCAATTGAGCAGCAAATCGGAGAAGTCCATACGTTCCAACTGACGCAGCTCTTGTTGGTACTTGATATACAAGTCACGCAAATCCAAACCACTCCACATTTGTGATTCAGATTGTTCTGGGGTGCGGCCTGCATGCTTTTGATGCTCAATCCAGCCGAGTAAATAACTTGGATGGAGGCGTTCAGAAGAAATGTTTTGGGCCTTTAGCATACGTTTAATCAATGTTTTTTGGTCATCGCTATCAATCACCTGAAAGTTGCGCGGATAGCCAAGGCTATCGGCATAGGTGCGTAAAAAGCGTAGTGATATGGAGTGGAAGGTGCCAGAAATGACACCGCCGCCGCCATCACCAATCAAATCAGACAAACGTTCTTTCATTTCTGCGGCTGCTTTGTTGGTAAAGGTCACCGCCAAAATACGATGCGGGGCAATGCCGCGATTGGCAATCATGTGGCCGATGCGATGTACGATGGTGCGTGTTTTGCCTGAGCCTGCACCAGCTAAAATCAGCTGCGGGCCATCACCTGCTTCCACAGCCTGAATTTGTGCTTCATTTAACAAACAAGATTACCAGTTGCGCGTGTGATCATCGCCATGTTTTACAATCATTTTATGGTAGGTGGAAAACACAGCATTTCTTGAGATAATGCCCAACACTTTTTTCGGGTTTTCCCGCGACACAATCGGCACTTGCTCAAAAGTTTCTCGATCCAATACATCAATAGCATCCAGCAGGCTGTCGTCTTCGGACAAAGTCATCACATTGATATTGGCCACTTCTGAGGCAATGACCACTTGGTCCAAAGACTCATCCAAAAGCCACGTTTTTAAATCCTCAAAGGTCACCAAGCCAGTCATATCGCCGTTATCATCGGTGACTACCACCACGCCCTTGCCAGTGGAAACATACACACTTTTCAGCTCTTCGAGTTTGGCAGTACCCAGCACTGAGGGAATCGCTTTCCAAGGCATGCGTTTGATGGGCACGGCTCG
>Ga0100393_10004795_pt1 | contig 12335 bp, 10 predicted proteins | sample CryGeymeta201517_FD_81546 | JGI IMG/M metagenome (GOLD analysis project Ga0100393, IMG submission 81546) | Groundwater microbial communities from Crystal Geyser aquifers in Utah, USA - Crystal Geyser metaG 2015-17 | ecosystem: Environmental > Aquatic > Deep subsurface > Groundwater | place... | reverse complement strand
CGGAAGCTATGGTAGCGGCGTACGGGGTGGATTTTCTGGCGCCCTTAAATCCGGAGTTCCCACAACTTCCCCAACATACAACATTGCCTTGCATATCTGTAATGGTAATAATAGTATTATTAAAAGTTGCTAATATATTTGCTATGCCCGACCCGGATATTACCCTTGCAGACTTATTTTTATTTGTTTTCTTAACAATTTGCTTTTTCATAGTTTAAGTTTTTTGCAATATCTTTTTCATACCACCTATCGTTTGCCGTTTGCCTCTTTTAGTGCGCGCGTTAGTGCGGGTATTTTGCCCTCTAACGGGAAGCCTCTTTTGATGCCTTATACCCCTATAACAACGGATATCTATCAACCGTTTTATATTCTGACTAATTTTTCTTTTTAATTCCCCTTCTATGGATATATGCAACCCTTCCACCGCCAGCCTTATTTTGGCAATATCCTCTTCGGTTAGCGATTTTGCGCGCAAGGAAGGTTTAATACCGGCTATTGAGAGCACTTTTAAGGAGGTATTACCCCCAATTCCATAAATATAAGTTAGCGCTGTGCCAACCGTTTTTTCATTTGGTATATCAACTCCTAGTACTCTTGGCATAGTCCTAACCCTGCCTCTGCTTATGTTTTTGGTTAGCAGAACAAATAACATACACCGTGCCTTTTCGGCGAACGGTTTTGCAATTTTTACACATTGTTTTTACAGATGCGCGTACTTTCATTTTTATTAGCTATACCTAAAAATCAATCTGCCTCTTTTGTCGTCGTAGACGCTCATTTCAATTTTAACTTTATCTCCCGGCAAGACTTTTATATGAAACTTGCGCATTTTCCCAGAAATTTGCGCCAAAACTTCACTCTCGTCATCCATACGCACTTTAAACATCGCATTGGGTAAAGCCTCCATTACCGTACCTTCTTTGACGATTAAACCTTGTTTTTGCATATAGTTTTGTATAACTTTGGGTATTTTAGCATAAATCAAAGTTTCGTCAACACTTCGCAACCATTTTTAGTTATCGCCACTGTATGCTCAAACATAGCCGATAAACTTTTATCTTGGGTTGCAAATGTCCAGCCATCAGAAAGGATTTCCAAGGGAGAATTGGTTTCCGTGTACATAACTTCAATTGCTATAACCATACCTTCCAAAAGTTCCGGTCCTGTTCCGACTTTTCCATAACAAGGAATTTGGGGCTCCTCGTGAAGATTTTTGCCTATGCCATGCCCCACCAAATCATAAACCACAAAATATCCGTTCTCCTCAATTATTTTCTGCAAGGAATGGGAAATATCCCCAACACGGTTTCCCGGCTTGCATTGTGAAATGGCACAATTTAATGCTGAAACCCCCGCTTCTAAAAAGCGCTTATTACCGGGAGCGGATGCCCCCACCTCTACAGTTTTGCACATATCAGAATGATACCCTTCATATAAAACCCCCAAATCTATAGACACTACATCTCCTTTTTTAATTTTTCTCTCCGAAGGGAGGCCATGCACAACCTCTGCATTAATACTGATGCAAGAAGAGAACTCGTACCCGTCCTGTCCAATAAAAGATGGTTTTGCATGAAAAGATTTTATTTGGGAGTTTATAAATTTATCAACCTGCAAAGTAGTTAAGTGAGGATGTATAAAACCTACAATTCTTTGCATAACGGTTGCCGCCAAAAGCCCGCTTTTTCGCATCTTTTCAATTTCATCGGGAGTTTTTAGTATAATTGCCATTCTTCAATTTCTTCAACAAGCTCTTTTTGGATATCTTCCACCTGCTGTTCGCCATCAAATGTTTTAAGAATACCTAACCGTTTATAATAGTCAAGAACTGGGGTGGTATTTTTGTGGTATTCAGAGAGACGCATCTTTATAATCTCTGGGGTATCGTCCTCCCGTTTTCGTTCAATAAGGCGGTTAAGAGATACTTCTTCGGAAACCTTTAAGTATAAGACTATGTCTGGCTTAAAGGGCGAGTGCTTTGCTTGGTAGAGATTACGGGGGAAGCCGTCTAATATAAACCCCCCCTCGTATTCTTTTTTGGACAACTTCTCTTTTATAACAAGCATTGTGTCATTATCGGAAACTAGTTTTCCTAAGAACAGCGCTTTCCAAATCCGCTTCCCCAAATCGGTTTGGCTTTTTTCCAAGTCTCTAAAAATATCTCCGCTTGAGATATGCGGGATATTAAATTTTTTAGAAAGCCCTTCGGCTTGTGTTGATTTTCCACAGCCTTGCGGGCCCATTATAATAATTTTCATACTCAAACTCCCAAACCAAAGTCTGAAAGGCGGCCTTGCATTTTTTTAGCAACTTTCTTTTGGCTTTCTTTTACCGCCTTGTTAAAAGCATCCTTTAATTTTTGGTTTTCTTCCCCATCAACGCTTATATTTAACACTTTTTGGTCCCCTTGCATAGTTATCTTTACACCTTTTTCCTCAACTTCAACCACAATTTTCCCCATTTCCCGCTTCATATCATCTGCTTGTTTTTTCAAATTGTATAAATCTTTAATTTTTCCAGGATTAAACATAAACCCACCTCCTTTATCAGGCAACTACCATCTTACGAAAGCATTTTTAAGCCAGGAATTATAAAAACCCCTCATAATCCCGCATTGCAAGTTGGGATTCTATCTGTTTCATTGTTTCAAGAACAACTTGAACAACTATTAAAACACTTGTTCCCCCAACGCTTAAAGTGGAGATGCCAGTTATAGACTGCATAACCGCAGGCAAAACAGCAATCAGCCCCAAAAAAACCGCTGCGGGCAAAGTTATTCTTGTTAAAATAACATTTAGATACTCAGAAGTAGCTTTTCCGGGGCGGATTCCCGGCACAAAACCGCCATTTTTCTTTATCTCATCCGCAACTTTTTCCGGATTAAAAGTAACCGCGGTGTAAAAATATGTAAAGCCCACCACCAGCAGAAAATACAAAACATTATAAAATATACCATTTGGCTTAAAATGATAGGTTAAAAATTGAGCTGTTTTTGCAATCAGGGGCTCAGGAACAGTTTGCAGGTAATTTCCCAAAACAGAAGGAATAAGAACCAACGACACCGCAAATATGATAGGTATAACCCCCGCTTGATTTATTCTTAACGGAAGATAAGTGGATGAACCATACCCCGTACCTTTTTTAACAAGCCTTGCGTATTGGATAGGAATATTTCTCGTTGCCTCATTCACATACACAATACCTGCAATAACTACCAACGCTAAAATAAAAAACAGCAGTAAATTAAAGGCGCTATCCCCCGTTGTGGAAACTGCCGTCCTCCCAATAGAGGACGGAAGCCTTGAAACAATCCCCGCAAAAATTAAAAGCGAGATGCCGTTTCCCAAACCATACTCCCCCACCAATTCCCCAAGCCACATCAATAAAACAGAGCCTGCCGTCATAGTAGTAACAAGAATAACAATGGAAAAAAAGTCAAGGGAAGGAACAATTTTTTGCGAGTGCAAAAAAAAGTACATCCCATAAGCCTGCAAAATGCAAAGAGGCACACTCACCAATCTGGTATATTGATTAATCTTCTGCCTGCCACTTTCGCCCTCTTTTGAGAGCTCCTCTAGTTTCGGCACCGCCATAGTTAAAAGCTGAAAAATTATAGAAGCGTTGATATAGGGGTTTAACCCTAATGTTACCACCGAAAAATTCTGCATCCCGCCGCCGCTGAAAATATCTAAAAAACCCAAAAGCTGGCTTGACGCAAAGAATTCTTTTATGCCCGAAACATTAACACCTGGAATGGGAATATGCGCTAAAATTCTAAAAATTCCAAAAATAAGCAGGGTTACAAGCAATTTTTTTCTTAATTCCAGAGATTTCAATATATTTGAATAGTTTTCCAGCCCTTTAATCATAATGTTAGGTACCAATCCAACAAGGCTTTGGCATCAGAAAAACGGGAATCTTCCCTACTTCCCATAACTATAATAATCGCTTCTTTATATTTACTGGTATTCTTATATGCATATACCAAACCGGCGCCGGCTTTTTCGGTGGTGCCGGTTTTTATACCAATTGTCCCGGGAAGGGAGAACAATAACTCATTGGTATTCCGCACTGTGTATGTTCTAGCCGAATCGTAAGAAGGCACCTCGTAATACTTAGTACCAACAATTTTCATCAACTCCTGATTTTCAAGCGCTTCCTTTGCAATAAGAAGCAAATCGGAAGCGGTGGAGTAATGGCTATCGCTGTCGCTGTCAAGCCCTATTACATTATCAAAATTGGTATGCTTAAGCCCCAACTCCCCCGCTTTCTTATTCATTTTTGCCAGAAACTCTGAAGGATTGTTGCGACCACTGGCAAGCACACAAGCGGCATCCGAAGCGGAAGGCAGTAAAAGCGCATAAAGCAAACTCTCCACCGATAAAAAGTCTCCCTCCGAAAGGTATGCTTGAGTTCCGGGAAGTTTTAAGCATCCTTTTGGTATAGGCAGAACATCAGATATACTGTACTCCTCCAAAGCTACTAACGCCGTCATTATTTTAGTGGTGGACGCGGGAGGAAGAATAAGGTCGGAATTGCTCTCCGCCGCCACTTCGCCTTTCCTTATATCATAAATTATATAAGACAATGCTGTAACCTGCGGCGGCGGAGCTAACTTTTCAACCTCCTTTTTTGGCTCCTCCACTTTCTCACCCAGCACAACAGATTCTGCATTGTCTGTAATAACTTCTGCCTGCAATGGAGGCGAGGGAGCAATGTTTTCAACAGGCAGATTTTTTATACGATAAAACACCGCATACGAAAACGCGCTAATAGAAACGATGGTTATAAAAACACCGAATATGGAAATTGAGGGTTTGTTTTTTTTCATTGCCAATGACCTATTCTATAACAAAAGGAAATTCTATTAAATAGATAGTTAGGAAGGCTGCAGATTTTTCTACAACCTCCCCATTTTTCCTGCGTCTCCTATTGCCACCTGATAGTGGCATACTCCAAAGTAATGCGGCTATCGGGGAAAGTTGCTACCGCCTCCCGTATCTGCCTATCTAGCGCTGTTAAAAAGTCACTCTCCACCACATTATTGTAATCCTCCAAGATTCGCGCAATTCTTAACAAGGAGGCATAATCACCGGAGATCAAGGACTCCATTTCCTCCTCAACAAACCGCCTAACATCCATCTCTGACAGCATGTTCCTTTCTCCTTTTAGTGGAATGTTCCCGAATTTTCAGAAACTGATCTTTATTATAAAAAGAATATTATTCACACACAACCCCTTTTTTACCAAGTGATAAGGCGTACTTAACTAACTGTTTCTATTATAAATACGGGTAAACCTTTTACTCCAAATAGTTTATTGAGTAAATAAAGTTCCCGTTTATGCGCTTTTATACCGTTCTCGCCTTCTGCATACGGACTGCCCTCGTAACCCAGCTGATGAGGGAGTGACTTGCACATTAAACTGGAACATTATAAATTTTTACACATGGAACTTACCACGCAATTCCCCTTCAATACCTTCCTCAAACTCTTCCTTGCGGTTTTTGGCTTTTTGGCGCAGGCTCTCCAACTCATCATAGGACATACGGAGCAACTCTTCTGCCTCCTCTAACAATAATTTCTTATCGTTTTTCTCAGGATTATCCAAAACCTCCTCAAGCAAAATATCCAAAATTTGGCCAATAATAGGTCCCGGCTTTAAATTTAGCTTTTCTATCAAGCCAGTTCCATTAACTGCCAACATTTTCGGATTAACAGGGTCCTTTCTAACTTTTTCTACCATAAACATAAGATGCCGTATCTTGTAAGGAACAGCTTTGGGAACGCCCGATCCAATTCTGTCTGCTTCTCTAACTTTTATAAGGTCCTCTACATTCTCAATTCCAACCCTTTTAATGAATCTTCTTACACCCGCGGGGGTAACATCCCCGACATTGTAATAAAAAAGATGATACCTTACCAAATGCACTATCTTATCCATCGTCTCTTTTGAAAACGCCAGCCGTTTAAGTATTTTGCCGGTTTCACGAGCCCCTGCAACTTCATGCCCGTAAAAAGTGGAATTTCTCCCCGTTCCTCTTTTAGTTTGGGGTTTTGCCACATCATGCAAAAGCGCTGCAAGGCGGATTTCCAATGGATAACTTTTTCCCGCGGCATAATCCAAAGCGCGCAGGTTATGTTCCCACACTGTATAAATATGATGAAGATTCTGCTCGCAATTTATGCCACTGCGAAGTTCCGGAATTATGTATTTGAGCAAACTCATATCCTCAAGAAGCTGAATACCTTGCATAGCGCTTTTGGACATAATTATTTTTATTAGCTCATCCCTAAGTCTTTCTTTAGCAATAGCATTTAACAATGGGGCATTCTCTCTTATTGCGCTGGCGGTATTTTCCTCTATAGTAAAACCTAGTTCAACGGCTAAACGAACCGCCCGCATAAGGCGCAAAGCATCTTCGCTAAACCGCTCTATAGGGTTGCCCACACAACAAATTAGTTTAGCGCCAATATCTTTTTCCCCGCCATAAGGGTCTATAAAAGACTCCATCCTATCTAAATTGTAATTTGAAACTTGGAATTTGGAATTTAACTTTAATGCCATAGCATTAACAGTAAAATCTCTTCTAGCCAAATCCTCCTCTATAGTTTTTGCAAATTTAATTTCATCCGGGTGTCGCTTATCGGTGTACTTTCCCTCAAGGCGAAACGAAGTAATTTCAATAATTTTTAACGATTCGTCAGAAGAATTGGTCTTAACCGCCACAGTGCCAAAAGAATTTTCGTATATAGATTGCGGGAATAACTTTTGGATTTCTTGAGGTTTAGCGTTTGTGGCAATATCCCAATCCTTTGGGGTCTTACCAAGGGCTATATCGCGCACACATCCCCCTACCAAATAGGCTTTATAATCCGCCTGTGTTAACTTCTCGGATATGTTAAAAACTTCCGAAGGAATTTTTTCCATCATGTCTACATTCTAGCAGATTAACACACCAAAATAATCCATTAATTTGACAATACTCCATACTTAATCCTTGACATCCTTTGGATTTTTGGTTTAATTACAATACAATAACAGAAAATGCTATTGCTGTTTTTCGCACTTTGAAAATTTAATAGTTACAAAATAACCACAATAGAATTTTTCTAAATTCTAAAAGGTGAAAAGAGTGTTTTTATTGAGAGTTTGATCCTGGCTCAGGACGAACGCTGGCGGCGTGCTTTAGGTATGCAAATCTAACGGATCTGTACTTCGGACAGGAATTTTTCCAGCCCGGGGGGCGGGTCAGTGGTGAACGGCTGAGTAACGCGTAGGAATCTACCCACAAGATGTGAATAACCCCGAGAAATCGGGGCTAATACACAATAGTTTCCGATTTAATCGGAATAAAGGTTGTAGCAATACTTCCGCTTGTGGAGGAGCCTGCGCCCCATCAGCTAGTTGGCGGGGTAAAAGCCCACCAAGGCAATGACGGGTAGGGGGCGTGAGAGCGCGACCCCCCAGAGGGGCACTGATACACGGGCCTCACTCCTACGGGAGGCAGCAATCTGGAATAGTCGGCAATGGGCGAAAGCCCGACCGCGCGACGCCGCGTGGAGGACGAAGCTCTTCGGAGTGTAAACTCACATCAAAAAGGAGCGGCTAACTTCGTGCCAGCAGCAGCGGTAATACGGAGGCTTCAAGCGTTGTCCGGATTTATTGGGCGTAAAGTGTCTTAAGGCGGTTTGTTAAGTTTCTGGTTAAATCTCTCGGCCCAACCGAGAAACCGCCAAAAATACTAACAAACTAGAGATTAGCAGGGGTAAGCGGAACGCACGGTGTAGTAGTGAAATGCGTTGATATCGTGCGGAACACCAAGGGGGAAGCCAGCTTACTGGGCTTATACTGACGCTGATAGACGAAAGCGTGGGCAGAAAAACGGATTAGATACCCGTGTATTCCACGCTGTAAACGATCCTTGCTAGATAGTTGTTCCGATTTATCGGAGTGGCTGTCGCAGCTAACGCATTAAGCAAGGCGCCTGGGAACTACGGCCGCAAGGCTAAAACTCAAAGGAATTGGCGGGGAGATGCACAAGCGGTGGAGCATGTGGTTTAATTGGATGATGACCCAGGAACCTTACCCAGGTTTGACATGCAGCTGCAAATCCCGTGAAAGCGGGACTTCTTCGAGAGTGCTGCACAGGTGTTGCATGGCTGTCGTCAGCTCGTGCCGTGAGGTGTACGGTTAAGTCCGTCAACGAGCGCAACCCCTACTCTGATTTGTATCACTATCAGAGAACTGCCCCTGTAAGGGGGAGGAAGGTGGGGACGACGTCAAGTCGGCATGGCCCTTATGCCTGGGGCTACACACATGCTACAATGGCCAGTACAAAGGGTTGCAACCTCGCGAGAGGTAGCTAATCTCATCAAAGCTGGTCTCAATTCGGATTGAAGGCTGCAACTCGCCTTCATGAAGCTGGAATCGCTAGTAATCGCCGGTCAGCTATACGGCGGTGAATATGTTCTCATCTCTTGCACACACCGCCCGTCAATTGGGGGAAGCTGGAAACACCTGAAGGCTGTGTTTTACACGGACCAAGGTGGAGTCAGTAACCAACAATAAGTCGTAACAAGGTAGCCGTAGGGGAATCTGCGGCTGGATCACCTCCTTTCTAAGGAGTAAAACCGTCTTTAGGGTATAGCCCTAAAGAAACTTTGCGGGCTTCTTAACCGGTTGTTCGCAAAGAACTTATCTAACTCACAGATAAGATTTATTGGTAGCTTCGCAATAAGAGGCTTAAATATTGCAAACGACGCTCTTTTTACCTTTTAGGAATTAGAAAACTATTGACAGGCATTTATAAAGTTAGATAAACTGTTAATTGTGAAGAAGAAAACTGCCAAAAAATCTGCCAGCTCTTGTTATGATAAGGAATTTATCAGGTTGCCTATTGTTTTATCTCTCTTCGTGGCTTTTATAATATTGGTATTATCCCTTCTAACTCTTTTGGACAATCAACGAAACTTGACAACAAAGGCAAGAGCAGAGCAAAACAGGATGCTGGAAAAAACTTTGAGGCGCTAAATGATAACCCCTCCTCCTAAAACTTCATCTTTATAATAAAATACTGCGCTTTGCCCAGAGGCTACCCCAAAAGCTTTTTTTGATAATTTAACACACAAATCTTTTCCTATAGGGATAATATTTTCCACAGGATACAATTCTCCAAGATGCCTGACCCGCGCCCGCAATCCGGGATACTCCCGGATCGGGATACTCCCGGATCGGGATACTCCCGATTTTGATAATTTTGACAATTTAACTCTAAACTCATCGCAAAAAGCCGCATCATAGGAACCCACAGTAATGGTGTTTTTATTAATATCCTTTGAAATTACATATAAAGGCGCGGGCTGTTCTTTTCCGAAACCAAAAACCGTAAATCCCCTTCGCTGACCAATAGTATAAAACCAAGCCCCCGTATGCTCTCCTATCACATTCCCTCCCATATCCAAAACCGCGCCCTTTTTAGATTGTATTCTCTCACTCAAAAAATCTTTTATATCTATTTTTCCAACAAAACATATCCCTTGACTATCAGGTTTATACCACACAGGAAGCCGCATTTTTTTTGCCAATTTTCTAACTTGAACTTTTGTATAATTTCCCAGCGGAAACAAAGTTTTTGATAAAATGTTGGGTGTTAAAAGATATAAAAAATAGGACTGGTCTTTAGTTTTATCTTTTCCGCAAAGAAGTTTAGATCTTCCACCTTCAAGGTGGAAGATCCGAGCGTAATGCCCCGTTGCCACAAAATCCGCTTTTAACTCACTCATTGCTCTTTCAAAAAAAAGCCCAAACTTTATTTCTTTATTGCACATAACATCGGGATTAGGCGTTCTACCCGCTTCATACTCATAATAAAAATAGTCAATCACCTTCTTTTTATACTCTTTAGTAAAATCCCAAACCAAAAGGGGTAAATTCAAAACCCCCGCTACCTTAGCGGCATCCACCCTATTTTTGTCGGGGTCGCAACTCGCTTTCTCATCTTCCCAACAAACCAAGTGGACACAAACCACATCATAACCTTGCTTTTTTAACAACGCGGCGGATACTGCGGAATCCACCCCGCCGGATAAAGCCAAAGCAACCTTTTTACCTTTTGCGACTTTTTTATCTATAGAAAGATTTTATCACAGACATCCGCTATTCAGATATTAGGAGTATTTAGGGCGTTATGACGGGGGAAAGCCCCTCACCTATTACAACACATTTTGTCTGTTTGTTGGAATAGTGCGTTTGTTAGGGACTTTTATACGAAATATCTTGTATCAAATCTATGTTAGAATGAACGCAAATGCCCCGAATATTGTCCGCCGTCGTATTAACAGTGTGTTTCTTTTCCGCTTTTTCTTCCCCCTCTTTTGCCGAAACTTCTTACCACACCTTTTTGGGCGATTTCCAGCGAACAGGATTCTATTACGCTAAAGGACCGTCCGTTCCCGAACTTAATTTTAAGCTAAAAATAATAGAAAACGCTAATTTTCCATTTCCTTATGGGGTGGTTACCGATAACAGTGGAAACATTTATGTCCCAGCAAGGTATAAACTTTTTAAGTATTCTCCCTCGGGCGAAAAAATTTGGGAGTATGCTGTAGAACCGCAGTCCAGCTGGGCTATGTTTACCCCCTTAATCTACGAGGATAAGCTGTATTTCATAGCAAGCTATGCCACCCATCATTTATTTCGTTTGGACTTAAATGGCAATTTAATTTGGAAAAAGGATCTGAAACTAGGCTCGGAGCTTGATTTAAGTTTTCTAGCGTCCCCCATAATTGTCGGGGATATTGTGTATGTTCCATCATCATCCAGCGTTTTTAGCATTCGCGCGTACAATAAAGATAGCGGAGATTTTTTAGGGGTGAGATATTTTACCGGTTTCTCCGGGCCTTACTTAAACGCCAGCGGGGTTTTGGCTTCAAGTAATTTACTTGTTTCAACCATTACGGGCGAGATATCCGGCATAAATCTAAAACGGGTGTTTAACGAGGATATCAATCCGGTATTTAAAACCCACACTCTGTACTTGTATCGCAACACTTTCCAGCAAGGATTTAATACCAATAAGCTAACTCTGCCTTCTCTTGATTTAAGTAATAATTCCAGAACTTATGTTTTGGTTAATAATGCCAAAAACAGCAAAGAAGCAGAACTTTTAGCGTTAAACGAAGTTTTGCAAAAAGATTGGGGAGTTTTAATAGAGGGAACAACCAGTGGCAATATAGTTATAGGTAAAGAGGGAAACATCTATTTTGAGCTTAAAAATGTTTTGCCTAAAACGGGAAACACTATCTATTCCTACACCAAAGACGGGGTGCGAAGGTGGAGTTATGAATACGAAGGCGAAAATTCTCTTCCTAATATGATTATAGATTCCAGAGGGGTTTTATACATTGTCTCAGGAAAAGAAGTGTTTGCGCTTTCGTCTAAAGACGGATTCTTGTTATGGGAATACGAGTTGGATAACTATAGCGAGGTTACACCTGTTTTGGATAATCTGGGAAATTTGCTAGTGGTGGATAATAAGGGTAATTTATATTCGTTTAAGGGAAGCGGGGAGTATGCAGGGTGTAAAAGGCGCTTTTACTGCAATGGAGATACGCCAAAACATCGTCCGGTAGTATTGGTGCATGGGCTGGGGGGAAGTTTTAACGATTGGCTAACAGGGAATAAAAGGGAAGTGAGAGATTTAATTTTGCAAAAATATAGGGAGGACGACCCGAATTTCCCAGATGAGTGGGTATACGGCTATAACTATGGTTATGATTATCAGGGCAATTATAATTATGAAGGGGATGTAATAATGATAGCGCGGGGTATGCTGGAAACAGTAAATAGATTGTCTAAAGAGAGTTTAGATGCAGGAGGCGACGGTAGGGTGGATTTGGTGGGGTTCTCTTTGGGAGGCTTGGTTATAAGGCAGTATTTGGCGGATACGGTGGGGGATACGAACACAACGGAGGACGACTATACACACAATGTGGACAAAGCAATTTTAATAGCCACTCCGAATAAAGGAAGCTTAATAATGACTTTGGATAAGGAGATAAACGCCTTTCCCGTACTCGGTCCTTTGGTGGAGGATGGGCTAGTGTCTTTATCTGAGGACATCCTGTCCAATGGTAATTCAGAGCAACCCTTACATGGTCATAGCACAGCATCTTTGCAGGTTACACCCGGGTCGGACTTTCTAAAAAGTTTAGACAATCCCAATTTACTGCCGGAGGATGTAGATTATTACACAATGGGGGCAAACTTAAGGGCAAGGAGGGGCGGAGTCCTTTACGGTTTTGACGCGTGGACGGATTATGCGGAGCTAGGGG
>Ga0100393_10004793_pt1 | contig 12336 bp, 5 predicted proteins | sample CryGeymeta201517_FD_81546 | JGI IMG/M metagenome (GOLD analysis project Ga0100393, IMG submission 81546) | Groundwater microbial communities from Crystal Geyser aquifers in Utah, USA - Crystal Geyser metaG 2015-17 | ecosystem: Environmental > Aquatic > Deep subsurface > Groundwater | place: USA... | reverse complement strand
GGCGGCGGGGAAGGCGTGGGTGGGGGGGGGTTGGTGTGAGAGTAGGGTGATTTTGGTGTGGGATGAATATTGACTAAATAATGAAATATTATTATTTTGCCAACGTGGGTTTCCTCACGAAAAAAGTCGTACCGCCTCATGTTTCGAGTTCTCAACCAGACATGGAATTATGATAATTAGTTCTCCAATTGGACTGTGTTAATTCTTTGGATATCGAAACTAAATCTTTACGACTACACATTCAGAGCAAACTTAATTGCTACTAGGTAAGTACTGTGATAGTAATCGCACTGCTCCATTTGGCACTTGGCACTTCAACCTGGCACAGACAGGATGTACCGGTACCGCAAAACAATTACTACTACTAGACTAGTCTAATTTAAAACAAAAAAAACTCTAATAATAGCAATGGAATGAACCGGCGCAAACCAAGAACTCAACTATTCATCTACCAGCTGAACTATGAAAGATAGCACAGTCCTTTCCATATTAGAAAGGCAACGACATCATACAAGTACAAGCAGCCTGACTTGGCTAATATACTGGTTAATTTCTTCCGAAGGGAGCAATTCTGCTGCAACACAAACACCAGTAACAGGAATCTCGAGAGGGAATCCCGAAATGGTCCGGCAAGTTAAGAGGATACCAGGAACACCGGCAGTTGTGGGAGGAACTGCAAATGACGCCAGCTCTGCCTATTTGATACACAACATGCTTCTGCGAATATTTGGGTTACTTTTGTTCGTATGTATTTCATATTACTATATTTTTAGAAAGAGCCGGATAAGATTCACACGACCCAAAATTAAGAGGTTGGTCACATCAGACGAAGCCGACAGCAGTGCAACCAACGACACTTCGGCAACAAACCTTACTGCTTCTGTTCCAAGTTCCATTCGGAGCTTAACCCTGACTCGAAGGGATCCAGGGAGGCATAGGAGACCATCTCTGTTGAGACTGAGAATGCAGTATGGTGTCCGCTTTACGAACTGGGGTCTGTCGCTGCGACAGCTGGATCCCCGGATGCAAATTCTTACCTTTTTCAATCAGATTGCCGCTGTGGGAGCCAATAAGCGGTTGGAGCGATGCAAAATTCATACCACCGGAGTCTGTACCGGCGATTGTTTGGATCAAAGGACCAACCTTAAACCTTCCGTTCCCAGAAGTAAGAAATTCAGTCTGTTTCATCCGCACGCCGAAATTCATCCAAACACATCACTGTCAGCCAATCAATTTCATCTCGTCAGTAACTGCTTCGATCAGGCCAGTGTCTTTACGGTTTGGAGGCCAACCTCGCAAGAGGCTATTCGCAAAATGATGAGAGGAGATGCGGTCGGAAAGGGATTGGATATTAAGGGAAAGAGTGCCAAGCGGGGCAAGCTCAGTGCTTTGGTACCTGTTGTACAAATTCACAACGAAAAACACAAGCTTGTGCTTCGACATATTCCAAAAGATGCAACCATGCGTTTGTATTTTTCTTCGTCTAAAGCGCGAGAGGTGGCTCGTGAGCGATTGCAGCATGTCCTTCACTTGATGGACTCGGGATACAAAGAAGCAGCTCTCGTCGTTAGGAAACAAGAAACGCTGGAAAAGATGCTCGGCAATAAAACACCATCGGTTGCGGAAGATATATGGGAAAAGGCTCTTGATCGGTATTATAGGTGGGAATTAGCAGACGATACCATCCGAAATCTTGATGATCTCGCCGTTGTGAATCGTTTTGGATTGGAGCTATCCCAGCGGCTCTTTGTGGAAGCTTACATACATCGAGCCAATATAATTCGTACTCCAGGATCACCGGACGACACTGGACGCCCCTCCATCGCGGCATTTCAAGATATGAATCTTGAAACCTTGCGCAAACAAGTCAAACGCCCCTCGATACAACGATCTGCCTCCAGCAGAATAAAAAAGACCATCAATCCATCCTTGCATAAAATTAAAGGGAACGAAGATACACAAGATTGGACGAAGCATCACACTGTTAAGCTACCTCCACGACCTGTGGCATTTCAAATGGCCACCGATCCGATGAATGCCATGGAAGCTAGGGACCTTGTCATGGCCTACGAGGAGGAGGGTCGCGTCTTGCCTGTCGTTTCTGATTTTGATTGCTTCCTATCCGGGACACGGAGAGTAAACTACAAAAAGGCAATACCAACCGAGCAAGTTGAGATGATGAACTGGTGCGTCGATAAGATTGAGCAAGTACTGGACGATTGTAAAGCGAACAGCAATGAGCATCCATCCACAGAACGAGAAAATCCCTCGTGGACTGGAAAATGGTTAGACGTATTAACAAAGGAAAGGATTGAAACGGATTTTAAACCTGACATTCCCAAGTATGGATACGCTGATCCAAAGTCCTACGCAATTATTGGGCATGCCATTGATCACCTTGGTGCAAATGGATGTGTCCGGCATGGTGCAGAGTGCTTTAATTATTACTTTCCGCAAGAGTTGGATGAAAGATTTTTAGTTGTGTCGAACGACATTAAAAACGGAGGCAATCGATGGGCTTTCTTTGGGCAGAAAGAGCTTTTGAAGTATCTCTCGGAAAAAGTTGAGTCTGGTTTCATGTTTCCGCTCAACCCTACATGGATACTTTGTTATCCCGAATGGAAGAAATTATACGACAAGCAGCTCCACAGTACCAATCTGGCCGTAAAGCAATCTGTCAAGGCGTGGTATCCTCCTTCTTCTGGGATTCGCGATCGTATAGAATCGGTTCATGCCAAGCATCCTCGGGGCTTTCCCCGCAAAGGACAGGGTGCGGGAGAGTACGGCGAAGAAGACATGGCCATGTCGCTCATGGCTTTGGACAGAGCCGAAAAGTTGCACACAGCAAAAAAGGCGTTTCATTCCGTGCTTGCGGTCACAAGAATGAAGAAACTTTGCCAAGCAGCGGCAGGAGCAGCAGCAGAACTAGCGGCAGAACATCCGTTAAACATTCGAACCGTCGTTTTGGGCAGGGGCAGTTTTGTGTTTGAGGAATGAATAACTAATTTTAGCCAGCTGTTGAATCGGTCACCTTGGTGCCGTCCATATAGTTACATTCACCGTCATCATCAGCATTTTCTCCTTCGTCCGTTTGATAAACGTTGAGATCGCGATGAGAAGAGAAGATCTTGGTAGGCACCAGAACCATGCGGTCTGCTTGCAAGCTGCCGTCCCTATCTGATTTCTTCTTTGTTGCCGGAGGGAAGCTAACTTCCTTCCAAGGTATCCCCCCTGTTGTCCACCATCATCGCGGATCACTAAGCCATGAGTTGCAAATCGCGCATTCGCTCTTTTGCCAGGGACAAAGCCGCAACTATTTTGGATCCTGTGATATTTACTAGGCTTGCCTTGCATAGAATGGAGGACTATAATCTGCAATCTCTACGGCAATACTTTCTAATCGTGGTAGTTATTGTTTGTGGTATTTTCACTCGTTGAACAAGGGCTGCTAAAAGAATCACGCTGCGTACGAAACAGTAATTTAGTTTGTAAGCGAAGCAAGTCTAAACTCCGACTCATTCACCGCCAACTAGAATGGTTGTGACATCAACATCAACAACAGTGCAAATAAAACGCATACAGCACCCCCATGGAGACAAGTTATGAGAGACTTTAATGCGATAAAATGAAATCTTTCATGAAAGCCTTTGTTGACTATTTGCTACTCGAGCACGATGGTTATGTACGCCAAGGGATGTTCGAAGGTATTTCTTCTCGCTGTTGGGGGCGCAGCGAGTCTTCTCGTTTGTTTCTCTCTACGGAGCAAGCAGCAATAGCAGCAGCAATTTTTTGGGGCTACCAGATCGACAACAACCTCAAGTGACACAATCTTTTTCGTTTTTATTGCCTTCTATAGTTCTGGAAATGAATAGCTGCATGCAGATCCAGGTAGAAAAAGAACCTTATTCATGGGAGTCAATGCTCCCTTCTATAAGCCTGCTGTCAGATTTTTAAAATACATCAATGAGTGCCTCGATTGAGGACAAGGCAACCGAAACGGTATTGCTTCGGCTTTTGCTGATTCCAGCCTTTGTGTGTTCCTTGTTGCAGCAATGGGCGTGGTCACACTATGGTCTACATCCGAAAAAAATGGCGCAATATTGTAGACAATGAAGATGAAGAGCTGTAAAAAAAGCGGTGTGCAAAAAGAAATGACGAAGCAGCCGGGAAAAATGTACAGTTGCCCCCGTCGGCGGCAAAAGCTGGCGTATAGAATCGACGGCTAGCTAAACAAACCGCTGCCAGTTAGCGTATGTTGGAACTAGAATTTCTAATTTATATTTTCTTAACGGGTACGCCAGTTATAACTTCAAGTCGACGCCACCAGCCACTGGGCAACCATGGCATTTTGGTACATTTTGTTGTCGAAGTTCTGAACGGGAGCGCCTTCTTTGGAGGATTGCTTCGAGTACTCACGCTGCTTCAACGTTTTTTGCGACTTTTTGTCAAAACCGGAAATATTGGAATACGAATTCTTTTCTTCCTTTTTCGATTGGGCGGTCAACAATCCCAGTGCTCCAGTTGATTGACTAGCGTGGCTTCGGCGCAATCCGGACTTAGATTTCCGTTTATCAAGACTTTCAGTATTGGCGAGTCCTCTGATCGAGGAATGCATTGCCGATGAGCCCTTAATTGCAACTTTCGAACGCTTTCCTTCTCGACGATCACGTTTTCTGGAATATGCGTCCAACATATCCTCGTTGCGTGTATCTCCTGATATCAATTTACCTAGAGCTCCACTTGGTATGCTGTCTTTCACACCGTCCGTCAAGTTGGAAAGCTTGCTTGTGCTTCTTTGTTTCTTGACTCCGACTGGCGGGTTGGAATATTTGGCTGCCCTGTGCTTTTCGGATATTCTTGACGAATATAGTTTATTGCGATCCAAGCACTGCTCGTCATCGTCACTGTCCTGTGTATCTACTGTACTGTAAGATCTGCTGCGTCCACGAAGTTCGCCAGCCGATTCCTCCCTAGAGTCTCTCATTGTGAGAGCTGGAACTGACTTTCTGTTATCATCATGCAGCTTCCAAATGTGATCTGGTTTTTCTCCTTTTTCCACGTTACTGCTGTCGTTGCCAATCAGCAGGCTAAGTGCTGAATGAGACCTTTGAATTTTCGTGCTGGGATGTTTTCTCCGATCATGTGAGGGTACTTCTTTCTTCCTCTCACTCAAGCTCAAGTTTTTACGGTCAGGCAACTTTTTACGGTCAAACAATGCTTTCACTCTTTTTGCCTCTTTTCGGCTACTTTTTCTTTTGAAGACTTTTGCCTCTTGGGTATCATCTGAATTGGAAAGAGAGCGTAAGGTACCTCTGGAACAGCTGCGCATTCTTGCTTTCGCCCCGCCTGCACTCTTTCCTGTCGCTGATGAACGATCATGACGACTGGCGTGTTCACGTGCTCCGAGTGAGCTTCGTCGATGTTGACGTCCTCCAAGTAAGCTCTGCTGGTGCTGTTGTAGCATCTCCTTCTCCTGGGTCGATTCTTCTCTCGTTGAAGTTCCATACTTCAAGGGCGGATCTGGATCACTTTTCCTAGATTGTTCATGTGCTCTGAGTGAGCTTCGTCGAGATGGGCGGTGTGACGTTCTCGCTAGGCTTAATTCCTCTCTTACTGAAATTCCATACCCCAACAGAGCGGGATCTGGACCATTGTTCATGTGCTGTTCACATGCTCCAACTGAGCTTCGTCGCTGTTGTCGTTGCAAAATTTTCTTTTGGTTTGATTTCTCTCTTGTCGAAAACCCGTACTCTAGCAGAGAGGGATCTGGACCTGGACCATTTTCCATGGACTGTTCATATGCTCCAACTGAGCTTCGCCGATTTTGTCGTCGTGATGTTTTCTTTCGATTGGATTTCTCTCTAAGTGGAGTTCCATATTCCAACAAGGAAGGATCTGGTCCATTTCGAATACTATTTTCCATCGACTGTTCACATCCTCCGAGCGAGCTTCGACGATGTTGCTGTCGAGACGTTGTTTCCATTCGGCTTGATTTCACTCTTGTTGCAGGTCCATATTCCAGCAAGGAGGGATCTGGACCATTACCCCAGGACGGTTCGGGCGTCCCAAGCGAGCTTCGTCGAGGCTGCCTTCGTGATGGCTTCTCTAGGATTAGTTCTTCTTTTGTTGGACTACCGTATTCCAATAACGACGATACACTGTCCTTCGAGGGGTGTCGTCTCCTGTGCAAGGAACGCGTCGACGAGCTCTTGGTCAACGTGAATCTGGGATCACCAGCATCTCCATTGCGCAGGGAACGACTGGAGTTCGTTTTGGCTATGAATGACATTCTATCATCTGCACTGTCAGGGTTTGAATGACGTTCTTGGGATGATTTTGCGGTGTATTCGCCTCCGCAAACCGCTGCCAGGAGGTTGCGTTCCGATCGGTGCCGTTCAGCTTCCCCCAACAAGAGACTGCGCAGATTCATGGTATCTGTTTTCATATTTCGCAAAGAAGTATTTCTCTCCTGCTGAGACGATAATAGGTTTCGTCGAGATGGTGTTCGCTTTATTTCCAAGTTTGCAGGCAACCCCAGAAGACTGCGAACGTGCGGAGAAGGAGGTATTGTGCGTCGCGAAGCAGTAGGCGATTTCTCGGATATTTCTTGTGATTCTGGCTCTTGAACCTCCGGCTTTGACTTTTTAGTCGAATACATTCCAACTTTGCCTTGTCGTTTGATGCGGGGCGTCTCGGGAATGACGAGGCTTGATGCACCCAAACTGCTCCTACGTGCAGGTTTGTCACAAGTGGTTGCTTCTTGTGTTGTTGTTGTTGTTGTTGTTGTTGCTACTGTTGTTGTTTCTGGTGATGGTAGCGCATTCTTGTCGTACTTGGGATTACGTTGGAGCATGATCGAGTGATAGTATTCTTCATCAAAATAGTGTAGCTTTTGGTACTTGTTTTTAACGAAAGTGTATCGAGCATTGTGCTCCTCTTCTTTGTCGAAGGTTACGATATCCTTGTCATTGACCAGATCGTCCAGTTTCGCTTCGTAAATTTCATTAACAAGTGTGTTGCCCGTCGTTTTCAGAATTTCCACCTCGGAACGAGACCATTCGACGGCTAAGCTGATGCTCTTGACTTGACATACCTTGGCACCCAATTCCAAGTGATGTCTGCAACACTTGTTGCACAGAAAGACAGCCAGGATTTCTCCTCCTGGAAAGGCAGGTTTTAGAAGAGAGACCCATACAGGATGTCGTTGAGAGCACTCTGCGCAGATATCGTTTCCTGCCTTTTTGGCTATCTCCTCGACCTTTTGCTGCAATATATTTTTTGATGACGGCATTCTCTCTTGAGCAAAATCGTATATCTTAGTATCAAACTTTGTTTACTGTAGAATGTTTTGTGAGCATTCGATAAACTACAAAGAAGTTTAGGAAAATACAAAGACTATTAGTCTACTCGACTACTAGTTGCTAGTAGTTAGTACGAACAGTGTCTAGGTAGTAGTAGTACTGGTAGTGTACCTGGTACCTGGTAACTCAATTTATTACAGTACTACCAGGTACGTTGTACCACTACCACGTACTAATAGTAGTACCATAGCTAGGCGCAGTAGTACGGTAGTAATCATACAGTACCACTAATAGATTCACAAGTTTTGGATGACTAATTTTCTTTATCAATCGACATCTCGCAAGCAGACGACATATTGTTTTACTGTAGGGCAATGGGGAAATCATGTCACATAGCATGTCTCCACTATTTCTGGTACCTGGTACTACTAACTGGTAGAGTCTCTAGAATCCCATCAAATAGCCTCAAGAGGGTTGAGAGAGCACTCACATTGTGCTTGGCATAACTCCTTATTTAAATACTATTTATGACTGAAAAAATGGTACTGGTAGTACTACTGTACTAGCTACGGTAGTAGTCAAATAGTCTACTGTAAGCAACTGTTTGCTTAGTATTGTAGTAGTACTACTGTAGTACTACTATTACTAAATTAGCGCGTGTACTCTAGCTAGGAGTACGTGGTACTGATAAAAGAAGTATTCAAAAATCGTCCATGAGGGTGCTCAACCTCAGATCGTACTACTAGTACTCGTACCTGATAGTCTACTGGTAGTAGACCTTTCTAGTAGCTACAGTACCAGGTAGTCGTAGTAGTAACACCTTAAATAAACTGATTGAACTGACCCTCTACTACTCTAGTAGTAGACCTGACTTTCCTCTGCCTGCCTAAAACTCCGCGGTATTGAGTAAAAGTTCCCGGGCACTTACAGTACTAGCCACTAGCTATCTACTATTATTAACTTTTAGCAGTACGGTACCAGGTTATCTACTATGTTGTAGACAATAGCAACTTGGGGAAGACCTTTTAGTTAGAGGTTGGAATATTCGATCGATCGTTAGAATTCTTCGTGTTCAACATATTTTTAAGCTCACATTATTCTCAAACCAAGACTGCTGCTCCAAACGTGCTTAATGTTTCTAATCTCTCCGTAGCACAGTGCTGACAGCCGGATAAAATGAAGTGCGTTGATTTTGAGGGCAGACTATTATTTTTAAACCTGTTTGGGGACAACATTCAAATCTTCGCTGTTAGGAATAATGAGCCTCGTAGTGCGACAGTGCACGCCATCATTGCTAGTATCTGTACTTTGTAGGCCGGCTGATGCCTGATCAGTGTGTATTCCATCCCTCGTAGTTGCGGTTTGTTGGTCTGGCGATGATGCGTTAGATCCATAAGGAACCTCGTCCTGTTTGTTTGTAATCGTCCTCCAGTGTCATGGCGTTGGTTAATTAAAGGATATCAATCCTTAACTCGGTAACCTCTTCCTCGTCTTCAAATTCCAGCTCACGTAATCGTTGCTTGGAAAGATTCGGCTTTGCTACTGGGTCGCGCAGAGCTGGCTGCAGATAGGCTTCTGTCGAGAACTCCATGTTGGTGTGTCGGTTTTTATGGTCTTGACTCAAGCAAAGACGAGTCGGCAGGTGATCCGCGACGGCAAAGTGCTGGTCGCGCAAATAGATGGAAAAGATGATTGTCGCTGCAACCAATGGAAACAAAAAGGCCGCAGCTGCAGTCTTCTTCAGCGACATTAGACCAACCACTGTTACTTCCGCAATCAGTAAGCAGAAAGTCAAAACACTGATACAATTCATATAGAGCCTACCGCCAGAGTCGGGTTTTGACTTGTATATGTATACAAATTGATGACGAAAGAGAATTTCAAGCATGATAAAACACACCGCGGTGACAAAGCTCACCAAGGGAGCAATGACGCAATATACAAAGTATATCATGAACAGAAGCACAACGGAGCTTGCCTGATAGTCCGCGTACTGGAAATTTCTTGGATTCGAGATGGGGTAAAGACCCAAGAATTCATTCTTTCGTTCCCGTTCGATCAGATTAGGTCCAACTTGTGAACGCACGATTCCTTTAGCGATCCTCACCAAACCAAGACCTTGCATCAGAAATGTACTCACTGTGCTGACGAAACTTAGCTGGATGAAAAATGTGGACTGTTTGGGCAGGCTCGATGCCAGCAAATCCACTAAGCTTGCTGGTGTTTGAATAAATTTTTGGAGTTCCTACGTCGCGAAAGAGGCGAGCCGAAAACAGTTAGCGTATCACAGTGAGCTATGGAACGATACCGACATGCAACCAGAGACAATAAAAACAGAGATCGTACCTCCATGATGCCACCAGACAGTGTAGTGACAAAGAATGTCTGCAAAGCAAAAAAAGGTTAGAGTGATCAGTTCAAGCAAACTTAATCTTTCGATATTCTGCATTTGACGTACTTGAATGATTGTAAAGGCCGCCAATTTTGAAAATAAGGAAGCCTCAACGATGGATCCGGAGATGGAGCCCTCAAAAGTAGCAACCCACCTCAGTATAACCGGAAGGAGGGCATTCAGAATGATCAAGAGCTGAGGAGCAAGGATCTTGAAAATTGGCTCAAACGCCGGAACGGCCTCGATTAAGTTGTCAATCCACTCAATTTCTTCGCGCAACGCATCGACCGACGAAAGACCCGCAACAAATGAAACAGGAACAGTCCAGAAGAAGCAGATTATCGAGACAAGGGAAAACGAAGCTAGCCGGCCCATCTGTAGGTCGTGGTGCTCTCTTCCGACGTTGAACCAACAGACTAGGCGGATGTAAAGAGAGACATAAAAGCATCGAGGTTAGGCATGGAAAACAAAAAAGTATGATGGACAGCAGATCGTTGTATTTACTTACTGTCGTCAGGGTCAGGGGCTTCGATGACTTCCATTTTGTATGGTTGTTCTGATCAATGTGACGACACAATGAAAAAAAGTGAGTCAAAACAACTTGAAGATCAATCCAATTCGGTGACGACTTTCGTTTCTCTACGATATTCATTTACCATGGTGAATCATTTGTAGAGCAGCGTGAACTGTGGACAAAGTGCGAAAAACAACAAAGCCGGCACTGAAGAGTTCTCCATCATCATCTTTTAATACAAGCTTAACGGCCCCTGTAACAGCTCCCGCTGTGGTCTTGGTAACCAGTCCAGCGGCATGTCCGGCAAATTGTATCTGATCATTCACGGCGCTGTTGACCGCGTTTTTCAGTGCACCGCCAGGAGCTCTGACAGCGTTCAGCAGTGCACTTGAATGCCGCTTGTGGACGCGAGGTCTCTCCGATTCCAACAACGATTCTTGTTGTTCAGAGTCGTTGTCGTAGTCGCCATGCTCATCATCTTCGTCTAACGAAGTGTCGTCTGAATCTAAGTATTCCAAATCGCTTGTTTGTTGCTTGGCCATTTCCTTCAAGACAATAATTTCTTCCGAAATAGCTGTATTCATAAGTTTGAGTTTCTCAGCGTAGTAGAGAACAGAATCGACTTCCTTTCCTTGAGGTACAATTCGATGCGGCACCGGAACCAGTAATGCCTTCTCCCGATGCTTTGGACGAACTCCAGTTTCATCCCAGATTGCCACAGCACGCTCCAACTTAACGATCGCTTCCGCTCTTTGATCAACTTGCTGTTGCAGATGAGTCGTTCTCATGCAAATATGCGATTCTAACACATGACTCCCTCGCAAGGATTTTTCAAAAAATGTTTTCAGGCCCCGATTGCTCCGCCAGTCTTTGGGAACATTTCGAATATAAACTGCATAATTTCTGGCTTCAGTTTTCATCAAGAATCGATGTCTCATTTTGGCAAACCATTCCATTTCTTGCAACAACACGTACATGGCATGTCCAAAAATAATATAGGTCGCCACGGCTGTTGCAATCAACCGAGGGGATTGGTCCTCGAGATGTCCGGTAGTTACTTCGGCAAGATTATCGAAAGACGACTCATCGGTAGTCGACGCTGTTGAGTACGCAGGTATCAACCAAAGGGCCGTGAACATTCCTGTTACGGTGATCCGGTATCCCATGGAACACAATCGTATAAAGCAAAGAGAATCCATTCCGCATTCGTCCATAATATCGTGATCATCAATTTGAAAGAGTTTCCAACACCACGAAACAAAGCCGTGTTGTGAATTTGCCAGAGGTGTTTTTAAGCTCGGATCTACCATGGTCGTTCTTTGATGGAAATAGGTGGTAGATTGTTCTGCTTCATCAACCTCCTGAACAGTACCAGTACTCCGAAGGTTATAAAACTTCTTAAATGATCTGCGGAGACAGCAAAGACTAAAAAAGGAAGCTAAGAAAATACCTCCGTAAATGCCAAAGGTATCCCGCAGTAAAATGACATCACTGGTAGCAGCTGTTCCTTGTGGTTCTTCGAGAGCATCATCACTATTTGTCCCATTGCCATTATTTGTTGTGCCGTTAAAAAGAGTGTCTGTCAAGTTTGTAACATTATCATAAAGAAATTGTAAATTGTCATTGTCGTCATCAAACGCGTTATCGGGAAAGTAGAAACGTAATGTGTCACTTTCATCATAATCCGAAATGTTGTTGACACTGTTGGTGTACTGCACCAAGGACTCTTCGTTCATCCTTCCTTTGTCGTAGTTAGCTGCTTCCTTTCTTTTGTTATTGGCTCCGGTTGTTGTTTTTTGCCACTCACTGCAACACAATATAATTCTCAAGTATTCTACTTCCTTTTACTTTACTTTGATCCCTCTGTTTTCTTTTTTTCTGCTTTGGATAATCCCACATCTGCTTTGGATAATCCCACATCAAGTCGGAGACTACTAGAGTAATCTACTAATCTAATAGTCTACTAGCTAGTGCCTTGTCTCTTATCATCATCTGATAGCTAATAGTCTGCGAGTTAATCAGCCTTCATGGACTGTACTTAGAAGAACAAGGAACACGATCTGCAGCAGGTTCTGTATTTAGAAGAGGCAATGGCAGTTTGAGCGAGCCACTCGCCAATGGACTTATGG
>Ga0100393_10004785_pt1 | contig 12346 bp, 13 predicted proteins | sample CryGeymeta201517_FD_81546 | JGI IMG/M metagenome (GOLD analysis project Ga0100393, IMG submission 81546) | Groundwater microbial communities from Crystal Geyser aquifers in Utah, USA - Crystal Geyser metaG 2015-17 | ecosystem: Environmental > Aquatic > Deep subsurface > Groundwater | place... | reverse complement strand
GTGACTTGCCGGTCCTCAAAGACGACCTGGCTGAGGCCTTCCTCCGGTCCGGTCAGCGGCCCGTTTTCCGCCGGGGTGGTGGATGAGAACCAGCGTTCGTCAATGCCGCCGCGCTCGCCGCCGAGGGCGTAGTAGTCGTCTGGATGGAGTTTGATGCGCCGCCCCGGAATGCAGAAGGAGCGCGGCACCCAGTTGGGCGCGAGTCGGAGGATGCCTTGGCCCTGGTCCAGGGCACTGTGGAGGAGTTGGGTATTGGAGGACATGGGGTGTTTCGGGGTAATGGGAGTATCGCGCGTATCTTTATTGCAGCATTTCCGGCTCATTCAAACTAAATCCAGAAGTCGGGTGGCAGGGATCCAGGGGCAGAGTTTGACGATCAATCATTGAAACAACATCGAACGCTCGCCATTTTGGCCGAACTCAAAAAGGATTCGCTTGCCTATTGCAAGATGCTGCCGATTTGACGGCGCAGTCCGAAGCCGATGGGCACGCAACTGGCGGCGGCAGTGATGAGGAGTAACGGGGACCATGCCTGGAAGCTTCGGGTGAGGGCATCCAGGCTGAGCCCGTTTTCGAACTCCAGGGGAAGATAGTGCGCCACCACAAAAGCAAGGACCAGACAGGCTCCAAGAAAAGAAACGGTCAGGAGAATCAGATTTTCCACCAGGTAGCGCAGCGAGAGCAGACCCCGGCCAACCCCCATGCTTTGCAGCAGGGCGGAGAGGTAGGCATTTTGCCGGTATTCGAGCAAGCCCGTAGAGGCAAAGACGATAACCATGAGTAGCCCGGCGAATAATTCGGCGAGCAGTGACCAGCGGGCATGCCGGGCGCGGAGGTGCTCCAGGCGTTCGAGCAGAGTGTACCCGCTGCGGACATTTACTTCGTCAAATCCCTCGATCCGCAAGAGTGTGCCGAGTGCAGCCAGTTCGGTCTGGAGTGCTGCCGGCGAGTTGTGGGCACTTTGATAAATTACAATTTCAGTAAAGCCGAACTCGTCCAGCCCGGCGATCCACTCGTCGGGGATGAGGATGTAGTGCGTGGCACTCAACGCGGCCAATCCGGATGGGCCTGTGCGGATCACCTGCAGGTTGATCTGCTGCTCGCCGATCCGGGCACTCAAGCGGGTGCCGGGCTGTAAGTCGGCTGCGCAGACATAGGCACCCGCTTGTGCGATATCAGGAAAGATGGCCTGCAGGGCGGACATTTGACTGTCGCGGTAGCTGTAGATGGGGCGCCGTCCGAGGAGTTCGACCTCGGCCACTTGCGACATTCGCCTCAAATAGACGTGTCGTCCCGATGCGGGTGCGAAAGTCTCGATCAGCCCGTCCAGGCTGCCGCGCAGGACTCCGATCTTATCGCCGTAGAGATTTTGGCTCAGGACGATCCGGTTGAGGCCCATCGCGTCCAGTTCCGATGCGAGGGTGCCTTCGACGCTCACAAAATACCGCTCGAGCCCGAGAGCCAGACCAAAGAGAAAGCCGGCTATCGCGATTCGCGCGCAGCAGGACAGCGGGTTAGTCAGCCACTGTCTCCAGATGTCTTTCCACAGGTAGAAAACGGTTAAAATCAATCCTCTCATGTTGCAGTCGGTCAAGTCGGTGGTCGTGGGTGGCAATCAGGCAAGTGCCGCCAGTGGCGGCGTAGCGCTCAAGCTGGCGGATAATGATATGGGTATTCAGATCATCGAGGCCGGAGGTGGGTTCATCCAGCAGGAGCACCGCTGGCCGTTTAACCAGCGCCCGCGCGATGGCCGCCCGCTGCTGCTGGCCACCGGAGAGTTCGATCGGTCGGCGAGCCGCCAGCGGTTCGAGTCCCAGTTCATCGAGGAGGGTGGCCATCGATTGCACCATATCGGCTCGGCTCAAGCTGGAGAGGGAGGCCGCCATCAGTAAATTCTGCCGGATCGAGAGCAAGGGCAACAGGTTGAGTTGCTGGAAGACAAAACCGATCACATTTCGGCGTAGTTGACTGTCGCGGGGATCACAGCCATCAATGAGCACCTCACCACCAGTCGGTTTGAGAAATCCTGCAATGAGCTTGAGCAGGGTGGATTTGCCACAGCCGGAGTAGCCCACCAGCAGGCTGAGACCGGGAGCGAAGTTGGCGGAGAAATCAGTCAGGACGGGCTGGCCCCTGCGATAAGCGTAGCCGAGCTGTTGACAGAGGATCATGAGTGGCGCAGGTAAAGTGCGGTGAATGGGCTAAGGTTCGTAAGTTACTGCAACAGCATGCTGGCCGACATAGACATCCCGGATGGACTCAAACTGACGACGGAGTCCATCGGCCCAACCACCGCCAAAGGAGCTGGGAAAGGCGGCCAGTAAATCGGCCTTGGGGATCACGTAGGCAGTGCTGTCGCGCAGATCGAGGAGTAACTCGGCGGTGATGATTCCGCCGCGCAGCTGCTCAATACGCTCCAGCCGGGGCGAATCAAACTTGAAGTGGTAGAAGAGCCTGGGGCGGCGCGCACTGTGTTCCAGCACGGAGCGTGCAAAGCGCCCTGACTCTTCGGGGCTGAAGGCAGCGGCAGCGGGCAAGTTGAGGCACAGCTTTTCCTGCGGCAGGGAGCGCCAGTGGTCGCCCTTCACTTCGACCACGCCGAACAGTGCACTGCGGTCTTCCGCCAGCAGAATCGGGTCGCCCTGCAGGATGGAATACGCGCTGCGGTCGGCTCCGGACGGGAGCAGCACGCGGTAGTGGCCGTCGAAGGGCATGCGAAGCTGGGAGTCGCGCAGACGCTGCTGGTAGTCCAGCTGACGCTGCTTGAGTTTCATCCCCGCGAGTTGCTCACCCAGTTTGGCACTTGCCGGATCTTGCAGCTTGTGCAGCAAATCTTCGGCCAGCGCCCGCTCTTGCTGCAGTTGCTGCGTCATCCCGCTCTTTTCCGCGTGGAAGGTTTCGACATTTTCAGTGAACAGGCTGGCAAACTCGGGCTTTTGCTCGATCTCGCTCAGGAAATCCAGTTGCTGGCCAATTTCGCTGCTGCGGTTTTCCAGTTGTCGCAGCTGTTGCAGTGCGGCGAGTTTCTGCTCCGGAATCTCGCGGATGCGGCTGTAGGCGGCCTCGAGTTGCAGCACAGCGCCTTCCAGCTCCAGCCGCTCGCGATCCATCCGGGCGAGCAGGGTGCCTGCTTGGGCGGTCCCGCTGGTGCTGCTGATCATCAGCTCGAGCGAACCGTTCATGGGAGCCTTGAATTGAAACGAGCGGCTGGGCTCCAGGGTGGTTGGCACGGTTCCGATCAGCAGAAAGTCCTGCTGCGGGTAATCGCTGGGTTCGAGCGCGGCGGGCGCAGTATGCGGACAGAGCAACGCGGCGGCAGCGAGAGCGTGGATCACTGCGAGTCTAGCGCCGCGAAGCCTGGCGCGGCACGGGGTTGGCATGAAATGCATAAGCATAGGTATAACGGAGGAGATCAATGGAGCGAGACGGGTTCGGCGCGTTGGCGGGCTTCGACGAGTAGTTGATCAAAAGTCTTACGTGTCCAGCGGCTTTCATCAAGGCGCCAGAACAGGGTCTCCAACTCAGCCTGTTCGCTCCGAATCCGCATCAGTTGTTCTTCGATCCGTAGCAGCGATTCCAGCCGGTCATTGGCCGTATCCAGGCTTCCGGTGGCGAGGCTTTGCAGCAGCAGGCGGTGCCGCGTCTCGGCCAGCAGCAGCTCGTCGCGGTTGATACGCCAGGCCGCCAGGCCCTCTTCCAGCCGGCGTATCAGCTCTTCGGAATCCTGTTCCAGCCGGTCAAGCTTCAAGGCGTTGCCCCGGCGGATTTGCCGCAGGCGGAAGGCGTTGCGCATCTGGGTGTCGAGGTTGACGGAGGCGTTGAGGCTTAGGTTGACGGCATCTTTATCCCAGTTCACGGACTCGCCGCCCAAACGTTGAAACAGCGGCGGGCCAAAGATGGTCATGCGCAAGTCGGGCCAGTAGTTGAGTTGAGCGCCTAGTTCGACCATCCGGGCTCCTTCCAGTTCGGCCGCCCGCAGCTCCCGCCAGAGCACGGCAACCCGCTTGAGATCGCCTGGCTCCGGCAGTGCTGCATCGGCGTAGAGTATCGGCAGACTCGCCGGCTGGGGAATCCAGACTGCCGTGTAGTCGCCCAGCAGGCGGGCCAGCACCAGCCCAAGTTGGTCGCGCTCCTGTTGCAGCGCCCACAGCCGATTGCGTCGCTCGAGCTCGGCTGGTCGGGGATTTGCCGGATCGATGGATCGCAGCGAATGACCTTGCTGGCTCAGGCCCGACAGTTCGAGTGTGCGTGCCCGTTGCTCGAGGTTGCGCTGGCGGATGAAGAGGGCATAAAGTTGCGCTGTGCGTTCGCGCCGCTCGAGTTCGAAGGCCCAGCCCGCGCGAATTTCCTGCAACAGGGCGACATAGTGATTCAACCGCAACCGGATGATGCCGGGTATGGAAAGCGTGGAAAAGACGTTGAAGTCGAGGTCGTTCGTGCCAAGATTCCCCAGATCAGTGAGCTGGCGCGTGAGTCGGGCGTTCACATGCACCGTGGGCACGAGGTCCAGGAAGACGCGTTGGCTCGCCTCGCGTGCTTCGAGGATACCATTGTAGGCTCGCTGAATCTCAAGGTTTTGCGCCATCATCCGCGCCAGGGCATCGTCCCAGCTGAGCGGCATGGGTGACACCTCGCGGGTCAACTGCTGCTCCATCCGCAAGCTCAGCTCAGCGTAGCGCTCAGCCAGCGGTTCTTCCGGCGAGCGGCAGCCAACCGGCAGCAGGAGCAGGTATATGCCGGTGAGAATGATGAACGGGTGACGCATAATGCTTGAATTGCAGGATCAAATTAAAATATGGCGGGCCTTGCCATCGAAAAAATCCTTGGTTGAGGCGGTTGATTTATTTGGAAAAGTGCCCACAAAAATAGGGATTCTTCGCAATAATTTGTGGAAAAGGTTGCTAAGAAGCTTTTCCCACGCCTGGTTCACGTAGTTGACCCGCTTTAGCCGGTCAACCTCTACGCGCAAGCGGCTCGGCAGTTTTCAGTCGGGTCGCACGGCTACAAGCAGTGCGAGAACGGCAAGCGGATCTATGTTGAAAACAAAAATGTGAACACGGCCACCTCAACCGGTAACAATCTGCCAAAGGGATGGTATCTGCGGCGACCATCGATGTAGGCGCTCCGGTGGAAGCACAGGCTTTCCATCTGAATCATTACCACGTTGATGGGAATTTCATCTCGGCAATCATCCGCTTCGAACGCAGTGGCGGCAGCACCGGGTTGGCCCGTGTGGACTTCGCGACTTGCGTTACACCTTGGATAAGACTTTTTTAGCTTTCCTTTAAAGCGTTAGAAAAAACTTTTTCAAAAAAATCCCTTGAACCTGCCCCGCTGTCGCCCTGCACTGGTATTATCGATATTGAGATACAACATCCCCGCCCCGATGACGGCTTTGCCGTGCACCAGTTGATTGCGGAGAGTCCGCCGCTGGATACGAATTCGGTCTATTGCAACCTGCTGCAGTGTGCTCATTTTGCGGATACCTCGGTTCTCGCCAGGGCGGGTGAGGGGATCGTGGGCTTCATCTCCGGCTACCGCATCCCGGCCCGCACGGAGGTGCTCTTCGTCTGGCAGGTCGTGGTCTCGGCGCAAGCCCGCGGGCAGGGTCTCGCCAGCCGCATGTTGCAGACCTTGCTTGAGTCTAATGCCTGCCGAGGGGTGAGCTACATCGAGACCAGTATCACCGGGGATAACCAGCCCTCGCAGGCCTTGTTTCAAAAACTCGCCGACCGGCTGGGCGCACCCGTCAGCGTGAGTACGCTGTTTGATCAGGACATTCATTTTGGTGGCCAGCACAAAACGGAGCGGCTTTACCGCATCGGTCCCTTGCAACCCGGACCTTAACACCAAACCCATACCAACATGAAAATATTCGAAGAACTCGAATCCGAAGTCCGCAGCTACGCGCGCAATTTCCCGCGAATTTTTAAACGTGCCCAGGGCGAATTCCTCTACGATGAGGACGAAAACGAATACATTGATTTCCTCGCTGGTGCGGGTGCGCTCAATTACGGCCACAACCATCCGATCATGCGCACCAAGCTGATCGAATACATCGAGTCCGGCGGCATCACACACAGCCTCGACCTCTATACCGACGCCAAGGCCGAGTTTATGCAAACCTTCCGGGAAAAAATCCTGCGGCCGCGCGACATGGACTACACCCTGATGTTTACCGGACCGACCGGCACCAACGCCGTCGAGGCATCGCTCAAGATGGCGCGCAAGCTCAAGGGGCGCTCACATGTGATCGCATTTACCAACGGCTGGCATGGCCAGACCCTCGGCGCACTCTCCATGACTGCCAACTCCCACCACCGCGACGGCGCAGGGATCGCCCTGACCGGTGCACATCGCTTACCTTACGACGGCTATCTCGGAGATGAGGTCAATACGATCGAGTATCTCGACAAGGTTCTGAGTGACACCAGTAGCGGCGTGGACTTGCCCGCTGCCTGCATTGTTGAAACCATCCAGGGTGAGGGCGGGGTGAACTACTGCAGTATGGACTGGCTGCGCGGACTCTCAGCAGTGTGCAGGAAGCACGATGTGCTCTTGATTATCGATGATATTCAGGCTGGCTGCGGACGTTCGGGCCGCTTCTTCAGCTTTGAGGAAGCGGGGATCCAACCGGACATTGTCACGCTCTCCAAGTCGCTCAGCGGCTACGGGCTACCCTTCGCTATGGTCATGTTCAAACCCGAGCACGACCGCTGGAGCCCCGGCGAACACAACGGCACCTTCCGGGGCAACTGCCACGCCTTCGTAACTGCCAAGGCCGCGATCGATACCTACTGGTCCGACGATACCTTTGCGAAAGAAGTCCGCGAAAAAGGCGCATACATCGCCGGACGGCTCGACAAGATCGTCGAACAATACGGTGACGGCAATTTTACCGTTAAGGGGCGCGGCATGTTCCAGGGCATCAACTGCGTCAACGGTGAAATCGCCAGCAAGATCACCCGCGCGGCTTTTAAAAAGGGCCTGATTATCGAAACCAGCGGCACCGACGATCAAATCATCAAACTGCTCTGCCCCTTGATTATCGCCGAAGAAGTATTGGCCAGGGGCATTGATATCATCGAAGCGTCGGTCAAGGAGGTTTGTGCCAACATCGAGGTGCCGGAAGAAAGTGACTACTTCGATGATGTATCTGTTAACGAAAAGAAGGAGAAGTCATCATGATTGTGCGCACCATGACGGAAGCGGCTGAGCGCGGTCGCAAAATCGTCTCACCGGAGGGGAACTGGGACAGCACCCGTCTTTTGCTCAAGGACGACGGGATGGGCTTCTCCTTCCACATCACCACCATCTATCAGGGGGCCGATTTCCGGATGCACTACCAGCATCACCTGGAGTCGGTTTACTGCATTTCCGGGCGCGGGGAGGTGGAAACCCTCGACGACGGCAAGGTCTATCCCATCGAGCCTGGCACGATCTATATTCTCGACCAGCACGACCGCCATGTCCTGCGGGCCTTTGCAGAGATGAAAATGGCCTGCGTCTTCAATCCGCCACTACACGGCAAAGAAGTGCATAACGCTGACGGGGCCTACGAGCTGGAGGCGGACCCGATCTAACCCGCACTGCCCTCTTGCACCGGTCCGTCTGGTCGCTCCATCCCCAGCCCGCACTATGGTCCTGAGCTTCCTCCTCGTCCTGTCCATTTTTCTGATCATCGGTCTCAGCTCTGTTTTGCTGAGCCGGGGAACGAAGTCGGACTATTACCTGGCCAGTTCCAGTGTGGCTGCACCGCTCGTTGGACTGTCCGCTGTGGCGACCAACAACAGCGGCTACATGTTCATCGGGGTCATCGGCTACACCTACGCGACCGGGCTGGCGTCGGTCTGGTTGATGATCGGCTGGATCGCCGGCGATTATCTGGCTTCGACCATTATTCACAGCCGACTGCGTAAAGCCACCGGGCGCACCGGGGAGGTCAGTTATGCGGGTGTGCTGAGCAACTGGAACGGCGTGGTCGATCTGCGGCTGCAGCGCACGGCTGCCGTCATCTCGCTGGTCTTTTTGCTGGCCTACGCCAGTGCACAACTGGTGGCTGGCAGCAAGGCACTGCATGTGCTGCTGGACTGGCCCACCTGGTCAGGTGCTGTCGTCGGGGCCATCCTGGTGGTCGGCTACTGTCTGGCCGGGGGCATCCGTGCCTCGATCTGGACGGATGCCGCCCAGTCGATTGTGATGGTGATTGCCATGGGCCTGATGCTGGTAGTGGCTGTCTTGTCCTTCGGTGGTTTTGAGGGTGCAGTGGCGGAGATGCGGGAAATCGAGGGTTTCCTGGACTGGTTTCCCCGTGATCTGGCACTGCCGGGGCTGGCGGGTGGTTTGCTTTTTGCCTTAAGTTGGGGCTTTGCCGGGATGTCGGTGATCGGGCAGCCGCATGTGATGGTGCGCTTTATGACTTTGGATGACTCCGGCCAGATGCAGCGCGCCTCGGCGTGGCACTCGGCTGGTGCCTGCTGGGCTGGCACACGGCGGTCTATGAAGGCATGCCCGGCATCGTAAGCGGTTTTTTGATCCTCATGCTGGGAGCTTGGTCGCAGGATTAACTTGTTGATCGGGGCTTTATTGTAGCTAAGAGTTGAAGTCTTTCCTCTATTATCCATGTCACGATTTCACTCAACTTGCTTTCGCCCCGTTCTCATTGCCTGCGCTGTCAGCCTGTTACCGATCCCATCCCTGATGGCACTCGATTCGGCTCCCGCTCCAAGCGCTGGCATCCAGGCCTACTGCCTGGACTTTAACTGGGCGCCCACCCGGCGCCGGAGTCGCCCGATCGCCACACCCGGTGAGTGGGCCCAGGCGGATCCGGTTGAGCATGTGGCCTGGTATGAGGCTATGGGAGCCAACGTTATTCAAACCTTCGCGGTTTCAACCAACGGTCATGCCTGGTATAAAAACAGCTTTGCACCGGAACAGCCCGGACTGAAGCATGATTTTCTGACCGAGATGGTCCAGTTGGGACACGCACGGGGCATGCGGGTCTTCGGTTATTTTACCATCGGCACCAATCCGGTCTGGGCCGAACGGCACCCCGAGCAGAGCTACGGCATCTCCCGCACCTACCACATCCCCTACACGGATGACTACCTGGAATATTTGTCAAAATCCATCCACGATGCCGTCTCCAAGACCGGCATGGACGGTTTCATGATCGACTGGGTTTGGATGCCGAAGCGTGAGTCCACCGAAGGCAAATGGATCGAATCCGAAAAAGCGCTTTATCAACAGCTGATGGGTGAGCCATTTCCCGGCGAGGAGCAACTGAGCACCGAGCAGGATACCGCCTATAGCCGCAAGGCGATCGCGCGTTGCTGGCAAGCCATCAAGCAGGCCGCCAAGTCCGCCGACCCGGACTGCATTATCTGGTTAACCGTCAATAATATGCACCACCCACACGTCATCAACTCGACTATGTATCAAGAGGTGGACTGGCTGATGAACGAAGCCGGACGGGTGGATGAGGTTCTGAAAGCCAAAGCGATGGTAGGGGAACACACCCAACTCATCACCTGCCTGGCCGACTGGAATGGCTCCGATCCCTCCCGGACTGTGCCGGAGGCTATTGCCCACGGCATCGGCCTCTACGGCTTCACCACTCCGGCATCCAAGAGTGGTCTCGTGCCGCTGGAACCGATTTTCACCCGCCAGGTGACCGAACTGGCGGGCGATGCCAAGAATATCGCCATGCTGGCACGGGCCTATCGCGGAAAATCCGAGCACGCGCGCTGGCAGGACGCGCAGTTTGTCGAACCGGAAACCCCGCCGCCCTTTCGACTCACCTTTCAGCGGCGGGGCCGCGGATGGCAGGATACGGCACATGTGCACATCGAAAATAGTGTCGCCACCATCACCGTGAAGACCCCTTATGGCCGGGGTGCTGGACAACTGACAAAGGCGGACGCGGGCTGGCCGGAGAAAATCGTATTTGAACTGCATAAAAAGCCCGGAAAAGCACCGCAGGAGACGACCCTGTTCGGCGTCAACGATGGCAACACCGGCGCACTTTTCAGCCTGGAGGAATCCGGCCAGGACCTCATCGGCAGGATCCAGCCGAATGCCAGACTGGAGCGGGGCATGGACATCCGGTTCACTTTTGCGGATTCCCCTGTGGCAACTGCGATGACCAGCCACAAAGACAGTGAAATCATTCGCGTCGAACTACCCCGCCAGCTCCTGGAGGCGAATCCCGACGCGCTTTTCTTTCAATGGGGCTCTAAATATCAATCAGACTGAAGCAGCGGAAAACCAGCAGGCCAGAATTACTGAACGCCATCTCCCGACCTGGGGATGGATGCTTTCTTCCCTGAAATGCAAAAGGACTTAGGATAATGATACGATCTGCGAGCTTGTGCCCGGCGTGGCTCCCTCTCTCCTCTGCTCCAGACACTCTTGCAACTCATTGTAGCTGGGCCAAAACCGCTCAGAAAATTGAGCATTGCGGGGTGTGTCGTAAACACACCGGATTTCATTCACCGCTTCACTGATGGATAGATAAGCCACTTGGTCGTTTCCATCGTCGTCGAATACCGTCGGGAGTGAGCAGGGATTGCCGCACCGGCGTGAATAACTTGACCAGCGAGAGCACGTCACTCGGGCGGTTGCTATAGGGGGTAGCTGTCAGCAGCACCACCTGCTTGCCCCGGCAGATCTGCGACATGTAGTGGTAGTCCTCGCTGTCCTGATTGCGGAAGTAGTGCGCTTCGTCGATCACCACCACGCCAAAATCCCGCTGGCGGTTGACCGACTTTAACACGTCTTCCAGCATGCCCCGCGAGTGCACCTCCCAATCATTCAATTTGAAATCCTGCAAATAGCCCCACCAGCCCGTGCCCGAAACCGCATCCCCCACCAACCCCGGAGGTGCGATCACCAAGCCCCGCTTGGCGTGCACTCGACCCAGCACGGTAGCGATCACCGATTTGCCCAGACCGACCACATCCGCAATAATCACACCATTGTATTCGCTCAGGATCGACAGCGCCTGATTCACCGCATCCATCTGGAAGGTCAGGGCGCGATACTTTGGCTCACCCGCCTCATCAAGGGCATTGGCAAAGACCCGTTCGATCGTTGGCGTGTAGTCCACCTGCTCGCGGTGTTCCAAATAGTGCTTCAGCACCAGGGCATAGGCCTCAAAGGGAGTGACCTCCGCCAGCAACGACTCATCCCCGCCGACCATTTCGATGATCCGCTCCTTCGTCCCGGGATCATCCGTCAGCGGCACTGCCACCTCCCACAACGCATCGAAGAACTGCTTCGATTTCTCCCCGCCGAAGTCGACCAGCTGCACATTCAGTTCATGCTGCTCCTGTAGGATGGGCCGCGTATTCCACGATCGCGCCCGCCTTCGATTCCGCCTCCAGCCCCACCAGGATTTTCACGCGAAAATCCTCATTCTCCTCCAAGCCCTCGTGCAACGCACGGATACCCCAAAAGTAAAAGAAGCCCACCAGCACCCGCATCTCTTCGCTGCCTGAGACCAGATTTTTGAGCCGGGCCTCAAGCTTGCATAGTCCACCCAGCTGTAGCTGAGAAAGACTTCGCGGTGCGCCGCTATTGTATCAAACAGCCCCGCCTCGGCCACTGCCCGCGCCGCTACGCCGCCCTGGATGAGCCGATACAGGTCGTAGTAGTGGCGGGCCAGGTATTTCTTACGGTTTCGCCGTTCCGCCGTGCGAAAGGTTTCCTCATGCAGCAGCATGGCTTTCTCCCAAAAGGTCCTTTCCGCCCGCACCGCGCGCACGCTCACCCTGGCATGGGTCAATAGCTCCGGGAAATAGCTCTTCAGCAGCGGTTCCACTCCTGCGATGGCCGAGGGCTCAGTATCCGAGCGCGCGCCCATCTCGATTTTTACCATCTGCCGTAAATAGGCCGGGTGATCGGGAAAGACGCTGGGGTAGGCAAAGAGCAGTGTTTGCCCATCGGCATCTGCGTGGACAGCCCCAGCAGGTTGGCCGCATAAGCCCCGGACGCCTGGAGCCGGATCGCCCCCCGGCCCGCCACCACCTTGGCGATTTCATCCATCGATGGGTGCAGCAGCCCCAGTTCCGGATCCACCCGCGGGTAGTCATAGATACCCCGCGCCAGTTGCCGGATCACCCCGGCCTGCTTGTAGCGCTTCAAGGCCGAAGCCACCGCATCGCGCGAGCCGAGATCGCTGAAGTCTCCAGGTGTGAAGACCCAACCCCTCGCATGCCCCTTGATGGTTCTTCGCGATTTTTAGTGGTTCAAGCGTGATTATCTGAGAGCTTGGATGTTGAGTTTACCAGCGACGAAGTAGAGCATGATGATTAGGTTTTTATTGGAGCGGTATCCTCTGGCTTTT
>Ga0100393_10004781_pt1 | contig 12357 bp, 9 predicted proteins | sample CryGeymeta201517_FD_81546 | JGI IMG/M metagenome (GOLD analysis project Ga0100393, IMG submission 81546) | Groundwater microbial communities from Crystal Geyser aquifers in Utah, USA - Crystal Geyser metaG 2015-17 | ecosystem: Environmental > Aquatic > Deep subsurface > Groundwater | place: USA... | reverse complement strand
AGATGCGGTTTATTTGTTGAGCTGAAGTGGAAGACAAGGAGATGTGAAGTGTTGTTGACGAACTTGGGCAAGTTGTACGGTAGTCTACTATTAAAGTATTATTATTTTGAGCTGAGGATTACTCAAAGGTATGTACTCTAATGATTAGTACTAGTACTCCGTACTACTGTAGTACTAGCTAGCAAGTTTGAGAATCCAGTGAAGTTGACTAATCAGAGTAGTACTAGTACCCTACTAGCTAGTAGACTTGAATTAGTGCAATGACAACGACATGCTTCCCTGGGTTACGTACGGTACTGCAGCTGAACACTGTATGTGCCTTTAGTCTTGTTATTTTTTGCTAAAAAGGCCAATAATTAGTCGTCTTTGTATCGGACGGAGCAATCGTCCGATAGTTTCATTTAGATCAGACCTGCCAAATCTTAAAATCCAATAAGTGAAAATTAAGTTGCTTAAAGGGTCTTTTCTTTTTTAGCTCTAGTAAGCGCGCGCACGGCCCTGCTTTGGCACCAAAGTAGAATCTTTTTCACCCCCCGCGCAGTGCTGTACTGTTTACAGTGGTACTGTAGTACTACTAGTACTACTACTAGTAGTAGCTACTAGAGTAATCATCAATACTACTCGGGAGTAGTCTACTGTACGACTCATCACAGGCAGGCTTGTTTAGGTACGTATCGTCTCACCGTTATGTTTGGGATAATTGTGGTGGTCTGGTAGTGGTCTACAGGGACCAGCAAGAAATTCGTAAGCTGTGCTACCGCTCAGCAGGGGGGGCTTTCTATTCAATACTAGCTTGGATTAGTGGAAGATCTTCTACTAGCAGCAGAAGAAGCGATGTCTACTACTACTAGTAAGGGAGCTGCAGTAGACCTTTCGAAATCGAGAAACCTGATCTTTTTTTCCAACAAACTATTTTCGCGTATTTTGATCCCCCTCTACCTGGACTGCTCATGAAACGGTCATTCTGGGGAGCCAGTCCAGTTTGAGATTTAAAATTATATTAATACTAGACTACTAGCTAGTACCTGGTACACCTTTGATGTGCGGTACCTGGTACCAGTACCCCTGGTATGAGCTACCAGCACTAGCTAGCTTGTAGGTCTAGTAGTAGCGAGCAGACTCTAGTACGGTACTAGTTTAGCAATCCAAGTACTCGTACCTGGTAATAAAAAAATCTTAACCCTATCGAATCATCAAAGATCAGTCTCGAGTTGGTTTCGTCCAACAGTACTACTTTTTGTGGTGCTGACGTTTTTTGTAACATGTGTGAGGAGTAAAAGCTACCAGTAGATCTACAACAACTAGTAGACTACTAGCTAGGTGATGATGGACGAGACGATGACAAGATCTAGTAATATCACACTTAGAGTTTAACAGCACAAATATTTTTTAGCATTCTCTTCTATGCGCAACTGCCTGTGCTCCATCTTCTGTATACTGATTTGCTTCAACTTTCCTACTGCATTCAAAGCTAGCGCCACTGCCACAGAAGCCACTATCGACACGAACACCTGCAGCACCAGAAACAACAGCAGCAACAACAAAATGACAGCCGATGGAAACTTGCCCCGCTGGGAACTTAACGACCGATTTGGGTTCAAAGGCCCAATGGACGAAGGCCTGGATACATACGTGGCCGAAACAGGAGAGCAAGCCAAATCCTTTCACTCGAAATACGAAGGAAAATTGGCATCAGTTTCCTTACGTCAAGTAATTGTGGAATACGAGCAAATTGCTGTTCGTCGAGGTACCGTCTCTAGCTATCTGTCGCTTCATTACGATACGCAACTCGACAATGATGCCCTGAAAAAACGCAAAGGTAGGCTAATATAAGTGATACGCTCTTGGAACTTTTTAGATTTTTCCTGTTTTCATACTTGTTTTTTTTAATATGATGTTGTTTTTTATCAACAAATCCGCACCTCAGCAACTCTTGCATGTTATTGCATCGGCATAATTCCTCCTCACTTCCACAGGTGCTATTAACGCCATTCAGAGTCAAGTCTTTGGAGATCACTTGGAATGGTTCTCGCTGGACTTGGCCGCCATGGACGATATAGTCTTGGCAGATCATTACGAAAAGGACCCATCTTTGAAGGATTACCAGGCCTACATTGAAGAAGAGCGTCGCTTCAAGGACCACAATTTGGCTAAGGATGTTGAACGAGCCCTGACAGTACGGAATCCCTGGATGGGAACCCGCAATGTTGTCAGTTTCTTTGATAAAGAACGTTCCTTGATGCGCTTTCAGCTGAAGGAGGGAGACGATCCTGTGAATATGGAAGTCTTGTTGAGCTCTCTTGGTAGTTCCAAGGATGCGGCTGTTCGCCTCAAGTGTATGCAGGAATTGAACACTGGCTTGGGTGGTAGCATTGGACGTGTGGCTGCTCTCAGTTTGAGTACAGTAGCTGGGTCGTGGCATATTGAAAATCAAGAACGCAACTACACAAATTTGCGCACCCAACGTAATCTGGGAAACAACTGTCCCGATGAAGTCGTCGATTCTCTGTTGCTCGGAGTGCGCTCGGCGGGTGTGCCTCTCTGTAAGCGCTATTACAATCTCAAAAAAAGTATTTTGAAGCAGACCCAGGGGCTCGAAAAATTTCGTTGGAGTGATCGCAATGCGCCAATCGATATTGATGGCGACAATAAGGAAGTGGAAAAGATTTCCTGGGACGATTGTGTCAAGATTGTTGAAAAGGGGGTAAGTCATGGCAATGGTAGAATGTGCTATGCGGATTTGTATATCGTTATCATTTTTATTCCAATCATAGTAACTAACATAATTGCTCTTTCTCTCACGCAATGGACGCTTAAAAGTACCGTTCCTTTTCACCTCGTATGGCGGAAATGTTTACCGGATTCGTCGAAGAAAAGCGCATCGATGTTCCAGCCACCGACGGAAAGCAGGGTGGTGCCTATTGCAGCGGAGCGGTCCCAGGTATTGGGCCATTTCAGCTGCTGAACTACGAAGGTACCAAGCGTGATGTTGCGACAACGGCACACGAGTCAGGTCACGCTGTCCACAATGTCTTGGCTTATCCAAAGGGCTACTTGCAGTACCATCCTCCCTTGACGCTCGCTGAGACGGCTAGCATATTTGGTGAAATGATTGTCTTTCGGGATTTGCTCAAAATGGCCAGCTCACCGAATGAACGCCTATCGTTGCTCATGAGCAAAATCGATGATACCATTAACAGTGTGGTCCGCCAATGTTCGTTTGATCGCTTTGAGGAATTAGCGCATACTGCTCGTAAGGACGGGGAACTGAATACCGAGGAATTGGACAAGTTTTGGATGCAAGCTGTAGAAGAATACTATGGAAAAGCAGGCGAAGCCGGTGCCCCATTTGACGACTACGACGACATTCAACATTTGTGGGCCTACGTGCCCCACTTTCATCACGTTCCTTTTTACGTGTATTCGTACGCCTTTGCCGACTTGGTGGTTGGAACGCTCTATCATAGCTTCCAGACGACACCTGATGGCTTTGAAGACCGCTTGTTGGATTTGCTTGCCGCTGGCGGAACAAAGGACTTTGCGACGGCTTTGGCGCCCTTTGGATTAGATCCCAAGAGTCCCTCATTTTGGGAGGATGCTATCAAGGCTCATTTGGGAGGATTGATGGCCGAAGCGGAAAGTTTAGCCGAAGAGTTGGGCTACATGAAAAATGCGTAGGATTACAACCCAAAAATGATTTCAAAAGCATAGCTGAGCAAAGAAAGTGGTGATTTTACAGTAGTCAGCAATTACCGCAATTACCAACAGTGCCGTGCGAAGAGCAAGCACAGTAGAGGGCAGAAATCCTTCACAAAGTACTATCCTTCGTTTTCTAGTGTTTCTAGTGATTGTTTTTCAGCCAGGCAACGAAGACCATTGTCGAGACAGTTGGCTTTCTTGATTATGTTATGATAAACAATTAATGAACAAAGCTTGCTCTAATAACTATGTCGAGTTGGAAGGTGGTTTGTGTAATTGAAATTGTGTGATTAAATAGCGCAATATTAAATTCAAGCTAGCAGTTTGCGGCGTACGGGTCTTTTCAACGGAAACTTCGATCCAGCAACCATCAGCACTTGTTCTTGATGAATGCGGAGAGTCGATGAGAGAAAGCGGGACGCGAGGTATCCATACTATAGGCAGTTGGTGACATTATAAGCAGTTGATGATGAAGGAGAAAAACCAGGCTTTCCAACAGTTTAAAAGTCATCATCCAAGATATCCAGAGCTTGCTGGAGTATGGCAGAAACCTTTTGTATCTGCAGCGACCGAGCCTGTGGCGATATTGCTGAAAGCTGACGGGTACGCCGCGCAACGATGGTGACGTTACCGATGGAGAAATTTTGAGGGCATTGTTGATTTTCTTTTGACATGGTGCTCTATGCGAGAATATAATGGCTACTCTGAGTAGTGATTGGGTGTGAGGTTACTAAGGAAGTGATAATATTATTCTAATAATAAATATGACAGAAGTGGAATTCAAAATCTGACAAAAAAGTGCAGATGTTCGGAAACGGGAGGGAACTTGACACCCTTACGCTTCTTTCACACCCTTACGCTTCTTTCACACCTCTATGCCTCCTTCCCCGTACAAGTACCAGGTACTATGGTACCTGGTACCAGGTACTACTTTTACCACTGGTAGTACCGTGCCAGGTACTGGTACCCCTGGTGCCTCTAATAGTAGTACTTCCAGGTAGGAGCTAGTAGTGGTACCCTACTAGCTACGTAGTCGTAGTACCTGGTAGTGGTACCTGGTACCTGGTAGTGGTACTTGGTAGCCCATCTACAGTCAGAATGCTGCACTCTTTTCACTCTGGAGCTCTTAAATCTGTTAAAGAATGAAGTGACGCACGTTTTCGTAATAAAACAGCCATACAGAATTTTTCATAGTAGATGAACAGCTGGCCTCCATGTGTCATTCTGAGGTTTTGTCTAGACCTAGTTAAATGGGGCACAAGCTTTTTGCGACTTACTAGTACTGCCTAATACTGCTGGTACTACTGGTACTGGGTACTGTACCTGGTATCCGGTATCTGGTATCTGGTACCAGGTAGGTACTACAGTAGTACCTGGTAATACTAGCATCCACTACCTGGTAATACAGGTACCAGGGTACCATGTGTGTAGTAACCGGATACTGGTACCTGGTACTAGTAGACACTTGATACGCTTGTTTAGCAAGAAAGCTTGTACTGGTAAGAACAGCTGGGAAAGCAAGGAAGTCATCCGACATGCACTGGCATGGTTTCTTTGGTCAGAGCATACCAGGTAAAGGGTTCAACCACTAGGTAGACCAGTAGTATAACGTACCACTGCTGGCTGTAAAAGAAGATCTAGTACTTGTAGGCATACTAGTACCAGGTAGTGGTAGAACGCACTACCTGGTACCGTACCAGATACCTACCTGGTACCACTTTGAGTGATAGCTAGAGTTGCAGAACAAAAAGAGTCCCACCTTTCACTAGTTACCAGTACCAGGTAGTACCATACATCGGATCCGAACAACCTGTAGACGTCTGTGGGGGAAACGGTACCGGAAAAAATTAAAAAAACTGTCCAAAAGTTGAATTCCGCTTGCTGGCTATGTCTATTTTTTGCCGACACTATTCTGCACTTTCATTGCATTTCTCACACTGGCTCGGAAAAGACACTATGGCACTCGACAAAATTGGGTTTTTCCATAGAAAAACTCATCACTGCAGAAATCGATCGAGCTCTTCGTACCCAAAAGCAAAAAAAAAACTATCTTATTTTGAAGGTTCAGAAGTTGTGTACGCACGATGCTTGTTCTATGCATGCTTATCGTTTGTTTCTTCGGCAAAATGCATATTCAAGTAAAGCACAGTTAGTGCGTTGTAGGTAGGATCAATGCAGTGTCTATCTAGTGCTTTCTGAGTCAGTGAAAGTGTTAGGAATGTCCTTTTTGATGTTCGCTCAAATACAGTTCAAAGGCAGACTTGTCGGAGGGACCGAACGCCAGAGGATCATACTCGAGAATTTTATCTGGAAAAGCTAGTTTTGCAACTTCTTTTCCTCGTCCTCGCTCTTTTGGGTCTTCTACCAAGGCATCGTAAGCACGAGCAAACCCCCGACGCAGACCCGCAAATATTTTATCCCGCTCTGTTTCTAGTTTGCCGACTTCATCCGAGCCATGAGGCAAAGCCACCGTCAGAATATGCGGCTCTGAAATATCCTTGTAATCCCTTCGGCTCTTGGCGTACTCGTTCAAGGTTAATACATCTTCCGAATAGACCTTTTTGTGAGTGTAACTCGTCATGTACTTGAACATGTTCGGAAGCTTGTTTTTTCGAAGAAAAAAGCGTCGTAAGATCAATCGTTCAAAAATACTGCCCTTCCCTGAGACATCAACACCATCTGGCCGTGATCGAATCGTTACTATGTGTGTTGCGCCTTCTTCGATGGCAGCCCGAAACGGCAGTGGCTGAAATAGCATAGAGTCTGCCAATGGTTCCAAGTCTTGGTGATTTCGATTGTTGCCAAGTGTGAGCTTTCCAGTTGCATTCAAAGCAATGGCTGTCTGATTCATATTCATGACAGGACCGGCGATACCAGGGAGCAAACAAGACGCGTGCATACATTGGCACAATTCCTGTAATGACGAAAAGCTGCCCTTTTCCATATCCATAATGATGGCCTTTTCGCTCTTCAATGCCGATGCCATCACTTTCAGTGGCTGTTTCTTTTGCATTCTAACAAAGGCATCCCAGTCGAGACGTTTGGTTTGTTGGAGCGTCCGCTTCAACAAGAAATTCAAATTTAATACTGGCTTTCCGCCTTCCGGTCTAGTCAAGACATCTCGGTAGAGACGTGGATCCAAAAGTCCAAACCCCAAGCTTCGCAAAAGCCGGCGTGTATCAATGAATTGTCTGCCTGACGTGGTCAATTGATCGTAATAAACCTCGGGTCCGAACCAAGGCAATTGACGTGTGGTCAAATAAGAGGCAATGATAGATCCTGCCGAAGACCCGTAAAACACATCAAAGGTATCGGTTAAATTCAAATAATAGACGGCACCGACCATCCCCGCGGATACGCATCCTCGCATGCCACCTCCTTCTACGCACAATGCTACCTTGTATCCGTCGGGTCTTGGTTCTTCGCTGGGTTGAGAACCAGCATTTTTACGTTCGTACAGGACCTTTGCTACCGGGTGCACATAGTCGAGATCGGTCGTCGATCCGATCATTTGAGTATCTCCTTTAACGACAAGGGATTTCAGGAGCGTGTCGTAATCAATCTCACCCTTTTCAGTACGGAATCTGTTTTCCTTATCGGCAAAATAATCGTCCAAGGCTCCGACATTCGTAATTTCATATTTAACGTCGCTTGTTGTCTTCCGTTTCCGTTTCTTGGCAGCCTCCCGAAGTTCGGCCTGATCACGCGACAGCTGTCTCAAACCTAATTTATTCAATACACGAGCACGTTTGGATACTCGTAGTAGCGGTTTATCAGCAGCAGCAGCAGCAGCAGCAGCAGCAGAATGGATCTGAGCAGCAGACTCTTCATTTTTTGGAGTTGCAACCGCCATGGATATCATATTATTATCTGCTCCATGACGACTACCAGCATATTGATTAGTAGTGACGGGTAAGAATGAATTTGCTTGGAGGCACACACAGGCTATCATCAGCAGCTGAAGGATCGAAAAATTGGTTTGGGTCATCATTTTAATAGATGGTGTTATTCTGGGTTCAATCAAAATTGGATGTGGTCGTTTCGTCACGAAAGTAAACTTAAATCTTGAATCTGATCTAATCCGTTCTGGGCTGGGCTGGGCTGATCTGGACCGGATGCATGTAAGATGTATGATCCCTGTTGCCCAGCAAGTGCTGTTTTCGTGAATATTATTATTTTATCACAAAATTCACTGTGCAGCATTTAATTTTTCACGTATTGTCATCTTGTGGGATTCTGTTTTTTCGCTTGTCATACTTGATGATATCCTCAGCATGATAGGCTGTCATTCAGTCAGCGACGTAAAAAAGAGGACTAGATACCCGAATTAAGAGTAAAAGTACGGTGTAGAGACCCTACTACTAGTAGTAGTAGCTAGTAGATTCAACAAAGATACCTTTCCCATGAATTGTAATAGCTCGCAGCAAAAGTTCGTTACGGTCGACATACAGACCAAATAGGAGCAAACAGCAAACCAAAAGGCAAAAACACTCTGCCTGATGATGAGACATGAGATGATGATGAATGACCACGATCTCATCAACAAGTCTCTGCAATCTGCAATGAGACCACTACTGGCTGTTGCACCAACTACTAGTAGTATTCTATTGTCAGCTTAATACTACGCTACTGCTTCGCATCATATCGTCTTACTTACCGATCTAGCAGAGATTAAGTACCTTCTTTCACCTGGAAATTACTTAGAGCACTCAACTCAACTCAATCAATCTACTATAACTTCAGTTCTTCTCCATACTGCACCATCATATTATTATAACCTTCCCACACGATTTGAATGTCACGTATCATCGGTACCATGTCCTCCGCTGAAGCCGCCCATTCGCGCAAATCTAGAATTACTGTTGCCTCAGGTTCTGATGATGCTGGCGGCAATAATAATAATAATAATATCGTGTCTCCTCCTTCCTCTTCCAACAAGAGAGGAACCAGTTCCGGTATGATGCATCATCACTCCTCGTCCGCTTCGCATGCCGTCGGACACAATCGCCCGATGCAGTATCTGGCACGACTGATGGATTTTCGACAAATGGACATTCAATCCGCACTGGATCAAATGAAAACACTCTTGACGAGTCGTCCTCACGTGGTGTACAAAACAAGTTACTATCGCAAACAGACCAAGAATCACTGGGCAAGAGACGATCCTGCCTTCGTGGCTCTGCAGGGCATTTTTTTGGTCATTGCCTGTATTGCCTACAGCGTAGCGTTCAAGGCAACGCTCATGGGGACCGTTTCATTTTTGCTGTACAGTGTCCTGTGGAATTGGTTGGGAGCGGGAATGTTGATCGCTACCATTGGACGAGAAATTGCGAACCGGCACTTGACCGTGCATTCCTCTGGCAATCACGTCCGACAATCGGTGGAATGGCTCTATGCTTTTGATATTCATTGCAATGCCTTTTTCCCGGTATTTGTTGTCTTATGTAAGCTTCTGGTGGATTTTGTGATTTTCATTGACTAATACTACGTTCATTTTGTACCCCCCAGCACCAAGCAATAGCTGACATTGTTCTTTTTTCCTTTCCATTACTCAATTCATTAACGACAACAAAAGACGCGGTTCAATTCTTTCTCCTTCCATTGGTTCTTGGCAACAGTTTCTTCGCCCTAGTTATGGGCAATACTCTTTATGCGGCAGCACTTTCCTGGTATTGGTATGTGACCCATTTGGGATATCGAACTCTGCCTTTTCTATCCAACACGGAAGTATTTTTATTCCCCATAGCTGCTATTGCAGTGGTGTATGTTTTGAATCTGGTACTGCATCCCTTTGGATTTAGTTGGAATATGTCCATACTCATGGCAAAATTTTACTTTGGATCCTATCTGGATGAGGTCTGAGTGAATTTGTGGGAGTATCCTCCTTCAAACCTGCCCTCCGTATCGATTGCAGTGCGAACGAACACAACAACACGGCAGCAAAGAAATACTCCGTGTGCAGTAAGTGAAAAGATCATGCCAGTAAGAGAACATAGATTATAAATTTTATCTCAATAGAAAGGGATGCGATTATTAAAAATATTAGCAAAGCAGAAAAGTCACCCCGCGAATATGCGGCCAGCTCTACTTTCTTCGGGTAAGGCTGCAACGCAGCTCTAGAGACCCCCTTTAGACTGACAACAACAACAAAACAGAGAAAAGTACTCTAGGCTTGGATGTATTGGCTGTCACCGCCGCCGGAAGCGTCCATCGAAAATATGTAGGGAACTTGCCCTCGCTGCTGCCAGAAGAGTCTGCAAAACTGTTCGAATGCGTGCACACAACCTTGCGTGCCAGGGGGGTTAAAAAGGAGCAGCCAACTGTGCCCTGAGATGATTACCGCCTGAGCAAACGATAAATGATCAATGATCTTGCGCGCACGATAAAATCATTCTTGTTTTGCTACTGTATTCGATCACCCCAGCGGCGTTACCCCAGTGCCTGCAGCGCCCGAACGCAGGAAAGTGAGCTTCCAATGTTCTGGGTTCACTTCGATGCAGAAATGGTGGTGTTTCGTATGAATAAAAACAAGAGCAAGCGAAAGGATGTTGAAGATGGGATAATACTATTTTTTATTTAGTCGAGAACCAGCTGCAGCAAATTGAAGGAGCGGGATGAATCCTGAGGTGACTTCGGCCATTGACTAAAAGTGTTTCGTCAGTTCTGGTTTGCGGGAATCAAAGGGCGTCAGTGAGATGCTCTTCAAGTTTCTCAACGTCCTTACCTGGTATTTTTTCGTATTATTATTTTGACTGTCGCCGAAATAAGCTACTACCGTACTGTACTACCCTACTACTACTACCCTGGTAGCTACCTGGTAGGGCAGTACATGATTTCTAAAAGTACTACCCTGGTACTAGGAGTACCTGGTACGGTACGGTACCAGTAACTACTACGAAAATACTACTACCAGTCGACTACTAGTACTGTACCACCAGGGGGTACTTTGCGTCTACTCCAACAGGAATCATTATTTAATTATTTGTGCCACGTTCGTCGTCACCTTGATGACGAATGTAGCATATGCCTTGATTTCGGCCGACCTACTACCGGTAGTACGGAAACCCATTGTCCTGGGAATCGCAAAGATAGCTATCCCCTGGTAATAAACACAGCTTTTGTTGGTAGTACCAGTTACTACAGTAGTACTATTGCTAAAAAAATAGCTTATCTGAAATTGTCACTCTGGGAGAATGAGTAGAAACCAGAATCGATAGTAAAGTATCAATGGCTATTCCCATTCCATACTAGGTAAAAATCTACGGTACCAATACCAGGTACTGTACCAGGTAACCAATTTTACCGATAGTACAGTATTAAGCCATATTCAGCTTGCGGAAATCTACCAGGTATTATTACCGTACTGATCTCATACTGTACTACGACCGTAGTCTACTAGTCATTATTTTCTCAATACTACCGGTACCAAACCAGGTACGGTACGTAGCAATGAATGCACTGTTAAATAATACAGGGTAAACATTACTCTACTTCATTATTTTTTGTTCTTTTTCTTCTTTCGCAACTGACCACTTTCGTTGAATCTTCCGCATGTTTTCTTCTCTTCAAGTTTTGACCTGCCCCTAAGAACGGAAAAAGCACATTCATTTCAATAGAGAAGATTCAAGATGTTCCTTACACCAACTGAAACACAGCTGACCGACAGAAAGCGTTCATTGAACATGGAAACCCAATTGCTGCGACCTCAACGATTGAATCAGGTAGAGCGGCGACCCAAGAAAAATCTTAGTGGCGGAGTAGTATCAAAGAGTGCCCATGCGACTGCATTAGCCTCCAGTCCTAGCTCGTCGGCGTTCGTCCCGCTTCGTTCGGGCTGTACTTTGAATGCCAAGACTGCGAGGCGAAGCTTGGTCAAATCTGGTCTGGGGGTTGATCAGACTAGAAAACCTTACACGAATCTCACCATTTCGAACCCCTACTTGGCGAATGAAAAGGCGACTTCCAACAAAGTTCATCGTTTGCCCTTTATTCCGAAGCTCTTTGCTACCATTGATACTGAAGCTGAAATCCTACAATTGTCGACCTCTGATGAGGCTGTGCCCCTTCCAGCTCGTCCCTTCCAGCTCCAAAAGAGGGCCGCTCCTCGAAGCACCTGCCACCATGAGGACATTAACGAGTCTGGTCATGTACTCTGCGATCTCCATCTAGGGCCAGATATGACGATTCCAGCTGATATACTCATGCCAGAGCTGCCGTCTTAAAGTGTCATCCTTCGCGAGAAATACGTTCTTCATGTTCAGCCTTCCTGCTCTCGTTAAATGCTTCATCTTCACTGTACAGTACATAAAATAATTTGTTCAAATGGTAATACTGTAATTCAACGTTATACAAGTACTCAGTATGAAGTCATACAGTAGCAATAGCGAAGCGACGATGCTATGTAACATGCTGTCTGCTTGAGAACCACATAGACTGCGAACGTCTTAGCCATCGTGATATTTTCGAATAGACTTAGAGCCGTCATCATAGATAAACTTTGGTTTCTCATTGGGGTCTATGCTACGACCTCCAGGAATGACTGTGTTGGTTTCGTCCGCCAGTTCTTTGGCATCGTCGTTGAAAGCTACCTCCTCGACTGTGGTACCATCCAGCTCACGAAGACTGTGGCAGCTACTAATGGCATTCATGCGTTGCATT
>Ga0100393_10004774_pt1 | contig 12363 bp, 10 predicted proteins | sample CryGeymeta201517_FD_81546 | JGI IMG/M metagenome (GOLD analysis project Ga0100393, IMG submission 81546) | Groundwater microbial communities from Crystal Geyser aquifers in Utah, USA - Crystal Geyser metaG 2015-17 | ecosystem: Environmental > Aquatic > Deep subsurface > Groundwater | place... | reverse complement strand
GAATTTGAGGTTCGGGGTTCACATATGAGTGCCAACCATGTGCGTGCCGGCCGCAAAGGCTGGGTAATTGGAGAAGCTGTAATCATTCATCAGGGAAAAAACACCCACCTGTGGAACATTGACATCAAAGACGAAGATGGCCAACTGGTTTCAAGTTGTCGGCTCACCAATTTCATACTTCCACGCAACAACAAAAAGTGAGCAGCATGACTGTTTTTGATGCGATTCATAAACTTCTTAAGCATCAGCAAAGCTTCGTTGCTTTCAGATTGCCGGGTCAGATTGATCCGCAGCTTTTTTACGATGGTGATTTTGTGCAACAAAAAGCTGATGAAAACACATTTAAAAATGCCTTTATTGTGGCTCCTTTCAATGAAACTGATACCTTCCCTGAATTAGCTTACCTTAACTACAAAGATTACGCATCCACGAAAGATTTCAAGACAACAAAAGCCAATAAAAGTGAACTGCAGCTGAGCATTCAACAAGCCGAAGTCATTGGAAAAGATGCCTATCTCGAAAAAGCTGGTCAGCTGATTAATCGTATGAAACAATCCGGGTTAGACAAAATTGTTTTTTCGCGGGTAATTTCTAAAGATGTTCCTTCAAATTACGATTGGACGACACATTATGCACGATTATGTGAAAAATATCCGGAAGCCTTTGTGTATTTCATTACGCTTGATACCAATCATTTTTGGATGGGTGCTACGCCTGAAGTTTTAGTGAGCTATGCCAATGGTGTGGGAGAAACAATGGCGCTGGCAGGCACACAAGCCAAACAAAATAAAACCGGAGAAAGCTATGAATGGAAACAGAAAGAGCTAGACGAACAAGCCTATGTAAGCCGGAATATTCTGGAAATATTGCAGCAATTTCAGGTTAAATGGCTGCATCGCAGTGAGCTAAAAACTAAAACTGCAGGGCAAATTGTTCACCTGGTTAATCACTTTCTGTTTGCCTTACCCCAAAAAAAATCTCCCTTAGCTTTAGCAAGGGCATTGCACCCAACTCCGGCAGTTTGCGGACAACCCAAACATACTGCGAGAAGGCTCATCACAAAAAATGAAACTCACGAAAGAGCTTATTACACAGGATTTCTGGGTACAGTTGAGCAGGCAGGAAATACCAAACTGTTTGTAAACCTAAGATGCATGCAAGTTTTGAATAATCAGGCTTATATTTATGTAGGCGGAGGTCTCACGGCTGATTCCGATCCTGATAACGAATGGGATGAAACAGAATTGAAAGCACAAACCATGTTAGCGGTTTTTTCGAAATAAATCCTGACCTTTGCCCCATGAAGAACGCACAAACCGGATTACTCAGCCTGGCCAAACTCATGAAAGCCAGAGGCATCAAGCATCTTATTGTTTCGCCTGGATCGCGGAATGCTCCGGTTGTGAGCCTGTTTTGTAATGATCCGTTTTTTGAATGCCCCGTGATTGTAGATGAGCGCAGCGCGGCATTTTTTGCGCTGGGGATGGCACTCAGCTTGCAAAAACCTGTAGCCATTGTTTGCACTTCCGGTTCGGCAGCACTCAACTATGCACCTGCTGTTGCTGAAGCATATTACCAAAAAGTTCCTCTGTTGGTGCTCACTGCTGACCGTCCGGTAGAATGGATTGATCAAGGCGATGGGCAAACTATCAGGCAAAAAGAAGTATTTAAAAACTATGTAAAGGCTAGTTTTGAGTTGCCCGAAAGCATCAATTCGAGCGATGATTTATGGTATAACGACCGCCTGATTTCAGAGGCACTCAACGCGACAATATTTCCGCAACCTGGACCTGTTCACATCAACCTGCCTTTTACAGAACCACTGTATGGTTTTCAGCTGGAAAGTGATCACCAGCCCAAATTGATAGAGACAAGCTTTGTAAACCATTCACTACCACTTTCGCTGCTCAAAAAACTAAAAACTGAATGGCAGCAAAGCAAGCGCAAAATGATTCTTGTTGGGCAGCAACATCCTGACCACCAAACAAAGCAATGGCTCGAAAAGCTGGCAGCAGATCCTTCCGTTGTTATCCTCACCGAAACTACTTCAAACCTCAATCATCCCCATTTTATCCAAACAATCGATCGTTGTCTTGCCCTTATCGGTTCTGACAGAAATACTTACGAACCCGATTTATTGATCAGTTTTGGCGGACATGTGGTATCGAAAAAGATAAAAAGCTTCCTCCGGCAGGCGGCAATCCAAAATCATTGGCATATTGATGCTGTTGATTTTCAAATGGATACTTATCAGCATTTAACGATCGGGCTTCCAATGAATCCTGAAGTCTTTCTGGAATCATTCGTGCCTGAAGCGCCAAAAGGCACAGGCGATTTTGCCGCCAAATGGCATGGCCTCAGCGCATGTTCAAAAAAACTTCATCGCGAATTCCTCCAAACGGCAAGCTGGTCGGATATTACCGTGTTTGATGAAATTTTCGAAGCCATCCCGCCGGATTATTCACTTCATCTGGCCAATAGCACTCCGGTACGCTATGCCCAGCTTTTTGATTTTGAATCGGAAATAAAATGTTTCTCAAACCGCGGAACAAGTGGCATAGATGGCTGCACCTCAACAGCAGCAGGCACTTGCTTTGCCAACAACGAACCCACTTTGTTGATTACCGGCGATCTGGCTTTCTTTTACGATTCCAATGCTTTCTGGAACAACCACCTTTCTTCTCAACTCAGGGTGATCGTAATCAACAACCAGGGAGGCGGCATTTTTCGATTCATTGACGGGCCTAAAAACACCGGATTACTCGAAAATTATTTTGAAGCAAGGCATCAAACCAGTGCCAAACCTATTGCCGAACTCAACAGGCTTCGCTACTTGGAGGCAAGCAACAGCAGTGAATTAAAAAATGTTTTGCCTCAGTTTTTCAGCCCTTCCAAAAGTGCTATAATCCTTGAAATAAAAACCACACCCGAAGTAAGTTCGGAGCAGCTGATACACTATTTCCGTTTTATCAGCACCTCAAAAGTTTAATCGGAAGCCATCATTTGTTATTTTTGCAGTTACCAGTAACAGAACAAAAACTGCTGCTGCTTGTTTTCTTCTAATACCCGCTCAACAATGGAACAAAAAAGAAACTGGAAACCCCTCAAAGCGTATAAAGATATCCGCTTCGAAGCCTGGAATCACATTGCAAAAATTACCATTAACAGACCTGAAGTACATAATGCCTTCAGGCCGACAACCACTTTTGAGATGGCTGATGCTTTGGATATCTGCCGCGAAAATCAAGACATTTACATGATCATTTTGACTGGAGAAGGCGATAAAGCTTTCTGTAGCGGCGGCGACCAACAGGTGAAAGGTGAGGGTGGATATATTGACGAACAAGGCATTCCACGACTCAATGTACTTGATGTGCAGCGAAAAATTCGATCGATGCCCAAACCTGTTATCGCCATGGTGAACGGCTGGGCCGTGGGCGGTGGCCATGTTCTCCATGTAATTTGCGATTTGACAGTTGCTTCCGAAAATGCTCGTTTCGGGCAGGTTGGCCCTAAAGTTGGTAGTTTTGATGCCGGTTTGGGCAGCAGTTACCTGGCCAGCATCGTGGGGCAGAAAAAGGCCCGCGAAATCTGGTTTCTCAATCAGTTTTACTCAGCTAAAGAAGCCCTTGAAATGGGTTTGGTAAATAAAGTTGTTCCGCTCGAAAATCTTGAGGATGCCACTGTGGAATGGTGCGAAATCATGATGAAACGCAGCCCGATGGCTTTGCGCATGATCAAACTCGGGCTGAATGCCGAACTCGATGGGCAGGTTGGTCTGCAGGAGTTTGCCGGTAATGCCACACTGCTTTATTACCTCACCGAAGAAGCCCAGGAAGGAAAACATGCTTTTCTGGAAAAACGTGATCCGGATTTCCATAAATATCCTAAGTTCCCTTAAAAAATGGCAAGCTTCAAATCATGGGTTAAAGCAGCACGTTTGCGTACACTTCCACTGGCATTGGCAAGCATCGCTATGGGTGGCTTTGTTGCTTCAACACATAAAACCTTTAACCTGCAGGCTGTGCTGATGGCAGTACTAACTACGCTTTTGCTACAAATCCTGTCAAACTTTGCCAACGACTATGGAGATTTTAGCAAAGGCATTGATGATGAAAATCGTTTAGGCCCCAGAAGAACTGTGCAATCTGGTGAAATAACCGCCAAAGAAATGAGATTGGCCATGTTGATCTTTTCACTGCTTTCATTTGTTAGCGGAATGGTGTTATTAATATTCTTTGTGAATCTCCCTGTTGTTGAAACACTGTTATTTATTCTGTTAGGAATAGCAGCCATACTTGCTGCCATCAAATATACAACCGGTAAAAATCCTTATGGATATGCCGGATTAGGCGATTTTTTTGTCTTCTTATTCTTTGGTCTGGTTGCTGTTGCAGGTACATTTTACCTGGCTACAAACAGCTGGAAATGGATTGTTTTGCTTCCTGCAATAGCAATGGGATTACTCAGCACGGGTGTGCTCAACCTGAATAATATTCGCGACTATACCAATGACAAGTTAAAGGGCAAACGAACCCTGGCTGTAAAACTCGGCGTTGACGGAGCAATCATCTATCATGCTGCGCTTACGAGTATTCCTTTTTTAATGCTTCTGATTTTTAATCTTATCTTGGAGACGAACTGGCCAGCCTATATTTTTCTCCTTTTGCTTCCGCTTTTTTTTAGCGATTTGTATAAAATACGACAACTAAAAAACACCGCTGCCCTCGACCCCTATTTGAAAAAACTGGCACTCAAAACCTTGCTGCTTACCTTTGTTTACGGCATGGGAATACAATTTTAAAATGTTAAAAGCACACTACCTTTATTATCCTTTGCATTTCAAACGCCCAGCAGGTACTTCACGTGGGGTGCTTCTTCATAAAGCATCCTGGTTTTTTCAGGTTTGGGCAGATGAAAATCCTGCTATGCGGGGCATAGGAGAAGTAAGTGTCATTCCGGGCTTGTCATTGGATAATGAAAAAGAAATCCCAAAAGAGCTGGAAACTATATCCCAAAATCCCGATGATCTTCATGCCTGGATTGCAGCAAAAGGAGATCAATTTCCTGCCATTCGTTTCGGCATCGAGACAGCCCTGGCCGACCTGCAAAAAGGTGGTAAACAAATCTTTCATACCAATACTTTCACCGAAGGAAAAACAGGAATACCTATCAATGGCCTGATCTGGATGGGCGATCCCGATTTTATGCATAATCAGATTCTCGAAAAGCTCGAAGCGGGTTTTAATTGCATCAAAATTAAAGTAGGCGCGATTGATTTTGAACAAGAAATTGTATTGATCCAACAACTTAGAAGTCAATTCAGTCCGCAATCAATCGAAATCCGTCTGGATGCCAATGGAGCATTCGCTGTGGAGGATGCCCTGCAAAAACTTAACAGACTTGCTGATTATAATATCCATTCTATTGAACAACCCATCAAAGCCGGACAAGCAGAAGCCATGGCAGCCTTGTGCCAAAAATCACCGATCCCGATAGCGCTGGACGAAGAATTAATTGGAGTGAAAAACACTCAAATTGCCGATTTACTCAATGCCATCAAACCACACTATGTTATTTTGAAACCCAGTTTGCTTGGAGGTTTTTCAATTGCTAATGAATGGATTACAGCTGCCAAAAAACGCCAAATCGGTTGGTGGGCAACGTCAGCGCTGGAGTCGAATATTGGTTTGAATGCAATTGCGCAATGGGTCTCCGAAAAAAAATCGGATATGCCGCAAGGTTTGGGAACAGGTCAGCTCTATACTAACAATATCGCTTCACCACTCGAAATCAGAGAAGCCAAGCTTTACTATAACCCAAAAATTAGCTGGCAAAATAGTTACGGCAGATGAAAACTTACGACCAGATAAAGATCAACGGAAAAGTATATTCGCAGCGCTCCATCCAAAATCTGACAGAGGATTTCCCTTCTGCACTAAGCCAGGAGGTGCTGGAATTCCTGCAAATCTGGTTCAACAAAGAGAAAACCATCACACAACAAACTTCAGGATCAACTGGTTCACCTAAAATTATAAAACTTCAAAAAAAAGCCTTGGTTGCAAGTGCCAAAATAACAGGCAACTTTTTTGAGTTTCATAAAAAAATGAACAGCTTGCTTTGTTTGTCGCCAAATTTCATTGCCGGCAAAATGATGATTGTAAGAGCTTTGGTTTGGGGCATGAATCTAATACTGGGCAAAACCGACAGCAATCCGGTTAAAGACCTCGTCGAAAAAATTGATTTCTCGGCAATGATTCCCATGCAACTGGCTAATATCGTGCAACAAAATCCTGAAAAATTAGGACTCTTCAAAACCATCATTATAGGCGGAAGCGCCATTCCGCTTACACTGCAAAAACAACTCCTCCCCTTTAACACTGATTTTTATCACACCTACGGCATGACTGAAACCATGAGTCATATTGCCCTGCGAAAATTAAATGGTGATACGAAAACCTATTTTAAACCCCTCCCCGGAATTCAATTACAACAAGACAAAAGATCTTGTTTAGTTATTAAAGCCGAGGCACTTGGTATTAAAAGACTGATCACCAATGATCTCGTACACCTACAAGCCGATCAAAGCTTCAGGGTATTAGGGCGCTGGGATGAAGTAATCATCAGTGCCGGACTAAAAATTCATCCTCAATTGGTGGAGCAAAAGCTTTCGCAGCACTTGCACAAACCTTTTGTTGTAATTGGGAAAGCACACGAAACTGCAGGGGAAATAGCTGTTCTGGTTGTTGAAGACCAAGCTGTTACTTCTCAAATTTTCGCTTATTGGCAACTCTTGGAACAGCTTTTGGAACCTGCCGAAATACCCCGACAATTGTTTTTTATTGCATCCATGCCAATCCTTGCCAGCGGCAAAGCTGACCGTAAGTCGCTGCAAAAAATCATCTGAGTAATTTGCATTGATCTGGCTTTTCATTACTTTTACGTGTTTCTTTATGGAAAACAAGAACAGTAAACCTAAACTCAAATCTTATGAAAATTTTTTATGTTTTGACACTTTTAGTCCTTGGACTATTTCTGCAAACAAATGGTCAACAGGCATTTAAAGCGTATTTAAATGAAGAAGGACGAGTAATGACACAGGCAGTTGAAGTGGACAACAGCATCAACAAAGCTTCTGTTTTAGAACAACTTCCGGGTTTCCCAAAAAAAATGGGTGCCAGTCCTAATTTCAAGAATTTCAGAGGAGTAACTTTAGCCGATATCGATCAGGATGGTCAGGATGAAATTTTAGCTGCTTCTTATAACCGGCTCAATGTTTACAAAGGTGATGGCAGTTTGCTCTGGCAAAAAAACCTCACCGGCACTGCCATTTATCCGCCAGCAGTTGCCGATATGGATGGAAACGGCACCCTTGGAATTGTTTGTGTTACAGGTGGCGTGCCCGATAATGGCAGGGTTTATTACCTGGATATTAATGGTAATGACATGAGCGGCTGGCCACTGAGTTTTAACAACCACTGGATCATCTGCGGCCCTGTGATTGCTGATATGAATGGTGACCATCAATGCGAAATCATTGTTCAAACGCGAACCTCCAATAATTTGCATGTACTCAATCAGGATGGCAGCAGCTTTGGTTCGAACTGGCCGCAGAATCTTGACGGCACACCTGCTGTTACGCCTTCAGTAGCTGATATCAACAATGATGGTATCATGGATATTGTAACAGCCATTTCCAATGGAACCATGTATGCCTTTGATGCCGATGGCGATCCATTAAACGGTTTCCCAATAGCATCGGATAACTACAGCTTTTCATACCAATCGCCACTGCTTGTTGATTTTGATGGCTCCGGCGACCTCAGCATCGTTGGTTCCACACATGGAAATGCTCCAAAGTATTATGCGCGCAATCATCAGGGAAACTACCGCGAAGGCTGGCCTGTTGCAGTACCCGAAAATTATTGGACTTATTCCCCTCCTACTGTAGTTGATCTTAATGGAGACGGCAATTACAGCACTTTTATGAGCAGGCCAACAGGTGAAGAGGTTGCTCCCATGCTTTACGGATTTCATCCCGATGGCAGTATGATGGATAATTTTCCAATCACCAAATCAGGAGGTTTGGAAGGCTTTATCAGCGTGGCTGATTTGGATGCCGACGGACAACACGAACTGGTTTTTGGGAGCAATCTGATGATTGACGGGATGGGATTTATCCATGCCTACAAAATGGATGGAAGCGGCGAACTCGATGGTTTTCCTCTAAGGCCAACAGGATTCACTTTTATCAATGGCGCTAACCTTGGTGATATTGACGGAGATGGCATGCTTGATTTAGTTGCATTATCTTATGAACAGAATTTCCAATCCACCGATTCTGTTTTTATCAATGCTTACAGCATGGGTGTTGATATGGAAACCTCAAATATTCTAGCCGGAACTTACAAAGGCAGCAACGATCATCGGGGCTATATTGCTGCTGCTCAGAATAGTTTTCCAGTCATCGCAGTTGATCCGGCTGAAATTACCCAAAGCTGGTCAGGAAATGAAATTTACTGCAGCGATTTAACAATCAGTAATACAGGTGAAGCCGATCTGGAATTCAGTATCGTAACCAATTATTTACGCGACAACTGGATTACTGTAAATCCCGCAAACGCAACTGTTTCGCCTGGCGAAAGCTTATTGGTTGAAGTTTGTCTGGATGCAACAGAACTAGAAAATGGGATGTATCAGGCCGAACTGATTGTCAGCAGTAATGATCCTTTAAATCCGGAAGTGATTGTTCCGGTAAATCTGTATATTACCGTTGGAACAAATGAAATTACCACTGAAAAATTAGTGGTGTATCCTAATCCAAGCCAGGGATTGGTTCAGCTAAAAATGCGTGAGCATGCCTCAAAATTAAGCTTGTATAATTTACAAGGTCAGCTTCTGGACGAAATTAATATTGAAGAAAAAACAGCAATGCAGCTTGATTTAACAACTTATCAGCAACATGCACTTATGCTGCAAATCACTTATCAAAACGGTGCGCTTGCCAGGCGGCTGATTGTTATAAAATAGTTTTGGAAATATAAATTTATCAAGCAGGTCAAATTTCTTTGGCCTGCTTTTTCGTTTTAATTCAGTTGAGCTTTAAACTCTGTTGCCCAATTGATAAGGAGTTGAACTTGCGTCTGATCCAAATCTGCTTCACTATGTAACCACTGATAAGGCTTAGGGGGCATTTCCTGCTTTTCGAGAACTTCGATCACTTCATCAAGCATATGACGTTGTTTATCGGTTTCCAGCAATTTCCAATCGCTGAAATTTACATGCGATTTGCCCTCCTTCACGTGGTAAGCAATCATCCACGAAACCGGCGCCACGCTGGCATACCAGGGATAAGTGGTGCGATTTGAATGACAATCGTAGCAAGCCGATTGCACCATAGCAACAACTTCGGTTGGCTGACCGCTTTTATGAAAAATATCATACCTGCTTGGATTGTTTTCAATATTTCGCTCAGGGCGAATAAATTGGACCAGGATAATAAGAACCAGCAATCCGATCAAGATTTTGTGTTTTGTTTTCATAGTTATTGGATATTATTTTATCAAAAATAGGTTAAAAAAATTGAATTCACCTTTAGTTCACCAAATCGTAAGTTTTTCTTTTTAAACCAGTATGAAATAGTGCAAAAGTTCCTTCTTATTCTCTCCAGAAATGATACCATACATGAATATTAAAATCCGTAAGCCATAAATCCACCATCCACAGCAAGGCACTGCCCGGTAACATAAGATGATGCCGGCATGGCAAGAAATGCTGCAACTGAAGCCACTTCTTCAGGCGTGCCAATGCGCTTCAGGGGCGTGCGATTAAGAACAGCCTGCAAGTATTCCTTATCCTGCAAAACCTGTTTTGCTAAGGGGGTTTCGATATACCATGGTGCCACAGCATTTACCCTGATACCATCCACAGCCCATTCGCAGGCCAGGTTTTTTGTCATCTGCACCATGGCCGCTTTTGTCATGCCATACACTGAGCCGGTTTTTAGGCTGGTAAGTCCCGCCACGGAAGCAATATTCACGATAGCACCATTTGTTGAAGCTTTGAGCGCAGGATACAACCTTCGACTCAGATCATAAGCCGACTTTAAATTTGTTTGAAAGATAAACTCAATTTCTTCATCTGAATAGTCTGTAGTCTTTTTCCTGATATTGGTACCCACATTATTAACGAGTACGTCCAGGCTGCTCCATTTATTCATGAGAGCTTCTGCAAGCCTGGCGCGATCTTCGGGCTTTGAAATATCAGCAACTATGCCGTCGAGCTTGTCATTTGAAAGATCAAATGAATCCAATACCTCAGCAAGCGTCTTGCCATCCCGGCCAACCAAAAAAACAGCTGCACCCAGGTTAACAAATTCCTGTGCTATTGCTTTACCAATTCCTTTTGTGGCACCAGTTATTAAAGCTGTTTTTCCAGATAACGACCAGGTGTTTCTCAAATTTGTCATTTGCGATATTTTTACACAAAAATACATCTTCTTTTCACAGCGACTAACGTGATTTCTGTCTGAAAAGTTAAACATCAAGCTAAAAAATCATCACCGCAATGATCCACTGGAAAAAATTTATCTACACTCAGTTTTGAAGGCAAAAGGAGAAAGGTAGGGTTTAATGTGACAACTTAACTTCAACCGGCAAGAAAAAAGCGCTTACACCAATTGATGTAAACGCCTCATTTTCAATTTGTCGGAGCGGCCCGACTCGAACGGGCGACCGCTTGCACCCCATGCAAGAATGCTAGCCAACTGCACCACGCCCCGATTGCTTAAAGCGCTGCAAAATTAATACAATATCCACACTTGCGCAAACTAAATTTCTACGCTGACAAATAATCTGACAAAAAATCAGCCTCAAATAAATCGCTTAATTATCACTACTCTTTGCGACAATTTGTCAGCAGCTTATAGCTTTTAATACCCTATATCATCAATTGGCACTATTTTAGCAACTCAAAAAGTTAAATCATAAATAAAGACACATGAGCAATACACCGGAAAAAATTGAATGTTTGATCATCGGCTCAGGTCCTGCCGGATACACCGCTGCCATCTATGCGGCACGTGCTGATTTAAAACCAGTTATGTATCTGGGCAGCCAACCAGGTGGACAGTTAACCACAACTACTGAAGTGGAAAATTTCCCCGGTTACCCGCAAGGAATCACAGGCCCCGAAATGATGGAAGAATTGAAGGCTCAGGCCGAACGTTTTGGAACTGAAACACGCTGGGGAATGATATCGGAAGTAGATACCACTTCGCGGCCTTTCAAAGTAAAAGATGAAGACGGTAAGGAAATATTGGCCGAAACGCTCATTATAGCTACCGGTGCTACAGCCAAATACCTTGGATTGGAATCGGAAGAAAAGTTTAAAGGTGGTGGCGTTTCTGCTTGTGCCACCTGCGACGGCTTTTTCTATAAAGGAAAAGATGTTGCCGTGGTTGGTGGTGGCGATACGGCTGCCGAAGAAGCCACCTACTTGGCAAAGCTTTGCAAAAAAGTTTATCTGATCGTTCGCCGCGACGAACTGCGTGCCTCAAAAGCCATGCAAAAGCGCGTGCTCAACACTCCCAATATCGAAGTGCTTTGGAACCATAACACCAAAGAGCTTTTTGGTGAAGAAAAAGGATTTGTTAAATCCCTTAAAGGTGCTGTGCTGATCAACAACAAAACCCACGAAGAAAAAACTATCGACATCGACGGCTTCTTTGTGGCAATTGGTCATAAACCTAACAGCGATCTTTTTGCTGGTGTTTTGGATATGGATGAAACTGGTTATATCAAAACCAAATCTGATTCAACAGCAACAAATATCCCGGGAATCTTTGCCTGTGGTGATGTTCAGGATAAAATCTTCCGTCAGGCAGTTACAGCTGCCGGAACAGGCTGTATGGCAGCGCTGGAAGCCGAACGCTTTTTGGCTGCCGAAAACGACTAACACAATAAACTCCTCATATACCAAAAGCTGTAGCATCTGTTGTTGCAGCTTTTTTTATTTTTCTGCCATCCATCAATGCCATCAAAAAGCTTACTTTTGCACAAATTTCAAATCGTACAATCTCATGGAAGACGAACCTGATCAGCCAGAGCGAAAGAACTTAAATTAACCAAGCTGTAAGGGGTGTCGTGCACTACTTACAGCTTTAAAGAGTAAGGAGTGTACTTATGACTGAAATTATCGATCAATTTCAGGAATTTATTTCCGAAAAAGAATGGAAGGCTTTGCGTCAGCAGATCGCTGAAATGGATCCTGTTGACATAGCAGAAATCATAGAAAACCTTGACGAAGAAGAAGATATCATCCTCTTCAGACTTTTGCCCAGAGAACTGGCAAAAGAAACATTTC
>Ga0100393_10004770_pt1 | contig 12370 bp, 6 predicted proteins | sample CryGeymeta201517_FD_81546 | JGI IMG/M metagenome (GOLD analysis project Ga0100393, IMG submission 81546) | Groundwater microbial communities from Crystal Geyser aquifers in Utah, USA - Crystal Geyser metaG 2015-17 | ecosystem: Environmental > Aquatic > Deep subsurface > Groundwater | place: USA... | reverse complement strand
TTTCCGTCAGCATATTTAAAACTGGTTTTATACGTTTTTTCATAATCCGAAACATCGGGCCAAAAGTCGATGGTATTGTGTTCGTTGTCAAACTTTCCATCTCTGCCGAAATGTCCCCAACCGCTGCCTGTCTCATCTCCTTCGGCACGAAACCAGCCCTGATAACCGGCCATAACCAGGCCTTTGTAAGTTGGGTATTTTGTGGTTTTGCCATGCTTGTTTTGGGCAATTACTACTAAAATCAAGAGGTTAAAAATGACAAAAAGTACTATTCTCGTTTTCATTCTAATTCTTTTAATTTGTTTTTTCAATTTCTCAATTTTTCAATAATGTATTTGGCGGTTATTTTTTTAATAACATCCATCGAGGGAAGTTATTGAAGAAAAACCTCATTTATTCCAACCCTGTCTTTTCCCCATCCTTTATTCGGATAAGCGCCCAGTTCCAATTCAAGGGTTCCACCTTTCATTAAATCGTCGTGCGTAAACCAGGGAGTGTTTAAAACCTTTTCATTCAATTTTGCACTTTGAATGTATTTATTTTGCTCATTACAATTTGGAGCAGAAACAATAAATGTCTTTCCATTTGGAAGATTGATGGTTACTTTTGAAAATAAAGGACTTCCAATGGTATATGCCGGAACGCCGGGAGTAATCGGATAAAATCCCATAGCAGAGAATACTACGAAAGCTGACATGCCGCCACCATCCTCATCTCCGGGAATTCCGTGAATATTATCCTTAAACCAGGTATTCAGTAACATCCTGATTTTCTTCTGGGTTTTCCAGGGTGAGTTGGTAAGGTTGTACAAATATGGAATATGAAAACCGGGTTCGTTTCCCATTGAATACTGCCCGACAATGCCGGTAAAATCGGGGAAACGGGCATTTAGTTCATACGTGCTTCTTCCCAGGCTTTCGCGCAACATGCGGTCGAGGCGTTGTTCAAAAATATCTTTGCCCCCCATCAGTTTTTGTAAACCGGGAATATCGTGCTGAACATTCCATAAATAGGTCCAGCCATTGTTTTCGTCGTAATAATCGCGACCTCCCATTCCACCGTCGAATTTGGGGTCGATATCAATCCAGTTGCCATCTTTGTCTTTTGGCATAAAAAATCCTTTTTCAGGCCAATAGAGATTTTTGTAGTTATTCGCGCGTTCCGAAAATTTCTTGTAATCTTCGCTCTTCCCTAATTCTTTTGCCATTTGGGCCAGCGCCCAGTCATCATACCCGGCTGCCAGGGTGACTGCCACAGCCTGCCGTTTTTCGAAACTATGCACAAGCGGAACAGTCTCAGGTTCACCCGGATGAAGTGCCGGGAAGTATCCTTTTTCGTAAAAGAAAGTATCCAGTTCACAGGCAGGTCCCATGCGCCAGGGTACCATTGTTCCTTCCAACGCATTCTTTTTCATCGCCTCATAAGCTGTATTAACATCAAAATCCCTGACACCTTTTTTCCAGGCATCCAAAATCATGATGGTTGAATGAAACCCGTTCATTGGTGGAGTATCGCCATAAATCTGAGGAAATTGCGGCAACCAACCCGACTGTTCATACATTCTGATATAAGACGAAATCATATCGGCCTCCATTTCAGGATTTAAAATAAACCGCAGAGGATGAAGGGCGAGGAATGTATCCCAAATCCAGTCGTCAGTGTAAAAATCGCGTTCGCCTGTATGCACTTTGTTATCGTAGTTGCTGTAATAACTGCCATCTTCAGAAATGTTTATCATCCTTTCGTAAGAGCGATACAGTGCGGTATAAAAGGTGCGTTTGTATGCTTCGGTTCCACCTTCGACCTGAATCTGGTTCAATACTTTCGACCATTTATCGCGGGCAGTGTTTTTTACTTTTTCAAATTCCCATTCCGGAATTTCATTTTCGAGGTTCTTTTTTGCCTGTTCAATACTGATGTATGAAATGCCGTATTTAAAACCGGTTTGCTTTTTGTCAGGTTCAGTAAAAGTGATCCAGGTATAATCGCCATCGCTTTCGAGAGTTCCTTTTGTATCGAAATAACCATAAGCAAAAGCGGTCATCCCTTCAAAGATTTCAGTTGCTGTAACCGAACCGTCGTCGTGCAAAGTCCAGTTTTGTCCGCTTGTTTTTCTGAGAAATAACTTTTTTACTTCGGCTTCATTGTAACTTAAGCGGTAGAAACCAGCTCTTTCAGAAGGGGAGTATTCAACTGTTATATCGAAATCTTCGAGCCAGGTGGAATAATAGTATGGCGTGGCAATTTCCAATTCCTGATCCCAGGCAGAAACGGGCTTTTTATTGGTTGGGACATTCCCCGAAACCGGCAAAAAACTAAACAGCGGGTCGGAGCGGTGATCCCTCATAATCAAAGGAAACGAAAGTATCTGATCGTCGCGGTAATCCTTTCGTTCGGGGTAAACGCGCACCATCGAATTGGGAATGTGCATGCGTGGGCGTGTTGGCTGCAAAAAGGGCGCTACCCCGCCAATCTGTGGGTCAACATATTTTAAATTGTCGGAATCGGTTTTTGTGCAGCCTGATGCGATAAAGAGAGTTAGCGCTGCAAAACCCATTAACACGCAATAGTTTAGTCTGGTTACATTCATCATTTTGATTTATTTTTTCAGGTTTAAAGAAGATTCAAATTTCTGGTATTCTTTCATTAATTCATTTACAATCTCAGGTTTTTCAGCCGATAAATCAACCATTTCAGCAGGATCGATTCGCACATTGAACAGCAAAATTTTGTTTTGGAAAGGTAAAGGAATAATACCCGGATAATCACCCGGGTTTGCTTGTCCCACCACCGGCGCTAAAATGGTTGAACCGTCGGGGCCGCGCGGGTCGCGCCAGGTGCTTAAATTGGTTTCTTTCCAGTATTTTGGTTCGCGAATAAATAATTTCCAATCGCCTTTGCGCACCGTCATAATTTCGGCATTGTGCATACTAAAAACCGGAGCATGTTCAGTTTGGTTTCCCTTTAGTATTTCGGTAATATCCTGTCCATCCAGGGTTATTTTTTTGTTTGGTTTCAGGTGGGTCAGCGACAATAATGTGGGTAAAATATCAGGCGACCAACAAGGAATATTTACCGTTGTCTTTTGGGGAAATATTTCGGGATAGCGAATGATAAACGGCACGCGAATTCCCCCTTCCCAGGTGGTTGCCTTCATTCCTTTTAATCCGCCGGCATTGCCACCGTACCAAGGACCATTATCTGACATGAAAATAACAATGGTATTATCCAGCAGCTTAAGTTCTGTAAGTTTCGCCATCACCTGGCCAACCGACCAATCGAGTTCGCGTATCACATCGGCATATAAATCATCAGGAGTTTCGGGGGTATAAAAGTCTTTTGAAGCAGCCAGCGGTTTGTGCGGCATGGCATGGCAAAGGTGAAGAAAGAACGGCTGCTTTTGGTTTCTTTCAATAAAATCGATTGCCTTGTCGGTGTATTTTTTTGTCAGCAGACTTTGGTCCACAGGATATTCAACTGTATCCATGTTTTCGATGAGCTGTACCGGACGCATGTCGTTGGAATAAAGAATGCCGTAATACTCGTCGAAACCATGTTTAACAGGAAAAAATTCCTCTTTATGCCCCAAATGCCATTTGCCGATGAGTTTGGTTTTGTAACCTGCCGACTGGTAAATTTCACCGAGCGTAACCTCATTGTTCGATATTCCAATGTCGCTTATTCCTGCGTCGGGCGCGGGATTCTGAATTAAGCCGTGGCGAAGGGGGAACCTCCCGGTAAGGATAGTTGCCCTCGATGGGGCGCAATACGGTGTTGGCACATAAAAATCGGTACAACTTACTCCTTCTTCGGCCAGCTTATCGATTTGCGGTGTTTTGTTATTCTTTTGATTATAACATGAAATATCGCCATAGCCCATATCGTCGGTTAAAATGATAACGACGTTGGGTTTTCGTTCGGCTTTTGATTTATCAGCACCTGCACCGGCGATGGTTTGCAGAAACAAAACAACAAGAAACAGTATGAAAATCAATTTATTGTACATACACAATTCTTTAAAAAATCAACTTAAAAAACACTATCAGTTTATCGATTAATATTTAAATGTCGTTAAGTTAGTAAAAACAGACTTCGACTTCGCTCAGTCTGACCGTCACCCTGAGCGAAGTCGAAGGGTGTCTGAAATAGCCTTCAGTTGATTTCATCCTTAACTAAACGACATCAATTAATATTTAAAAATAGTTACAACAAATCCAGGTTTTGGTTTCACCTTACTGGTTTGTTTTGACCATAATTGCTGCCGCCATGAATCCAGTCGGTCGCCTTGCCAGCAAGCCACAGGTAATAATCGGTAGCTAATTCAGGTTCAATCCCAACAAATTTGCCCGCGCCATTCAACGGCAGATTTCCTTCATTCAGGCATTTAAATATTGCTGTACCTTCATCAACTTCATCGAACATAGCCAAATACAGCGATTCTGCACCCGCCATTTTTGCACCGGCAACCTGTTGCCAAAAAAATTCACCTTTGAACCGTGGAATTTGGTTGTACAGGCTGTAATCATTTTTGAGATTTCCCCAGCTAAATCCCGGAAATACAAGTGGAACGTAATGAATATTGTTGGTTTTACACCAGCTAATATCACCGGCAAGGGTGGCAGAAGCAGTATTCAAATAGCTGCCTGAATTATATCTGCCAACAGCCCAGGGCATAATAATGTCAACAGATTTAATAACCGTGTGTAACAAGGTATTATTTTCGGTATCTCTCTGTAATGTACGCCAGTAATAAGGTACACCAAGCATAATGGATACTTTATTTTCCGGTCCTTTTAAGGTGTTTACCAGCGATTGAACATCAGCAATACTGTATTTTCGTCCATCGCTGAAACCAACTCCCCATATCACAAGCAAAGGTTTTTTGTTGTGTCGCAGGTAGGTTGGATTCTTCAAATTATCGAAAAGAGAGAATGTTGCCTGAAGCTCGTTCCAATCGTTGATTAAAATCTGCATGTCAGTTGAAGAGCAACCACTCAAATCGTACATTACACAAATTGCCCGCTGGTATTTATTGGCTGAATTAAGCGCGTTTTCAAGTACTTTGTTAAAATGCCGCTTACCTTTGGCGCTTTTAATTTCGCTGACAAACCGTTGCATAAAAACACCATCCAAACCATACTCTTTCATCCATTTGAAATGCAGGTCAACGCTTTCGGCATCGAATGGGCTATACACAAAAGCATCTTTTCCATCGGCCAATTTAAAAGCAGTTTTATAGGTTTTTGTATATTCCGAAACATCTGGCCAGAAATCAATTGTATTCATTCCCGGTTCAAATTTTCCGCTTTTTTCGTAGTGGTGCCATCCTCTTTCGGCTCCATCACTTTCAGCGGTAAACCATCCCTGATATCCCGCCATCACCAGGCCTTTGCATGAAGTATAAAGACATCCTGTTTCATCATAAATTTTTTCCGTCGGTTCTTCTTTTGGTTTATCCTCCGGATTTTGTTCCACATCATTTGAGCAACTTAAAATCAATATAGTTGCTGATACAAATAAAAGTGATATGCTTGCCAATATTTTCATTTCTCTTTTTTCTGTCTTTGGTAAATCATTCGAATCCTGTAGTTCTCTGTGTTAAGAATAGCTTGTTCAATTGTTTTGAGAAAAGAAATGGGCGAGAATCTATCCGGATTCTTCCTGAAAGATCCCGCCCATTTAACTAATCAAACTAATAACTATGTAATTAAAAATTAAGGCACAACCACTTTTACAATTTCAGTATAGTTATATCTTCGACTTAATGCGTTTACATTAGCCCCTATACGCACATAATAGGTATAACCCGATTTTACCGGGAAAGGGCCTAATGTATAGTCCTTGCTATCGGCTGCGCCAACCTCCGCCGCCCAAGTCTTGTTAATCGACTTCCTCAGGTTATTATATTCACCGATGTTTATATAATTTGAGTTTCCGCAAAAAGTTGTCAGGCTTAAAAAACCTTTCACTTCGTATAGGTTGGGAAGGTCTGTAACAATTGGCGCCTTCACATTACAGGAAAGAGTCAAATTTGTTCCATCCAATGTTGCAGTAAAATTCGTCAACTGAAGATAAGGTTTAACGGTAAAATTCTGCTGAGTCTCTTTATCAAGAATTATACCTTTAACTGTATCAACTGGCCAGAAAGGGCCATCATAGGGAAGCATGTCGTAAATTCCTGAAAACAGTTTCGAATTGTTATAAACGCCATCTCTCATAACTGCCAGTGGCTGAAATTGAGCGACAGTTCCGGGGTTATTATTTTCCCAGGTTCTGTCTATAATTCGAATTTGCCAGTCGTTGTTGTCCATCAACAGATTATGATTAGTGTATTCATCGATCACATTTCCAAACAACCGGGCACTTGGTTCGTCCCAGTTATCGATTTCCTGACAGGCAGCGAACGATAAAAGGGTAACTGCTAATATTAAATACAATATATTTTTCATATTTATTTTATATCAATGGTTAATTATTAATAAAGCGGGTTCTGAGGCAACAATTTCGGGTTCTTGTTAATTTCTCCCTGTGGAATTCTTTCATAAGCCGCTCGTTTTGGAGCCGTAACGGTGCGGTTATTCCTGTTAACTTCATCAAGGTAAATATACTTGCCTTCATCAAAAACATAATAACAAGTCAGTGCCCTATGATAACGGTTGTTTAGCACCTGATCTGCAATTCTCCAGGTTTTGAGATCCCACCAATAATGGTTTTCGCAGTATAGTTCGCGACCACGTTCGTCGCGGATAAACTGAAGGCCTGCCTCAATCGGATAACCGTAAGTGTTACTCACTGTCTGATCAATGGCTGGGAGTGTTACCTTGCAACCGGCACGTTCACGAATTGCTTCAACATAATTAAATGCTTCAGTCCTTTTGCCCAGTTCGTAGCCTGCTTCTGCCGTATTCAAATAGATTTCACCTAAGCGGAATACAATCCACGATGTACTCGATTTGTTCACTTTAACCAAATTTGTGGGTAAGTTTACATCAATGTATTTACGTATAAAAGCTCCCATAAAGGCATTGTTTTCGCCGCCCTTGTTCGCAAACATCCCGTGATTTCCGGTGATAAGAACATTATTATATTTTTGGCCCTTGTTACCTAACTTCCGGTTTGCTGCAGAATTAATGGGAGCGGCGTTACTTCCACTTTGAGCATCTTCTGCCGTTCCGGTATAACTAACGTAAATGCCTCTTTGGATATCGAATTTTTTTCCGCGAAGCTCATCCCCATCAAAATAGCAGGTACCCTGCAAGCGGGGTTCCATATCATTTTTAATGTCGCTGCGTTTGTCGAAACGTACAGGTTTACCTTGTTCGTCGATGAGAGAAGGAAAGTCGTACAGTTGCATATGTTGCAAGACAGGCCCCCCTTCCGCACCAATGAATGACGAAAAATCCGGGTTAGGAGACATCAGCGCATCGTAACAATGTCCAAAAGTTATGGCATCATATCCTTTAACAAACAAGTTCTCGGATGACGATTTGTCCAAAAAAAGATTGGCAAAATTGCTTGCTTTATCAGGGTAATTATTGGTGTATAACGCGTAGGGCCCGGTTTCAACAAACAAGCCTGCATCATAAGCATACTGGAAAAATTCATTGGCCTTCGAAGGATCCATTCCGATAAAACCTCCTTGCATTGCCTCATCGGCATCAAAACCCAGATACTGGGTATATTTGGCAATTCTTCCGGCGTAAAGCATCGAACGTGACATTAGCGCTGCAGCCACAAATTTGTTGGCACGACCGGAAACACTGGTTTCACTCATATTCTCCATGGCAAACTTCAGGTCGTCATAGATAAATTTCCAGGTATCGGACTCTGATGCACGTGATACCTGCAACTCTTCCGCCGATGTGGTAACAGGATCCTGTACTTCTGTAATAATTGGCACACCTCCGTATCGTTTGGCCATTCCCTGATAAAAGAAGGCACGCAGGAAACGGGCTTCACCCATTAATGAATTATAGGTAGCAACATCATATTTGTCCTTATAATTGGGGAAATTATTTATAAAAACGTTTACAATGCGTATGTAATCGTATGGCCAGTAACCAACACCTGCTTCAAACATATTTACGTTCCACCCGTAAATTTCACCACTCATTCCTGCCAGACTTCTCTTATATGCTTGCCAGGAATTGTTATTTCCTGGTTTATAACCTTGATCTGCGTAATAAATGAAATCTTCAATTGGAAGGTTCATGTACAGTTGAACGAAGTATTTCTGAACGCCAAAGGCAGTACCAAACAGTTCGGGTTCGCCTAAGATACCCTTGGGTTGCAACTCCAGTTCCTGGCATGAAGAAATGGCTAACCCAAATATGAATGTAAATAATAAAAGTTTTATTTTCATGATTCTCATTTTTTAAAATTTAATACTTGCACCAATGGTGAAGGTTTTATTGACCGGGTAATTATAGACATCGACAGTATTTGTAGAGGCTCCCCCTGCTGCGCCCGGCCGCTCAGGGTCAACATCCTTTAATCCGGTAAATGTCAATAGATTATAACCACTTAAATAAACCCTGAAATCCTCTATTCCGGATTTAGAATATAAATTCTTTGGTAAAGTGTAACCAAGCTCCAGAGTCTTCAAACGAATATAAGAAGCGTCTTGCACGAGGTTTGTACCAGTCCGGCGGCCATCATGGCCAGTCACTGGATAATATCCGGGTATCCATTCGGTTGCTGTGCTGAAATAATCGGCATTAGGGTCTGCCGGACGCCACCGGTCCATAAAGTATGACAATGAGTTATTTCCACCAAATGACAACGGAGAAATAAGTACTTCGCCATACTCGACGAATACACCATAAGAGCCCTGGAAATTCACTGCCAAATCAAAATTTTTCCACGATCCGCCCATATTAATACCGTAGTTAAAAAGAGGCAAACCGGTAGTAGCGATCGGATGCTCATCATTGCCATTAATTACACCATCCTCGTTCCAGTCATTAAGTATCCAGTCGCCGGGTGTGGCACCCTGTCCCATTGGAAGATTATGATTACGGATTTCTTCCAAGCTTGTAAACATGTACTCCGATTCGTTCCCCCACCAGATATTATTATATCGGCCGCTGGTCCGGTTGCGCCAATGGTCAAATTGATTGTTTGCTGGAGTTTCAAGCCATTCGATACGCATACTCCTGGTTGAGGATATTAGCGGATTTATATAGTAATTTACACCTTTGAATTCATTAAGATAGGTCAAAGTTAACTCCCATCCGAAATTACGGTCGGCATTTAGGTTTTCCTGAGGCAGGCTGGCGCCAACTGTACCAGGAACAACTGCACTACTCGTTGCAAGTAATCCCGTTCTGTCGCGTCTGAAAAGTTCAAAAGAACCACTCAGTTTGTTTTCGAATACACCAAAATCCAAACCTAAGTTATACATCTTAATCTCGTACCAGGTCAGGTTCGGATTGGGAATCGCCTGTGGCCGAAGACCACCGTTCATTGCATCACCAAACATCCATCCAATACTATTTGTAAGGCCGTAGCCCAAAACCGGAGGATAGTTGGCTGCTGAACCGTCGTCGCCCATTTCCCCATAAGAAGCCCTAAGTTTTAAATTACTGATAACTGCAACGTTGTCTTTCATGAAACTTTCTTCACTGATGCGCCAACCTGCAGAAACTGAGGGGAAGAACCCCCAACGTTTTCCCTGCGGAAACCGGGAAGATCCATCATAACGAAATCTAAAATCGACCAGATATTTTCCACTGTAAGCGTAAGTTAATGAACCAATTAAAGACTGGCTTACACGATCGCCGGGTGTACCGCCTGTACCCTCCTGGTTCAGCGCTTCACCTGCAAACAGGTATTCAGAATCAATCAACAACTCACGGTAAGCCCTAAAATTGTCCCATGAACTATAGGCTTCTTCGAAAATTAAGAAACTCTTTACATCATGTTCTCCTAAATTGAAATTATAATGTATTCCCAACTGCATATCAGTATCTATATTGAAACTGGCACTTCTTTCAATACTCGAAGGCGAGTTTATAACAACAGGAGTATATTCCTCTGTGCCAGGATTATAAACAAATAGATTATAACTTTTTTTAAAGCGGGTTTCGTCTGGAAGTTCCATGGCATAGTCGTATGAACCTTTTAGCGATAAACCTTTAATATTAGGTATATTGTAGTTTAACTGCAGTGTACCATTAAGCCTTCGGGTATTGCTTCTGTTAGTGCCGCTTATTTCAGGATCGATTTCTGCAAGTATATTTCGTCCTACATACAGCACAGATGCATCGCCGTTCAGAAATTCAGGATTGTCGTTTGCATAAAATGGCGCATCCGGGCGCATCAGCCATGCTGTTTTCATGGTGGACCAACTGGTTGAGTTAGGCCGGTTGGTTTCGTCTATAATAGCGCCAATCGTTACCTTTGCACTCAAATCTTTGGTAAGCTGTGCATCTACCGTTGAACGGAAGTTCCAGCGTTCGGAGTTATAACCTCCACCCTTGTAATTTCTTCCTGATGCGCATATCCAAGACTCATGAAATAACGTAACTTATTACCTCCTCCGTTTAAGGAGAAGTTATGTTGTTGTTCCGGAGTATTTTTTTCAAAAGCGGCATCCATCCAATTATAAGATGGTTTTCCATCGAGGTAAGGCTGCATATCTTCCTGGGTGAAAACCGGATTTTGGCGAACCAAATAGTTAGTGCTGAAGTTTTGGAAAGTATTCTCGTTACGCAAGGCCATATGATCCACTGCATTTACTCCTCCCGGCACATAAAGGGCTTGTTGTATGGAATAGTTACCGGTATATGTAAATTTTACTCCATCTGCCTGAGATGAACCACTCTTTGTTGTTACCAAAATAACGCCATTGGCAGCACGTAAACCATAAATGGCAGCAGAACCATCCTTCAGTACCGATATACTCTCGATTTCGTATGGATCCATGCGTGCAAAATAGGCCTGGTCGCGGGTAACCCCGTCTATTACAAACAGGGGACTGCCCATACCCCTTATATCAATTGTTGCATCGTATGCTCCCGGCGCACTGCTCTTTTGCACAACACGTACACCCGGCAATTTACCTGTTAGCATATTGACCACATTTTCTGTCTTGGTTTTAATAAGGTCTTCATTTCTGATAGAAGCAACAGAACCAGTAATCGATGCTTTTTTCTGGCTTGAATATCCCACAGCAATTACTTCCTCAAGTCCAATTATGTCTGAGGATAAGGTTACATTAATGGTATTATTACTACCAACTTCTATTTCCCGGGATGTAAACCCAATAAAACTAAATGAGAGGACCACTCCCCTGGTAGATTGAACTGGTAAACGGTAAATACCATCGATATCGGTAACCGCACCTGTAGCCGTTCCTTTTAGTACGACATTTACTCCGGGAATTCCTTCACCGGATTTGTCCGTCACTTTCCCTGTTAATATTTGCTCTTGTGCAAAAAGCAAAATCGGAAACAGAAGAAGTAATAAGATAACTTTCGTTTTCTTCATAATTAGATTTTTAAATGATTAGTAAAATTGATTTTGAATAAATTTTTCCTCATACCATGTTAAGTTTTTAATTAAAGTTTTTGATTTATACTTCACAGGAATTCAAAAACGGTTTTATAATTCTGAATCCGGGCTAAAAGTATATCTGATGGTTTAACAAAGAATTAATAAAGGATTAACAAGATTAATGGTTGTGAGGAAAAAACAGAAAAATCAGTTATTAAATACTGATTAACAGGCTATTAAAATTATTAATATTTTATATTATTTTTTAAAATATTATTGATTAAAAAGTGAAGCATGATAACCCAAATACCGAATCAGGATTTGACACAGAAGATTTGGCCCGTATTATTCATTGTCAAATCACGGCCTTATAATAGTTCCGTCGTTTTTACGCACCTGTGTCCAGCCATTCTTTTGAACCTCGGGCAGCGAATATTTGGCAGCCAGTTTTTCATCAACATCAACACCCAAACCCGGCGCTTCATTCACAACCATATAACCGTTTTTCATGGTTGGCGCGCCCGGAAAAATCTCGCGAAGTTTATCAGAAAAATTCACACTTTCCTGGATGCCAAAATTCCAGACGGCCAAATCAATGTGTGCATTTGCGGCATGACCAACGGGAGACACATCGCCGGGGCCGTGCCATGCAGTGCGCACATTAAATGCTTCGCCCAGCCGCGCTACCTTCATTGCCGGAGTTATTCCCCCAATTTGTGAAATATGAATGCGAATAAAATCAAACATCAGGTCTTTCATTGGATCAATCCATTCGTGCGGGCTGTTAAACAATTCTCCCATTGCAATTGGCGTCGAAGTTTGTTCCCTTAAAAGTTTAAAATACCGGTCATTTTCGGGCGAAAACGGGTCTTCA
>Ga0100393_10004763_pt1 | contig 12375 bp, 7 predicted proteins | sample CryGeymeta201517_FD_81546 | JGI IMG/M metagenome (GOLD analysis project Ga0100393, IMG submission 81546) | Groundwater microbial communities from Crystal Geyser aquifers in Utah, USA - Crystal Geyser metaG 2015-17 | ecosystem: Environmental > Aquatic > Deep subsurface > Groundwater | place: USA... | reverse complement strand
TTTGAGGCACATATTTTTGTTCTTCTGGACTTGGATGAAATCGATTACCTTTTGGTTCTTCTTTATAATTGCTTGAATCTACAGAAACATTATCATCCGAATCTACAGAAACATTATCATCTGAATCCACAGAAACATTATCATCCGAATCTACAGAAACATTATCATCTGATTGTACAGGAACTTGAATCTGGTTCTCTGATTTTTTTGTCTGATTCAATTTTGCATTCTTTTTATCTATTCTCTGTTGTCTTGATTGGGAAAAGAAACGATCCTTGAAAAGACCTTTATTTTCAAATGATCTGTAAGAATCCATTGGTGTGCTAAATAAATCAGTTTGAGGCACATATTTTTGTTCTTCTGGGGTTGGGTGAAATCGATTACCTTTCGGTTCTTGTTCATAACTGGCAGTCACATCATCTTGCTCATTTTCCGAATTATATTCTGAAACACCCGAATCGCTGATATCGATTGGATCATCATCATCACTTTCCGAAATGCTCGAATCACTCATGTATGTTCGGTCATAGACGGAATCTTGAAGAATACCATGTGACTCATTTTCGATTCCACGCGGAGAATCTTGTTGTTCGTTTAGTCGTATTATATCGATTTGTTGTTTTAATTCCATGTTGAAATCAGTCATCTGCTTGCACAACTGATAAAAAGGTTTAACCTTTTCAAAATGTGAATAAAAAATATCATGCATTCGAACAATCGATTTGTTTTTCAACATGTTGTATTCTTTGAGTTTCAATGAATATTGATTGTCCAAAACGTGATCCCATGTGTTTTTTATTTCAGCTGCAATGAGCGTGTCGGTACATTGAAGCAATTTTAAAAGATCGTCTGATGATATTTGAAGCATTGAACCATCGGAACTGTTTGCAAGTTGTATTTTGTCGATCCAATGTTTACACATTTTGACGTTGACGTTTTCTTTGATCATTTCGTTCATTATTTCAACATAGTGTTCTCTCGTTTCAAATACAAACTTTATCCATTCGGGGAACATGGTCACAAAATTAGAAAACGCATTGGATGTGTTCAATTGTCTTGAATAATATAATATTTCTCTCGAAAACGAACGAACATTGGAATACTCATCGAATATTTCATCAATCATGTTCAAGAGCGTATCAATCGATTCGATACATTCATTAAAATCATTCAACATTGCGAGCGCTTTTTTGTTTTGTTCATCTGGCAATTTATCATTGTCAATTCGTTTTTTTAGCTCTTCATGTATACCAACTATTGAATCTTTTATAATGGATAATTCCTCTCTATAATTGAATTGATAAAATACAATTCTTTGCTCGGGTGATTTGTCCATAACACCACCCAATAGAAAACGATCAATATTGTCGAATTTTGACAGCATCATCGGTACTTTTTTTTGAAATATGTCCTGAGATGACTGTGTTGAATGCAATATTGAAAAATCAAATTTTTCAAAATCGAAATCATTACTGGATTCGCACAAATAATCTGCAAGATTGTCTGTTTCATCTGTGATATCTAATTCTTTTAAATGTTGCAATTTTGATAAGAATCGGTAATTCATGTCTCTTCGCATGACACTGTAAAATGATTTCGAGCCGATTTCTTGCAGAGTGTGCACAATGTTTTTGAATGGTTCAAATAACTTATCGTGCACACGGTTCACATATCTTTTGGCAAAGTTTGCTTGGTTTTTGATTGATTGCTCGGGTGACATCTTTTTTAAATTTTCATAAAGACTGTTTTCCATGGACTTGAAAATTTCATGTTCATTTTCAACGAACTGATCTTGGTTAATTTTGTTGTTCATTTTGAATCAAACAAATGTGAATGTATATCTGTTTATTTTTTATATTACTCAAAAACAAAATCATTGAAGCAAAACAAAATACACAGATAAAAATCGATTCTTGGCGTTGACTCCAAATCACCACATTCAAAAATTTTAAAACAACCAGCATGCAATTTTATTGAGTTTTATTTTTTTTTTCGAGAGCAATCTCATTTTTCATTCAAAATGCAATAATTTTTTTTCATCAAATCAATATAAAACCAAAAAAAAACACCGTTCGTTCGACAAACAATTCAAAAATTGAACCCAGACATAAAAAATTTTCTGTTTCATCTCAACAAATCGATCGAAAACGTATTGAATTTCTTTTCATCGTTCTCTTCTGAATCAAATTATAGCACGTTCAGGATTGTTGTTCTTCTGGAATTGGATGAAATCGATTACCTTTTGGTTCTTTCTCGTAATTGGTAGTATTATTTTTTGAATTGGTTTAAATTCCACTGGATAATTGGTTTTCACGACGTGAATTTGTTTTATCTGAAGGGTTGTTTTTTTTGACATTTTGTACACAATTATTTTTTCATAACACAGCAACAACGTTTATTTAAACAAAATCAAAATTCATTTGAAAATTTGTGAAAAAAATGTGTGTTTATTGACCATTATTAAACGATTGGTCATTGAAAACAAAATACAAATCATGCAAACTTCGTGTGTAAACTAATTTTTCTCAAAAATAGACAATATTGTGACTCAAATCAATGATCGATGTAGTTGTTTATCAATTTTTCAATAGTTTTCATCAATTTTAAAAGACAAATATCCAAGACCAACACATCTCCATCTATGTTTTCCGACATGTAGTGCTCAATTTCTTTTATACTCTCCTTTTCAGTAAAAACATACTGTATTTTTTCGCCAAACTTGAGAAATCCATTCATGCCAATTTCCCCTTTAATGTCCGATCTAAGATATACCATTTCTGTTGGGTTAATTGATCCAAAAATCAAAGATATCGGTTTGTCATAATCTTCACACCCAATAAATTTACATTCCTCATCTGTGAATATGGATTTATTTGATCCGTTTAACCATTCTTGGATGATACCATTCATGAATTCAATCTCTTTTTCAGCATGTTGTCTTTTTAAAATATCTCGTTCTTCATTTTCTGAGTTATCGCTCATTATGGCATTCAATTTTCCAATAAATATTTTTATCATTTCAACAACTTGTTCATCGATCTGACCAAAATATTTCAGTCGCAAAACAGATTTTTTAAAACGACTCGATTGAACATTGTCCAAATAAAAATTCTCCAAATTGTGCCCGAGGTACTCTTTCTCTTTCTTGTAATTGATTCTATACGATTTTACAGAGTAGTTCGAATAATCGATTGCGGAATCACATTCGGCTAAGTGCACACCAGAAATTCCCGTTTGATTGATTCCTCTCGCGGATATTCCTACGGACAATTCTCCAGTCAATGGAACAATTCCTCTTTTCATTAATTCACCTGATGGCATCAAACCATGACATTCTTTTGGTAAAAATTTGGACATGGAAACTAGTGTAGCAGTAGATGTGCCATGAACCCATGAAACAGGAATGAAGAATGCTTCTTTGACTTTTTCAAGTCTTGTTTGTTTGTTGTATTTTTTAATGAACCACACTTTTTCCATGTTGTTCTTTTGTGAATAATTGAGAATTTCCACTGTTTCACATTGATCGGTCAAGACGTACGTTTCATAAACTGGTTTGGAGAATCTGAGTCGACTCATCACTTTATAAATTTCAAATGCATCATACAATTGCGTATATGGATTCTCAAAAGCAGCGTTGTCTGTTTTCATTGTATACATACCGAAGTCTCTTTTCATTTTTGATAGAATGTTTATATTTTCAGTTAACCAGAAAGGACACAGGAAGTAATTGTACATTATGTCAAAAGTATCGACATGGTGCAACTCTCTTTGGTAAATTATTCCCAATATTTCAAATTCTATTTTTAAAACCATCTCATAATGTTCATGCTCAAGTGAACGCAATTGATCATCGTATTGCGAGGTCAAATTGCAAAACCTTTTGAATGAATCTTTTGATTGAAGTGTTTGTTGGAATTGTTGGAGTTGTCTGATTATTTGCGATTGTTTGTTGTGCGTGTATTGTATTTGATTCGTTTTGTGCTGTGTGTATATTTGATCGATCATCGCATTGAAGTCCGACACAAATTTTTCACAAGGATCAGAAAACCGAGGCTTAAAAAATGATAAAGGCATCTTTTTTTTGATGGTTTCAATCAAAAAACAATTTTTTAAAGTTTATTTTGTAACGACGCATAAATTTTTTAATGAGCAAGTATTTGAAAAAACTAATTACATTGTTCAAGAAAAAAATCACATCAATCACAATTCACACAAAAATGGGGATTTGTTTTTTATTGAGTGTACTCGATGTTGTTCAAGTTTACCCTTTCGATTTGTATTAAATTTTTGTTCAAATAAACAGAAGCTGACATTTTCCTGTTTTTAATTTTGACTACGACATCCCCTAGAAGATTATCCTTTATCCCACCATATCTTGCATCTTTTGTGTGATTTACTTCATAATTCTCAGAAATCGGATCACCAATCACAACGGATGAATGAATTTGTTCAATTTGGTCGTCACTTGTATATTCCGAATCAGCGACCAATTGAGACGGGTGAACTTGCTCCATTTGATCATCATGACCATATTCTGAATCATCGTACGATTGGCTCGATTCACTACTGTTCTGTGATTGACTCGAATCCATGGTGTCTTCGTATGAATCATCCGATTGAAAAATATCCGAATTTTCTATTTGATGATTTGCTCCATCATTGGAATCATCATACAATGCAATGGATTCGTTGTTGTTTATTGGATAGTTATTGTAATCGAAATCATCGTCCGAACCACTTGATTCACTCGAATTAATAGATTCACTCGAATCACTACCCTCAGTCATATCATCTTGGTCATTTTCGGAATTGTATTCCGACGCGCTCGAATCACTAATATCCGTTCTATCAGTAGTATCATTTTCCGAGCTGCTGGAATCACTGGTGTATGTGCGATCATCGATCTCATATCGATCAACAACGTGCGAATCAACATTCCATTCAATTGAATCATTATTTTTCAACTGGTGCTGGGGTTCGATTTCGATGTTTCTCATCGAGTCGATTTGTCGTTTTAATTCAATATTGAAATAATTGATTTGTTTGCACAACTGATAAAAAGGTTTAACCTTGTCAAAATGGGAATAAAAAATATCATGAATTCGAATAATGAATTTGTTTTTCAATGTGTTGTATTCTTCAAGTTTCATTGAATCTTGATTGACCAAAACATCGTTCCACACATTTTTGATTTCAACATTGATGAGTTTGTCCGTGCATTGAAACAATTTTGAAAGATCGTCGGATGAGATTTTGAGCATTGAACCATCAGAACTGTTCGCAAGCTGTACTTTATTGATCCAATATGTACATGTTTCGACGTTGTTGTTTTCTTTGATCATCTGGTTTAGTATTTCGACACAGCGTTCTCTCGTTTCAAATACACACTGTATCCATTCGGGAAACATGGACACAAACCGAGAAAACACATTCGACAGAGTCATCTCGATTGAATACCTCAATAATTGTCTTAAAAACGAACGATCCCTCGAATATTCATCGAGTATTTGGTCAACTGTGATCAGAAGGTCATCAATCGTTTCGATGCATTCCGTATAATCATTCAATATTGCGTTCGCTTCTTTGTTTTGTTTATCTGATGATTCATTATCTCCAACGCGTTTTTTTAGCTCCTCATGGGTGTCAGTGATTGAATCTTTTAAAATAATTAATTCTTCTCTATAATTCAAATCATACATTCTGTATTGTTGTTCTTCGAGTGTTTTGTCCAAAACATTGTTCAATAGAAAATAATCGATGTGGCCACATCTCGATTCTATGTCAGGTATTCTTTGACGGAACATTTTTTGAGATGATTGTGTCGAATGCAAGATTGAAAGATCAAACTTTTCGAAATCAAAATGATGAATAGTTTCGGACAAATACTTTGCATATTTGTCTGTTTGATTTCTGACGTTCAATTTGTTCAAATGTGTCAACTTTGACAGTAATCGATAGTCCATATGTTTCTGCATGACATTGTAAAATGAGTTTGAGTCGAGATCATATAGAGTGTTCACAACTACTTTGAATGGCTGAAGTAAAATATCGTGCGTATTGTCCACATATCTTTTGGTAAAGATTACTTGATTTTTGATTGATTGAACGGGCGATATCTTTTTTAAATTTTCATAAAGACTGTTTTCCATGGACTTGAAAATTTCGTGTTCATTTTTAACGAGCTCATTTTGGGTAAATTTGTTGTTCATTTTGAATCAAACAAATGCGAGTGTATGTCTGTTTATTTTTATATTACTCGAAAACAAAATCATTCGAGCAAAATAAAATGCAGAGATAAAAATCGATTGTTGGAATTGGCTCCAAATAATCGTATCCAAAAATTTTAAAACAACCACCATGCAATTTTATTGAGTTTTATTTTTTTTTTGAGAGCGATCTCATTTTTCATTCAAAATGCAATAATTTTTTTCACCAAATCAATATAAAACCAAAAAAAAACACCGTTCATTTGACAAACAATGCAAAAACTGAATCCAGACGTAAAAGATGTTCTGTTCCATCTCAACAAATCGATCGAAAACGTATTGAATTTCTTTTCACCGTTCTCTTCTGAATCAAATTATAGCACATTCAGGAATACAACGTTCGAATTTTTTACAATCGAAATTCAAAAAGTGATACACTGTGAAGTGATTGATCTTGAATCTTTTTTGAAGTTGTGCATAAAAACACTGAACCTAGATTTCTTCACCGATTGTTCGAAAAATATGTGCAAAAGTGTTATACAGCAGATGAATCAAGAGTTGAGAAATTTCATTTTCAAACTGTGTAGCATTTATTCGAGATTTCACTTGAAAGAAATGCCACAGTTCAGTGCAACAATACAATCCAACACGTCCATATTTGTCACCGTTTGCATTTCGATATATGTGTTCTGTTTGATCAAACAAAAGTACCCTTCCCCACAATTTCAGATTGTGAAAACAAATCAGGAATTCGATCCAAAGAAACACATCAAATTTGTTGTCGATGAAGATGACATGAGTGAGATGAATGGAGACAAAATAAATTTCATAAAATCAGTGGGGATGATTAATCCAGTGAATGGACAAGTCTTGCAAAAATCGTCCGTAACTTTGTTGGATGAAAAGTTGAAGCGTGCTGGCAGATTCAATATAAATTCCCACAAGCAAAATGAAAAAAAGAGCTCGAGCAAGAAAAATGCAGCCCAAAGTCAGCGCATGTTTAGAATCATCAACCCATCGAAAGTGTCCTACGAGGAAAATATGTTTGATTTGCTCATTTTGTTTGATCATTTTTCATTTTTCACCAATTTTGTATTCCAAAAACTGAAGATGAACAATCACACCGATGCATTGAGTTTCATGCTACACAAAAAAGAATTCATGACCATGTTGACCGAGAGAATCAGAAACTACACTTCAAAATACATTAGCATTCAAGATATGAGAGGATTCGACAATATTACATCTTCGACAACGTTGACCCATTCACAAATAAAATCACTGGACAATGATCTAAAACGAAATGACGCAGGTTCTCTGTTTGAATTTTTAAAACAGAACGCATTGATGCCTATTTTCGAATTGTTCATCAAATCAATTGAAAGTTTTAATCGAAAAGCTAAAATCAACTCAGACGATGAGGAAGCAAAATTTGCCATCAAAATAGCCGTTGCATTGAGTTTTGTGATATGCATTCACCAACGAAAAATGGAAAACAAAGACCTAGTCATCGAATGGATACTGGACACCCGATTCAACACACGAAAACAATGTGCTAAAAATAGAATTATACAAACGATAAAATCAACGGAAAAAATGGGATTTGTGAGTAGAGACAACGGTCACGTGTTGAAAAAATCTGTGGTCAGGCTGAATGATAAAAAGACGATCGACAAACAATTGAAATGCAACAATGAAGATGAGACGTTTGTGGAACAAAAAGAGTACGATTCAACGATCAGGGAACATAATGAAAATGTCATGCTTACCGTGGATCGCATAGTCACTGATTTAGACTATTTTTTGATTGAACTCGAACAAGAATTGCAAGAAATAAAAAACATCAACGAAAAAATGTCACATCGGATCAAACTAAAAGTTTTGAACATGTTGTTCGGTGATATCGATCAGTTTATTGAAAGTTTGGGTTTGGTGGACATATTAGATTCGGAACATTTCGGAAAAATGTTCACCTACTTTTCAAAAGCAAGAGACAACACAAACCAAACAAAAAACAAAAAATCCATTGTCATTCCCGACATCAAAACCGTCATTGATAAAATACAGTCCCATATTTTGAATTTCATATTGAAACAATCGAGCAACATATCTACCACATCCAATTTGGAAAACATAACGCTCGAGATATGCATCGCCTTTGTATCGTTTTATTTGGAAATCAATTCTCCATCGAATGAATTGTTGTACATATACGATGAAAGCGGAAAAGAGTTTAATCCATATTACAATGAATCAGAAGACGATAGCGAAGTTATTCAATCGGTTGTTGATATTGTGTACCCTGGAATAATGAATCGTAAAAATGGAGAGATATTGTTGAAATCATTGGTTGTATTGAAATAAATTTTGATTCTTTGTGAAAAAAAAAATTATGTTTTAAAAAAGATTATTCCACATTTATTTGTTTCAACATGTAAACATTGATATAAACAAAATCAATTTTTGTGACCAATAGTCAGATGTGGAGTAAAAAAACAAACAACACAACAAACCAAACAAAACATGAAAAGAAAACTTGAGTTGAAACCAATCAGGCAATCGATCAAAAAGAGAAAGCTCAATGTCAAAACAAATTTCAATGAAATGCCAGAAGAAGTCATTGGAGAAATAATATCATACTGTTATGTTCAATTGAACGATGTGTTTAGTTTGATGCTTGTGTCCAGACATTTGAACCAATGCCTCTCTCAAAACTGGCTGTGGAAACAAATATCATACTATGCTACCATAGAAAACAGATGGTTACAATGCGTTCCTTTGGAAATACATGAAGAAAAATTAACGAACACATTGCAATTGTTGGATTGTGAAGAAAGAAAACAGACAATACAATGCAAGATAGAATCGTTCCAGGGAGATTACAAGTATTTTTTAAAAGACTTGATGGAAAATTATTGTTATGTGTGTCAAACCAGTTGTATATCATGTTCCTCAGAAAAAGACAATCAACAAACAGAAGAAACATGTTCTAGCAAAATAGATTCACATGAAAGTGAAGAAGAACGTCATGATGACTACGATGATGATGAAGAAGATAGCGATGATGAATCTTTTGAACCCGTCGAAACACTGACAGTCGAAAAAAACCCAAAATCAAAAACAAGCTCTCGTGCTATAAAATACAATGGATGCGATGTTTTGAACATTTGCTCGAGTTGTTATGCCAAATCGAGAATGAGTAAATCCACATGCAAAAAGAGTTTCTTCATATCGGAAGCAGAGTGTGATAATTTGCCCCACCACGAGAAACCCAATCCACATGGCAGAAAGTATGCACCCATGAAGGTGTTCAACTTGAAGAATGTTTGCATGTTTGGATTCAAAAAATTTCAACATGGATACATGGATGAATTTCAAAAAAGAAACGAAAAGAGAACCAAATGGGCAAAGAAATATGAAGACAACAAATCAAAACGATTGAAGGAAATTCAAAGAGAATTGAAAAACAAGAACATTGATGTTCAAGAAGATTCACCCATTGTAAAAATGTATGTCAATCAGAGAACTAAAAATACGTTGCAACAAACGATAGACCAATTGCAAAAGAATGATTTCTTGAACAAGAGAACAAATTTCAAAATGTGCTTTGGTCAAATCATTTACTCCAACAAGAAGAATGGAACGTATGAAAATCAAAACACAATAATCGAGAAGGCTGAACAAATGGCAATCAGGGAATGGATCAAGAAAAACAAACATGGATTGAAGCATGTTCCAGAATCATTAAAAAAATACTTGGAATAAAATCATTTATTTTTTTAAGAAAGACAGTCAATTACATGTAAACTTCGTACCCTGCATTATATCCAAATTGATGCATGAGTGCTGTTAAATTTCTTTCATTGAAAGATGGATCAGAAAAATCTTTTTTAAAATAATCCATCATCGACTGTTTTAATTCTTCGCTCAACATTTTGGTCCATTGTTCAACAACTCGCATCGTGCTGTTTTGATCTTGTTCCACATATTTTTCCAAAGATCGATCTTTTTGATGCATCTCATACAATTGGATTCCTCTCAAATAAATATTTTCCAAATGGTGATCAATCTCGTCTTGTGTCATATCGCCTGTTGATTTTTTCTTTTCTTGTTTCAACAATATATCAAAATATGCTGTCAAAATGAATTTCAAATCTTCTGGAATGTCCTTGTATTGTGTCATTCTTGTAAAAAAAATCAATATTCTTGTAAAAAAAAATAATTTTTGTGAATAAATTTAATAATAGACTATTTATTAGAAAAAATAAGTCTTCAATGATTTGAAAACAATATTTATCAATCGTTTAGCAAATGATTCAACGTTTTTTAGAAAAGATTTATTTTGAGTTGTGGTTTTTTTTTCATTTCAATCAATTAAAAACACATTCGATCATTTTTATTTCAAAAAATTAAACACAATGCCAAAAAATATAACAAATCAGGAACCAGAATATCAAAGACGATCACAGTTCGAGTCCATAAAAAAAGACACACGAAACAATGTCAATCGATTTGAAAAATTCGTCAATGCTTTCAAGTCTTTTGCGAACATACCTGTAAACCAAAGTATACAATCATTTGGTGAATTTTTAAATTTGAACACACCTTCATCATCTACGAATAATCAATCTTCAAACAACAGAGTTGAACATGTTGCTTCTGGAAAAAATCACTCATTGATCGCATTGAAAGATGGAAGAGTGTTTCATTGCGGGCACAGTTTTGAATATGAAAATATGAGTCCTCGGATGAGCGTGCCTAAAACACCAACACTGATCGATCCTCAACATTTCAACTATGAAAAAGTAGTTCGTGTTTATGCTGGATATTATCACTCGATTGCGCTGACTCAAAATGGAAATGTTTATGCATGGGGTAAGAACACAGCAGGTTGTTTGGGATATGATACTGAATTGTTTTCTGTGGACAATCCTCAAAAGATTGATTCTAGCCATTTTTCAAATTATAAAGTGAAGCATGTGATAGCAACTGGTTTGGGAACACTTTTTTTAACAGAAAACAATCAACTTTATTCAACTGGTTATAAAACAGTTTCCAACAAAATTATTGGAAGGAACACTGTTACAGTAGCTTATGGAAGTACTGTGCCGCTCCTAGTTAAAATGAACATTGGAAATAATGAAATTCCTGTAAAAATATCTTGTGGTCGATTTGTATTAGTATTGACTGATGCGGGAAAAGTATACCAATTTCATCCTCAGATGCCAAATTTCAACAGCAAAAATCAGTATGTATCAAACACTTCGAGATATTCAAACAAAAATGCGCCGCTTCATTTGGTAGCAGAAACACACGAGTATGATCCCGAACATTTCAACAAGCAAAACATAATAGACATTGAATCATCACAGGGAATGAATTATGCACTAACGAGTTTAGGTCAAATATACAAATGGAAACCAGATGAGTTGTATGACTCAGCACCAGATGTAGAAGTTTTACCAAAGTCGTTTGCGGACAGACCAACTGCAAAATTAATCGACTCACAATATTTCAACAACGAAAAAATCATTGATATAAAAGCTGGAGGGGAAGGAGTATTTATCAATAGAGCACATTATTCACACTTGTTTGCCACAACACAAACTGGAAAAATATTCTCAATGGGAGATAATCATTATTCTCAACTTGGCATTGGATCACAAGAAGATTATTATTTTGGACAAATAAATCCATTGAACTTCAACAATGAACAAATAGAAACGATCGTTCCATCTGTGCATTCACCATCCGTATTTGCAATTTCACAATCTGGTAATTTGTATGCATGGGGGGATAATTCCCATTACAAATTAGCACTAGGAGAACAGGATATCGTTCCTGTACCAAAACTCGTAGATGGATCAATTTTCAGCAATAATGCATCGTCTGTTGCTGTTCAAACACTCAATGAACAATATATCAGTGATGAGGATGAAGAGGATTTCGTTGATGTGATGAATGATGGTTCGGATTCGGACGATAGTGATGATGATTCACCTTTATTAAATTCAAATATTTGAAACAAAGCGAACTTTTGTTATAAAATAAATAAACTCAATGTATTTTTTTGAGAAGCGATATATAGAATGCATTCTCATTCAAGTTTCACTTGTTGAGTGAAAAAGGGTGAAGGTTCACCAAAGCCAACTCCAATATTGAAGTTGAC
>Ga0100393_10004761_pt1 | contig 12378 bp, 10 predicted proteins | sample CryGeymeta201517_FD_81546 | JGI IMG/M metagenome (GOLD analysis project Ga0100393, IMG submission 81546) | Groundwater microbial communities from Crystal Geyser aquifers in Utah, USA - Crystal Geyser metaG 2015-17 | ecosystem: Environmental > Aquatic > Deep subsurface > Groundwater | place... | reverse complement strand
TTCGCCCAAACGGATGACCCGGCCTGCGGCGAAGGGATGCTGCGCGACCTGGTCCAGCAGGCTTTGGCCCGGCTCAGCCGCGATTTCGATGAAGGTGCTGTGCGCGGCCTGTTCGGCCCCCAGCAGACTTTCCGCCGCGCCGACGATCAGCCGGGCGAAGACCTGCCCCAGGCTTTCTGCGGTATAAAAGTCACGATCCCGGCTGCGCCCCACGCGCACGTTATTGCGACAATAGTAGCCGACCGCCTCAGCGTAGAGCACGGTCTCGATATAGTCGTGGTAACTCACCGGGCCATGGGCGCATCGGGTCCGCAGAATTTTCAGGATCGTCGCTTGCTCCGGAGACATGGGCATGAACTTGTGCTTAAATCCCGCAGAAACAAGAAAAGTCTTCTCACGGCACAGTTCCCGCGCCAAACTTCCCGGGATGTTACTCGCTGTAGAAAGTTCCTGTGACGAATCGGCCATTGCGCTGTTCGATCCAGCCCGGGGCATGGTCGGTGAGTGGGTGCACAGTCAGATCGAGCTGCATCGGGAATACGGCGGCGTGGTGCCGGACCTGGCCAGCCGCGAGCATTTGCAGAATTTCCTGCCCTTACTGGACGTCTCCGGACTGGTGCAGCGGCGGGGCGAAATCACGCAGATTGCGGTGACGAACGGCCCCGGTCTGGCCGGTTGCCTGGCACTGGGGATCGCCTTCGCCAAAAGTCTGGGGCTGGCCTGGCGGCTGCCGGTGGTCGGGGTGAACCACCTGCGCGGGCATGCCTTTTCACCTTTTATCCGCCTGCACGAATCGGCCCCTGGCGGCTTTACTCCGGCCTTTCAGGCCTTGCTGCCGCACCTAGGTCTAATTGTCTCCGGCGGCAACACGATACTGTTTGAGATCCATGCGGATCGTCGCATCGAGGTGCTCGCCGAGACCGTTGATGACGCCGCAGGCGAAGCCCTGGACAAAGGGGCCAAGCTGCTGGGGCTGCCCTATCCGGGAGGTCCGCAGGTCGAGAAACTGGCTGCTTCCGGCAATGCCAAAGCCTTTGATTTTCCAACAGCAATCGCGCCGCGCAACCAGCTGCGCTTCAGTTTTTCCGGGCTGAAGACCAGCCTGCGCTATCATTTGGAAAAAGTTGATGACGATCAACTGAAGGAGAGTGTGCACGATGTCTGCGCGTCGTATCAGGCTGCTGTCATCAGTCAGCTTACCGGTAAGACAAAACACCTGTTGCAAGCGAAAAAATACCGCAGCCTGGGGCTTTCCGGCGGGGTCTCCAATAACCAGGCTCTGCGCGGGGCGATGGCGCGGCTGGCTGCACGCTTTGATCTGCCGTATCTAAGCGCAAAGCCGGCACACACCGGCGACAATGCCGCGATGATTGCATTTGCGGCCTTCATGGAGCAGGGCCGCTTGTCGCAGGAGTTTACCCTACAACCCGCGTTGCGGCTCTAGCCGGAGAGGCTTGAATTTGTCGAAGCAGGCACCACAATCCATCATCAAATATTGCACTCAGCTTGCCGTCCAGCCAGGTATTGCCTTGCCGCAAATTTTCCATCGGCGAAGCAATACGCTCGTTGAGACGCATCAGTGCTCACTTTTAGCGGCTTCATTCTTTACCCCCAGAAGATTTTAGGAGTAGGCTTTGAATTAGGCTTAGGGCTAACGTTTCTCATGAAAAACAGCGGACTCGATAAAATACTCGGACGGATTGAGGACCTTGATTCGGTCAATCTCGGCATCCTGGTGCAGCGGCTAGCGCGCGAGCGCAAGATGCAGGAGACTGTTTTCAACACGATCCAGGACGGGATCCTGGTGATCGATTCTGACGGCGTGGTGCAATACGCCAACGATGCCGGGCTCACGATGATCGGCCTCAAGGCCAACGACATCGGTGTGACGCGGCTGTGGAAAATGGTGCCCGATCTGGCGAAGTCGATTGAGCCGGAGCCCGGTTCCAAAAAGAAGTCCGCCCCGGTCTTTTCGCGTGAGCTGGAACTGAATTACCCGGAGCACCGGATCGTTCGGCTTTATATGGTGCCGATCGATGCCCAGGTCGGGCACGATGACAGCGGCGGCTTTGTGATCGTGATTTCCGATTTGACCGAGGAAAAGGTTTCGATGGAAGAGCTGATTGAAAACGAGCGCACCTCCTCCATCGTGCGGCTGGCGGCCGGTGTGGCGCACGAGCTGGGCAATCCGCTCAACTCTCTCACCATCCACCTGCAGTTGATCGCGCGCAAGCTCAAGAAACTCACGCTGGGCCAGGAGGGTGCCCAGCTCGCCGAGTCGCTCGAAGTCTGCCAGGGTGAAGTCCAGCGTCTGGACGGTATTATTACCCACTTCCTCGAAGCGGTGCGCCCGCAGAAGCCCGAGTTGAACGAACTGGATCTCGTCACGCTGGTGGAAGAAGTCCTGCACGTGCAGGAGGCTGAGCTGAGTAACCGCCGGCTGGAGGTCAATATCGAGGTAAATGATGAGATTCCTTATGTTCTCGGCGACCGCGGTCAGCTCAAGCAGGTCTTTTTCAATCTGATCAAAAATGCGATGGAGGCGATGCAGCCCGGCGGGCAACTCGTCATTCTGGCCCGCAAAGATGACGATTTTGTTTTTCTTCAGTTCTCCGATACCGGATCCGGCATTTCCGAAGAAGAACTCTCCAAAGTCTTTCAGGCCTATTACACCACCAAGGTGGACGGTCACGGGCTGGGGATGATGATCGTGCAGCGTATCATGCGTGAGCACGGCGGCCAGATCTCGATCGAATCCCGCAAAGACATCGGCACCGCCATTACCCTGCAATTTCCCCAGCCGCACCGCCGGGTGCGCATGTTGGGGGACCGCAGCCGCTGAGAAGATTTTTTAATAAAATCCTGAATTCGTAACGATATAAAAATGATTATGGACCGGGCAGCGCAGGTCCGTCTCCCGGCCAACGAAGTGGTTGGCAATACCGGAAAAACTCGACCTGGAGCCGCCAAATGACTTAAACGTGGCATCATGAAGCAGGAATTATATATTGTCGGTGCGGGTGGCTTTGGCCGGGAGTTGTATTGTTGGCTGAAAGATTGCCCGGAGTGGAACCGTGATTGGGTCTTTCGCGGATTTTTAGATGACCAGCTCTCTGCTTTGGATGATTTCGACTACGAGGCCGGGGTAGTCGGTCCGATCCAGGGACATATCCCACAGCCGGGACAGGTCTTTGCCTGCGGCATCGGGAATGTGGTCGCCAAGCAAAAAGCCTGCGATGCCTTGTTGGCTGATGGTGCCAAGTTCATCTCTGTGGTGCATCCAACTGCAGTGGTCGGTGCCCATGTCACCCTTGGTGCCGGTGCGGTGGTCTGCCCCGGAGCCGTGCTGACTTCGGATATTACGATTGGAGATATGGCTTTGGTGAATCTGAATACGACGATTGGTCATGACGTCAGGGTCGGAAAATGGACGACACTCAGCCCGCTCAGCAATTTAACCGGAGGTGTTCAGCTGGGTGATGCTGTATTTTTGGGGGCGAGTGCGTTGATTTTGCCCGGCCTCTCAGTTGGTGATGCTGCGCTGGTGGGTGCGGGGGCGGTGGTGATGCGCGATGTCAAACCCGGTCAACGCGTCTTTGGCAATCCGGCCCGCGCTTTTAGCTAATGGGCAGGCATTAAAATGCCGCTACCGGTAAAGCAGTGTGCATGTCCTTGATCAGCCAAAAGGAACTGTAGAGTTTGTTTTTTGCCGCGTATAAAATTTTCCCGTCCGGCCCTTAGTGCCCAATTGCTTTCGGTGAATTTCCGTATCGCCCTTTGTCGATTCACGCAGGACCGGGACGAATTTGATAGTGCTGAAAATGATGACAGCCAGCACACCCCGCTTCTCATTGAACCGGGTTTGTCCTGGCGGATGTTCTGCTCCCTTCGCTCGACGAGATCTTCCTTTACGTCTAAACCTGGGCTTGCACCCGGTTGCGGCAGAACCCGCACTTTTTTATCGCGCTCCTGCGGAAGAGTTTTTCATTCTCTCCAGCTTGAGTGAAAAAATTAAAATTAAAAATCCAAACCTCTATATCGTTGGTTTTATGGGAGTGGGCAAGTCGGTGGTGGGCCGGAAGGTGGCGCGTGCACTGGGGTATCGGTTCATTGATTCCGATGAGGTGATCGAGACGCAGGCGGGCCAGAAGATTGCCGGGATTTTTGCCAGCCAGGGGGAACCGGCATTCCGGCGGATGGAACGGGACTTTATTGAAAGCGGACACCCCGGGGAAGCCTGTGTCGTCTCCTGCGGCGGCGGCCTGGTGGTGCCGGAGGGCATGTCGGAGCGCCTCAAGGCCAAAGGTGTGGTGATCTGTCTGTTCGCCTCGGCTGAGTGCATCATCGAGCGCACGGGGCGGAATGCCAAACGACCGCTGCTGAATGTCGAAAATCCCGAGCAGCGGGTGCGGCAATTGCTGGCTGAGCGCGAGCCGGTTTACATGAATGCCGGGGCCTGTATTTCGACGGAGGGCCGCAGTATGAAGGAAGTGGTGCGGCATGTGGTGCGCAGCTACAAGGCAGCCGCCCGGGATTTTGGCCGGGCCGGTTCATCGATCTGACGGATTGATGCTGCGGGAGCCGGGCTACGCTTGGTTGTGCGTCCAGTAGGAGAGGACTTTCTGGATAAAGACCTCAGGCGGACGCAGGGCCTTGCCGTTTTTGTCCATAAAGCCGTGGGTGGTGTGGCCAATAGCGAGTTGCGCGTCGCCGCGCCGGACTTCGTAATCGAAGCGGAAGCGGGCGCGGGGCTTGTCCCGCAGGTAGAGGTGCACCTCTAGGCGATCGTCGAAATAGGCGGGCTTTTTGTAATCGACGGTGGCACTCAGCACCGGAATGAAGTAGCCATCTGCCTCCACCCCGGCGTAGGGCAGGCCGATCAGATCCAGCATTTCGATGCGGGCAGCTTCGAACCAAACCAGGTAGTTTTTGTGGTGCACGACCTGCATGCGGTCGGTCTCCGCGTAGCGAACACGGAATGTGGAAATGGTGTGGATCATGGTAAATAAAGGACTAACTATTGTTACGCTTGGCTTCGCCTAATTTCTCCACCTCGTGCCAGGGGAAGCATCACCCAATGCTCAAACAAGGCTCCAGGCTGCGGGTGGGTGTCCGATTACTGCTTTGAATTGGATGCCCATTTGATGCATCCATTTGACGCAGGGCGGGCTCAATCTGACGGTTCATCATGTCACACGGGCTACAGATTGATACTAGCAAGGTCAATTTGTAAAACTTGCGTTCGAGTTCTTGCCATCAGCCTGGATGAGGAGGGTAAATCCTCGACGGATGCGACTTTTCGCAGCTACGCCTGCTGCTGGAATCGGAGTTATAAATATGGGTGTCCTTTAAATTTTCCCCGGAGGATAAAACTCTTTACGGGCGAAATGAGAGATTACCGAAGAAAATTGCTTTCAAAAACCTCGTAAACGATGCTCCGTCTTTCGATGAAGATGCAGTTTACTTTATCGGGTTGAATGCTAAGAATGACTCTGAACTGGTAGATTCTCAGGCGTGCATACCCGTCAAGGGGTTCTTCCAGATCTTTCAAGTCGCCTTCAAGTTGTTCAAGGCCCTTGAGGGCACTTCGTATTCTTTTCTTGGGAATGGGTGAGAGTCGCCTGACATAGTCGGCCACTTGCTCCGATATCTGGACTTTTCTCATTCTTCGAGAATGTCCAGATCGTGGAGATTTGTCTTGCCGGCTTCGTAATCGCGTATGGCTGCAGCAGCATCACGGTTGGCCAGTATTTCCAAGGTTTCTGTGATCGCTTCCATGCGCTCCTTGCTCACCAGATAAGCCTTTATATCATCATGAACGGTAATCCCATAGGTCGCACGCTCTTCATTGACCGCTTTGAGGAGTCCGGGGAGCTTGCTTTGAGCCTGTGTCACTGAATATGTATTTTTCACGATATATCTACATAGATTCATGCATTTAGATGTCAACCCGTTTCGACACCATAAAGGAGTAATTTGGAAAAATGGTTGCAGCGGGTGGCGTTTGAAAGTGTTCTAACCGCAAAATACAGCTCATGTCTGAAGCGTTCTTCAACAATCCTATCCTAAACTCCCCCTACGGGTATCCCAATCAACATTGGGAACTCGATAAGGAAGGACAACCGACGCAAGAGATCATCCCCGCTCGGCGTATTGCCGACTTCATTACGCCGATCCCGAAGGCGAAGAAGCGCAAAGGTAAAGCCGACCAGCAGGAACTGGTGATGGACGAGGGCGAGGGCCTCTCCTCGGAGGATCAGCAATACACCGCCTCCAGCATTAACCGTCTGCGTGAGCATATCGACCATTGGCGCAAACTCCCCAATCCCAGCGACTGGAAAGTCACACCGGAGACGGCACGCCTGTTACAACATTGGCGTCACTTTGAATTTCAGGGTATCCGCCCCTTTTTCTGTCAGGTCGAGGCAGTCGAAACGCTTATTTGGCTGACCGAGGTCGCGCCGAAGTCCGGCAACCTCGGTAAGAGCTTTCTGGAGCACCTTGAAAAAGCCAGCTTGGCGGCCAACCCTGAGCTGCTACGCATCGCGCTCAAGCTGGCCACCGGTGCCGGTAAAACCACCGTCATGGCCATGATTATCGCTTGGCAGACGATTAACGCAGTCCGCCGACCCACCAGCAAAAACTACACTCGTGGCTTCCTCGTCGTCGCGCCGGGCATCACTATCCGCGACCGGCTCCGCGTCCTCCTGCCCAACGATTCGGAGAGCTACTATGAATCACGCCAGCTGGTGCCGACCGACATGTTGCCGGAAATCGGCAAGGCCAAGATCGTCATCACCAACTATCACGCCTTCAAGCTGCGCGAGCGCATGGAACTGGCCAAGGGCAACCGCGCCCTCCTGCAGGGCCACGGCCCGCAGCTCAATACCCTCGAAACGGAAGGTCAGATGCTCCAGCGGGTGATGCCCGACCTCATGGGCTTGAAGAACGTAATGGTGCTCAACGACGAGGCCCACCACTGTTACCGCGAAAAGCCCGGCGAAGACGACCCTGGCGATCTCAAAGGTGATGATCGCAAAGAAGCGGAGAAAAACAACGAAGCAGCCCGCCTCTGGATTTCCGGCCTCGAAGTCGTCAAGCGCAAGCTGGGCCTCAACCGGGTCGTTGACCTCTCGGCCACGCCCTTCTTTCTCCGTGGTTCCGGCTACGCGGAAGGCACGCTCTTCCCTTGGACGGTTTCCGACTTCTCCCTCATGGACGCCATCGAGTGCGGCATCGTCAAGCTGCCCCGGGTCCCGGTCGCCGACAACATCCCCGGCAATGAGATGCCGATGTTCCGCAACCTCTGGGAGCATATCAGTAAGAAAATGCCCAAGAAGGGCCGGGGGAAGGGAGCCGTGCTCGACCCCGAGAATCTACCGACACCGCTCAAGACCGCGCTCGAAGCCCTCTACGGCCACTATGAAAAGACTTTTCAGCTTTGGGAACAGCAACAGATCGCCGTTCCCCCCTGCTTCATCGTGGTCTGCAACAACACCGCCACCTCCAAGCTGGTTTACGACTACATCTCTGGCTATCAACCTGCCGAAGACAGCACCCGCCCGACCGTCCGCGGTAAACTGCCGCTCTTCGATAATTACAACGAACACGGCGAACCGCTGGCCCGGCCCAACACCCTCCTGATCGACAGCGAGCAACTGGAGTCCGGCGATGCGCTGGATAATAAATTCCGCGAAATGGCCTCTGCTGAAATCGATCAGTTTCGCCGAGAGATCGTCCAGCGCACCGGCAATCAGGAAGCGGGCAACAAACTGACCGACCAGGATCTGCTCCGCGAGGTGATGAACACCGTCGGCAAGGAGAACCGCCTGGGCAGCTCCATCCGTTGCGTGGTCTCGGTCTCCATGCTGACGGAGGGCTGGGATGCCAACACTGTCACCCACGTTCTCGGCGTCCGCGCCTTCGGCACCCAGCTCCTTTGCGAGCAGGTCATCGGCCGCGCGCTTCGCCGCCAGTCCTACGAGCTCAACGAGGAAGGCCTCTTCAACACCGAGTATGCCGACGTGCTCGGCATTCCCTTCGACTTTACCGCCAAGCCGGTCATCGCGCCGCCCGCCCCGCCGCGCGTCACGACCCACGTGCACGCTGTCCGCCCCGAGCGCGACGCCTTGCAAATCACCTTCCCCCGCGTTTCCGGCTACCGGGTCGAGCTCCCCACCGAGCGGCTCTCCGCCGACTTCAACGACGACTCCCACCTCGAACTCACCCCCGATCTGGTCGGGGCCACCCGCACCGAGCAGCGCGGCATCATTGGCGAGGGCATCGACCTCAACCTCGTCCACACCGGCGACATCCGGCCTTCTACCCTCCTGCTCAATCTCACCCAGCGCCTCCTCTACACCAAATACCGCGACCCCGGCGACGAGCCCAAGGTGCACCTCTTTGGCCAGCTCAAGCGCATCACCCGTCAGTGGCTCGACGAATATCTGGAGTGCAAGGGCGGCACCTATCCCGCCCAGCTCATGTATCAGGAGCTGGCCGATATGGCCTGCGAGCGCATCGCCGCCGCCATCGCCCGCGCCGGGATGCAGGCCGACGAGAGCCAGCGCATCATTAAGGCCCTGCTCGATCCCTACAACCCCACCGGCTCCACCGCCCACGTCAACTTCCGCACCTCCAAGGAAAGCCTCTACCAGACCGCCGCTAACAAGTGTCACATCAACTGGGTCGTCCTCGACTCCGACTGGGAGGCCGAGTTCTGCCGCGTCGCCGAAAACCACCCCAAGGTGCTCGCCTACGTCAAAAACCACAGCCTCGGCCTCGAAGTGCCTTACCGCTACGGTGCCGAAAACCGCAAATACATCCCCGACTTCATTGTCCTCGTCGACGATGGCCGCGGCCCCGACGATCCCCTCCACCTCATCGTCGAGATCAAAGGCTACCGCCAGGAAGACGCCAAGATCAAGAAGACCACCATGGACAGCTACTGGATCCCCGGTGTCAACAACCACGGCAGCTACGGTCGCTGGGCCTTCGCCGAGTTCACCGATGTGTGGGAGATGCAGGACGACTTTGGGAAAGAAGTCGCTGGCAAATTCGAAGAAATAATCGAAAATGTAAAAACCCAACCGGCTTAATCGATGAGCAAGAATACGGAGATCACGGTATTAACGGAAACCGTCCGCGTGCAGCGTGTGGCGAAGGAGGATTTTATCTCCCTGACCGATATCGCGAAGTTTAAAAACTCGGATGACCCCAGATTCATCATCCAGAATTGGATGCGAACCCGCTTCTCCATTGAGTTCCTAGGCATTTGGGAGACACTGAACAACCCCAGTTTTAACCGTGTGGAATTCGACACGGTTAAAAATGAAGCCGGGAGCAACGCCTTTGTCATGACGCCGTCCAAATGGGTCGAATTAACCGGTGCCATCGGCATTCAGTCCAAAGCAGGCCGCTACGGCGGCACCTACGCCCACCGCGACATCGCCTTCGAGTTCGCCTCCTGGGTGTCGGTCGAGTTCAAGCTCTACCTCATCAAGGAGTTCCAGCGCCTGCAGGAAGCCGAGCAGCGGCAACTGGGCTGGGACGTGAAGCGCAACCTGACCAAAATCAAAATTTTCATCAACGAAGGCCTGGAACAACCCGACCGCCTCAAGAAGCTCAACCGCATCGCCATCGAGCAAATGGAAATCCTCACCAGCGATCACAATCTCAAACGGCTTGGAGGGATTGACAAAACATGATCGCCGTAACAACATCTCCTTTCGCTATCCGCCCCTTGAGAGTAGGCCCGTTCACCGATCCTGAGCGCCGCCGAAATCCTGGGGCTTCTTTGTGCGAAATACTGCCAAATAAATACTCGTTTTACATTAAACCGCACAATGAAAATGCCAGGCGTATTCATAAGTATTTGTTGAATAGCTTCTTGCGATTATGTGAATTCTGCCAAATCGCGTATAGCACACGGCAAAATCATAAAATGAATCAAAAAGATACGAATTTGAAGTCACAATCTGTGACCTCAAATCATGTTTGTCGACGCTTGCTTCCCTATGCTTTTACCGAAGGGGAACCAGCCCATGTCTGAGTCAAATTCAATCTCGATTTCTTCCTCGATCATTGAATCGCGCATTCATTCCCTGCGCGGACTTCAGGTTATGCTGGATCGTGATTTAGCCGAATTCTATCAAGTAAAGCCGATCCGGCTACGGGAGCAGGTGAAGCGCAACGCGGAACGCTTCCCTAGTGACTTCATGTTTCAACTCACTGAAGATGAGGTGGATAGCATGGTATCGCAATCTGCGATACCTTCACGCCAGCACTTGGGAGGCTCTCTGCCGTTTGCATTTACAGAACAGGGAGTTGCGGCACTGGCAGCCGTGCTGCGGAGCGAGCGAGCCGTCGAGGTCAGCATCCACATCGCGCGCGCTTTCGTCGCGATGCGCAGGGTTATGCTGAGCATGGCTCCCATTATTGAGCGACTGAAATCTCTGGAATTCAAGCAACTCGAATCGGATGAAAAGTTCAGTCAAATATTCAAGGCTTTGGAGCAGCAATCCGAAAACCTCTCCACACAGGGCATTTTCTTCGATGGGCAAATTTTTGACGCCTACTCCTTTGCCTCGAAAATCATCTCGTCGGCAAAGAAAGAGATCCTACTCATCGACAATTATATCGATGATTCCGTTTTGACCCTCTTGTCAAAACGCCATGCTTCGGTGCGGGCCACAATCTACACGCGTAGGGTTCCGAAAACATTTCAATTAGACCTCGATAAACACAACGCACAATACCCGCCCATTACTGTTAAAACCATCGGTGGCTTTCACGATCGCTTCATCATCATCGACGAGAAAGCCCTCTACCACTTGGGCGCATCCCTCAAGGATCTGGGTAAGCAGTGTTTCGCCTTCTCCCGTATGGACGGACTGCTATCAAGTATCCTTGGAAAATTGAAATAGCCATCCGACATCATTGCTACGCCATCTACGGCAAGCCTCCGTCATTCGCCATCAGTCATTAGCCATCAGTCATTTAAATAATGCCCAAAAAGAAAACCGTCACCAAGAAGCAAGTCGACGCCCTCGTCCATGAGGACGCCAAGCGGAAGAACATCCCCACCGCCGAGTTCGAGTCGGTCATGGAGAAGGACGCGCAGACCCCCATCGAGCTGGTCTACGCGCGGCGCAACCGCGACCTCGACCCCCAGCTCGTCTGGCGCGGCAAGGACGAGCAGGACTGGTCCGACCTCGTGGTGCAGGCACCCCCGCTCTACATCCAGGAAAAAGTCCACCCCAAGGTGCTGATCGACGACCTGCGCCGACAGTCGGAGGCCAGGGAGCAGGAGACAGAGGACAGCGAACAGCTCGACCTCTTCGGCGATTTCAACGGCCTGCCCAGCGAGGAGGCCAAGACCGAATTCTACGCCCACGACGCCAACTGGACCAACCGCATGATCCTCGGCGATTCCCTCCAGGTCATGGCCTCCCTCGCCGAACGCGAAGGCCTGCGCGGCAAAGTGCAGTGCATCTACCTCGACCCGCCCTACGGGATCAAGTTCAACTCCAACTTCCAGTGGTCCACCTCCTCCCGCGATGTCAAAGACGGCAACCAGGCCCACATCACCCGCGAGCCCGAAATGGTCAAAGCCTTCCGCGACACCTGGCGCGACGGCATCCATACCTACCTCACCTACCTGCGCGACCGCCTCACCGTGGCCCGCGATCTACTGACCGAGTCCGGCAGTATCTTTGTCCAGATCGGCGACGAAAATGTCCACCGGGTCCGGGCGCTGATGGATGAGGTGTTTGGGGAGGAGAATCTGGTCACTGAGATTGCTTTCAGGACTACAACTGGCCGTGCTGGTGATTTTCTCTCGTCAGCCATGAACTATATATTGTGGTATTCGAAAAGCCGTTCTGATTGCAAATTTAGAACTCCATATCAGAGCAAATTAGCTGGATCATCTACAGAGCAAGTGTATCGATTGCTGAGAGACAATGAAGGGCGTAATACTAGTCTTGGAAAGGAACAGAAAAGAGATCCTTCGCTGATTCCAAGTGACAGCAGGTTGTTTAGATCTGACAATTTAATGTCCCAATCTGGGGGTGAAAGCACAATATTTCCATACGAGATTAATGGGTTGAAGGTGCCTCAGCCTAGAAAGGGCGGATGGAAAACGAATTTGGTTGGAATGAAGCGCCTCCATAAAGCGGATAGGCTTTGGCCTACAAAGAACGGGACGCTTCAATACGTCAGATTTTTCGACGATTTTTCAGTAATACCGATGTCAAATGTCTGGACAGATACAGGAACTGGATCTTTCACGGACGATAAAGTCTATGTTGTCCAAACTGGTGCGAAAGTCGTTGAACGCTGCCTCCTCATGGCCACCGACCCCGGCGACCTCGTCCT
>Ga0100393_10004758_pt1 | contig 12380 bp, 10 predicted proteins | sample CryGeymeta201517_FD_81546 | JGI IMG/M metagenome (GOLD analysis project Ga0100393, IMG submission 81546) | Groundwater microbial communities from Crystal Geyser aquifers in Utah, USA - Crystal Geyser metaG 2015-17 | ecosystem: Environmental > Aquatic > Deep subsurface > Groundwater | place... | reverse complement strand
TTAGTGATAGACAAATACTACTAATTCAAGAACGGCTTAACAGCCGTCCTAGAAAGGGTCTTAATTATCTTACTCCCAATGAAGTTATTAACCAAGTGGTTCCAGATTAACTTGAACTTTTAATATAGATAAATAATAAAAAACTTGCATTTTCTCTCATTTTTCGCTAAACTAAAAGGACTAATGTAAATAATCTTAAGTTTATGGACAAATACAATCCTCAAGATATAGAGAAAAAATGGCAAAAATATTGGGAAGATAATAAGTCTTTTAGTGCACAAGATTCCTCTGATAAACCAAAATTTTATCCTCTAGTAGAATTTCCTTATCCGTCAGGAGCTGGTCTTCATGTTGGTCATCCTCGCCCTTACACTGGTATGGATATTGTTGCTCGCAAGAAGAGAATGGAAGGATTCAATGTTCTTTATCCAATTGGTTTCGATGCTTTTGGTTTGCCAACTGAAAATTATGCTATCAAGACTGGTCGTCCACCAGCCGAAGTCACAGCCGAAAATATTGCTAATTTTACTAGACAAATAAAAAGTCTTGGTATTAGTTTCGATTGGTCTCGCGTGGTAGATACGACTGATCCAAAATATTACAAATGGACACAATGGATTTTCTTACAACTTTTCAAACATGGTCTTGCTTACAAGAAAAATATGCCAATCAATTGGTGTACTTCTTGTAAAATTGGTCTTGCTAATGAAGAAGTAGTAGATGGTAAATGTGAACGTTGTGGTGGAGAAGTAGAAAAAAGAGACAAATATCAATGGATGCTCGCTATTACCAAATATGCTGACAAACTTTTGTCAGGTCTTGAAGATGTAGATTATATTGAGCGTGCCAAGGTTCAACAACAAAATTGGATTGGGAAGAGTGAAGGAGCTTCGGTAGAATTCAAAATTAAAAATTCAGAATTAAAAATTACTGTTTTCACTACTCGTCCAGATACTTTGTTTGGTGCGACTTATATGGTTTTGTCACCAGAGCATGTTTTAGTAGAAAAATTGAAAGACAAAATTAATAATTTTGCAGATGTGGAAGATTATATCAACAAAGCCAAATTAAAATCAGACTTAGAACGTACAGAATTACAAAAAGAAAAAACAGGTGTAGAATTACAAGGTATCAAAGCAATCAATCCAGTCAACAACGAAGAAATTCCTGTTTTCGTAGCCGATTATGTCTTATCTACTTACGGCACAGGTGCTATTATGGCAGTACCTGCTCATGATGAGAGAGATTTTGAATTTGCAAAGAAGTATAAATTAAAGATTAAAGAAGTTGTTGCTAGGAAAATAGGTGAAATGCTTCCAAATTCTCGACGTCGAGATGGTGTGGCATCCGTATTGGAAAGAGAAGGAAAGGTTTGTATTCTTCTTCATAGAGATAACGGGGAGTATAGATTGCCTGCAGGTGGATTTGATTCTCCAGAGGAAGATGACTATGCAACTTTGAAGAGAGAAATAAAAGAAGAAACTGGATATACTCAGTTTACTATTGCTGATTTTTTGGGAAGCATTTATGCCTATTATTATGCAACCACAAAAAGTGTCAATAGAGAGAGAATACAACGAGGATATGTTGTGCATTTGGATTCTTATGAGCAAGTTCCACAACAATTGACAAAATTTGAAAATTACGATGTCCAATGGCATGAACCAGAAGATGCCCTCGCCCTATTGAAACAAAATGAGGTTGAAAGTGGGGAATATGTTTTTGTCGAGAGATATATAGAAAATAAAAAGTATCAAGGATATTATAATGTTGGAGTAAATGTTAATTCTGAATTTTTAAATGGATTAGAAACAAAAGAAGCCAAAGAAAAAATGATTACTTGGCTTGAAGAAAAAAATATTGGTAAAAAACAAATCAATTTCAAACTTCGCGATTGGGTTTTTTCACGTCAGAGATATTGGGGTGAACCTATTCCACTTGTTTATTGTGAAAAATGTGCGAGTGAAAATAAGGGTGGAAATGAACAAAATCCAGGTTGGTTTGCTATTGCTGAGAGCGAGTTGCCACTCGAATTGCCACAAGTCGAAAAGTATGAACCGACAGACACAGGTGAATCGCCATTGTCACAAATTCCTGAATGGGTGAAGACTACTTGTCCAAATTGTGGAGGAGAAGCAAAGAGAGAAACTGATACTATGCCAAATTGGGCAGGAAGTTCTTGGTATTTCTTGCGTTATATCGACCCAAACAATGATAATGAATTTGCTAGTCAAGAAAAATTGAAATATTGGATGTCAGTCGATTGGTACAACGGCGGTATGGAACACACAGTTTTGCATTTGCTTTATTCTCGTTTTTGGAATGAATTTTTGTATGATATTGGAGTTGTCCCAACTAGTGAACCATACAAGAAACGTACTTCACACGGTATGATTTTGGCCAAGGGTGGTGAAAAAATGAGTAAATCCAAAGGCAATGTCGTCAATCCAGATGATGTGACAGCTGAATTTGGGGCTGATACTCTTCGTACTTATATTATGTTTATGGGACCATTTGATCAAGCTGCTGAGTGGGATACTAATGGTCTTGTTGGTGTGCGTAGATTTCTTGATAGAGTTTGGAATTTGCAAGAAAAAATAGGGGAGAGTACTGACGGCGATACTACTCGTGTTCTTCATGCTGTAATCAAAAAAGTTACTGATGATATAGATAACATGCGTTTCAATACGGCTGTAGCCAAGCTTATGGAATTGAGTAACGAAGTTTCCAAAGCTTCTTCCATTACAAAAGAAGATTATTTATCTGTAGTAAAATTGATTTCTCCATTCGCACCACACATGGCCGAAGAACTTTGGGAGATGTATGGAAATAGTCAAAGTATCTCACAAGAAAAATGGCCAGAGTATGATGAAACAAAAATAAAAGAAGATACTATTACTATTGTTGTCCAAGTTAATGGTAAAGTTCGTGATAGTATAGATGTCCCTGCGGAAATTCCTGAAGAAGAAATAAAAAAACAAGCTCTTGAACTTGAAAATGTTAAGAAGTGGCTTGATGGTAAAGAACCTAAGAAAGTTATTTATGTTAAGGGAAGATTGGTGAGTGTGGTTGTGTAGTTTGAATAGCACACGGATTACCAAGATAGCCAGGATATACCAGGATCTTTTATGAAGGAGGAAAATATAAATTTATTAACTAGTAGAATTATAAGGGCTTATTATAATGTCTATAATACTTTAGGTTTTGGTTTTTTGGAAAAAGTCTATGAGAATTCTCTTGTTTTTGAATTACAAAAACAAGGTTTGCATGGTAGAAGACAAGTTTCAATTGAGGTAAATTATTTTGATAAGTCAGTTGGTTCGTATTTTGCTGACATTATAGTAGATAATTTGGTTATATTAGAAATCAAAGCTGCTGAAGCTTTGTGTGAAGCTCATGAAGCACAACTTTTGAATTATTTGCGAGCTACAAAGATAGAATACGGTTTGTTGTTGAATTTTGGACAAAAGCCTGAGATAAGAAGAAAAGTTTGGACGAATGATTATGGTAGTAAACGGAACACGGATTTCCATGATGACAATGATTAGCCGAGATTTAATCTTGGTGTATCTGGGAAATCTTGGATATCTGTGTGCTATTTAGTAAAAATAAAAAAACGTCTTTTCCTCAAAGACGTTTTTGTTTTGTCTAAAATTTATTTAAGCTTGGCTTTTTACTTTATTCATTTTTGCTACTTTCAAATATTTTATTGCCAACTCAGCTACACCAACAAATATTCCTACATAGAACAAATCACTAAGCAAAGAATTTCTAAAGAAAGGCAATGCCATATAATAACTTTGCATCAAACCAGCTAAATTGTGAGAATACATTGTACCAAAAGCCCAGACTGTAAAATTTGTAACAAGGAAAAATAAAGAAGAACCTGCTAAAGTTGTCAGAACAACATTTCCAATATTTTTATGTTTTTTTAGCCAAGCGCCTAGTACTGTTGCTAAGATAAAACTACCATAGACACTAAACATCATCGGTAAGCTATAAAATCCAAGAAAAATATCGCTCAGGAGCATTGCTACGACAGGAATGATAACATTTAGCCTATGAGGTAAATAAAGCCCGGAAAAGAGCGCTAGAGCCATGATAGGGGCAAAATTAGCTGGATGTGGAAGTAATCTGAGAGTAAATCCGACGATTATTAATACAATGATTAGAAGAGTGTATTTATTTTTCATATTTTTGTTTATTAAGTGTGAATATTATAGCAGTGTTTATTATATTAGACAAATAGTTTGAAGAGGAGGAAAAGTCCGTATAGTAGGGTACCAGCTCCTAGACCAAGAGCTACTTTTTTGTTGGTTGGGAGTGGTGTTTCTTTTTTTTCATTTGTTGGACTAAGATTTTCAGTTGGTTGCGGAATAATCTCTTTTTCTATATCAAGTTTACTCGTGTTTTTTCCTGTAATTTTTTCTCCTTGAACTTCTTTCACATTATTTTTTGCTACAAAAGTTTGTTTTATTAATTTTGGTTCTATTTTTTTTGTTTCAACAAATGTTGTCGTGGTATTTGCTACTGGCAATTCAAAATTAATTGGTACTATTTCAATTTCTGGTGTGGACGTTGTGATATCTTCAATAATTTCTGGAGTAGAAGTAACTATTTCTTCTGTTGAAGTTGGTATTGAAGTAGTTGTTTCCATATCAATTGAACTACCACTTGTGATGTTGTTTGTTTGTATTATGGGATCCAAAATTATTGGCCAAGATTTTCCAAGTAGTGAAGGTACTGCGTGTTTCAGACCAAACCAATCAACTGTACCAGGGTCCCAAGAAGTATCATAAGTTCCATCGGCTTGTAAATTATCTACCAAAACATTTTTTGGATTATAACCTTCGTTGTTCTTCCAGTCTGACATATTGTCATTTTCTGCATTAACCCCTAGCATTGCCCAGCTAGTTGTAAGAATATCAGAAGTTGAATAACCCCAACCTCCGTCAGAGAGTTGATTATTTTTCAAATAATTTTTAGCATTGGTTATCACATTTGGATCAACACTTAAGCCTTTTGTTTGAGCATAATCAAGCGCATTGATAACCGCTCCTGTTACGTCTGCACCAGGATAGCCTGTCCAAGTGAAAGCACCTTCATTTGTTTGATCTGCTAGGATTGTATTCTTTATATCATTAACAATTTGAGAAGTATCGTTGTAGTCTAAAGCGGACAAACTAAGTAAAGCAAAAATATCGTCGTTGATACCATTTTGTCCATAGAGATTATTTTGATAACATCCTATACTAATAATTTCATTTTCTAAATCAATAATTTTACTATCAGTTTTGGCAACACCAGAAGCAAGTAGAGCCAAGATATGTCTTGGATAAGCTGCACATAGATTCAAATCACTTGGATCAGTAAAATTATAATTATAAATATAATCGTAGAGTGAAGTATTTGAATTAGCATTTTTTATATCTTGGGCGTATTGATTGTTTGCACCAAAAGACATCGCTATCCAGTCACTCGTGCCACCATCCAAAATACTACCATTTTCATTTTGTTGTGTTTTGAAATAATTCAATATTTTGTTGACTGCTTCAGAAATTTGAGTTGGAGTAGGTGAGTGGTCTACAACTGTATTGGAAGAGCTACCACCCCCAGAGCTTGGATTTTCTATTATATTATTTTCTGTTGAAGTTGAAATAGTACTTGTGATAGATATTGTCACACCTGGCCAGTAATCATCTGGTAATGTTAGATAATAAGTTCCAGTTGTTGTATTGTTGAAATAAACTTCACCTAAATCATTGGTAGTACTTGAGGAAAAAATTTGTGGTGGCCAATTTGAATAATCAGAAGCAATTGGTTCTGTCATCAAAATTTCTTGAGCTATTTTATTTTGCCAAGTATTATTTGTAAAATCGTATTCTTGCAAAGTGGAAGTCACTGTTTCGTCAGTTGTGTATTCATTTTTTTCTGTATTTAGTTTGTATCTGTCACCAAAGTAAATATAAATATTTTCATCACCAGTAAGTTCATAAGTATCCATACTGTTGTAAGGATATTGTCCATTGATAGTGTACTGCCAGTTGTCACAAGCTTCTGTAGTTGTAGAAAATTGCAAAGTAATACAACGTAAATAAAAACTATTGTAATAAGAGTTGAATTGATCATCAGTTATTGAAAAATTTGTACTAAAAGCATCAGCTCTCACCAGAGCAGAAAAAACTGTGGAAGTTATTAGTGGATAATCAAGATTATTTATTTCATCATGATAAGTTGTGGTGGTTAGTTCAATACTTCCTGAATAAACGATTTCATCATTGTAGCGGACTGTCAAATTTACACTTGGTAATGTAATATTGGAATTATTTGTCGTAGTATTTTCTAAACCTGAATCTGTACTAGACACAATCACAATATCTGTAGTCGAACTTGTTGTTACATTGCTATCTGTACTCGTCGTTTCGGCATGAACAAAATTAAAAGCTGACAGGCTTACAATTGTTACGGCTGTAACAAAAAGAAATTTAGAAAGTACTTTCTTCATATTTCCATTCTATATTATCATTTGAATTAATTTTTTGGACAGATACTCCTGCTTGAGCACTTTGTCCATTGAGGTAATAAACCCAATATTTACCTTTTTTATTATCATTTTTGATACCATTTATCTCAGTAATGAAAAACCCTATACCAGAATAATTTGTTCCAGAAAATCTGAAATCACTTTCAGTTTGTAACTTGTCCAGCAAGTCTTTCAAAACACTTCCTTCTTTTTCAAAACCAATTATATAATTTTTTCCATCAACTGTAATTGTGGCAGAGTAGGGAAGATTTTCAACTATTTTTTCTCCTGTTGATGTTGTAAAGGTGTCTTCTTCTTTATTATTTATCTCCAAATTTATTTCACTTTCTTTATTTTTTGGAGAATTCTTTGTTGCTTCTTTTTTAGTTGCAACATTATTTTCTATCAGCTCTGCAGGTTCAATAATTTGCGAAATAGAGTTTTCTGTTATTTGATTTTTGTTTTCTGATATTTTATTTGGAGCAAAAGCTTCATAAGTGAAATAGGTCGTACCAAGAAGCAATATTAGAAATATTGTTAGGTGCAACCAAATTTTATTTTTGGGCATAAAAAAACTGCTTTATGGAGCAGAAAAGATATTTGAAATCTTATTTGTCAAAAAATAAGAATTATATTCCTGCTCGGGATAATTATATTTGAAGACCGGACTCCCAACTTCGCTCGAGCTTCGTCGGACAAGCTTTTCTATTTTTTAGAAAACAACTTGTCTGGCGTAGCCTTAGGGGCGAAGACAGATTACCGTTGCGGCACAGTGGAGGAATTCCCGCCCGCCTGGGGTGGGTCACCTCACTTCCAACAAATATAAATTGTTTTGTAAGTGTTGTTATCTTATTCTTTTTATTATTTTATGTCAAATTTTGCTTGTTAATAATACATTGACATATTCATTTTAGACTTGTTATAATAGCAAAGTAATTTTTAATTTTTAATTTTTGATTTATGAATGTAAAATATTCACTTTTAGGAGTTGTCGCTATTTTGGCTCTGCTTGGGGCTGGTTGTACACAAAGTATTAGTTTAAATAACAATGCTAATGGTAATTCTCAAAAACAAATAGATACACAAAAAACGTTGGGGGTAGGTAGTAAGGTTTTTGCTGAGTGGAAAGATAAAACTTGGTATCATGGTACTGTAAATAATACTTGTGAACAAGGTTTTAATATTTTGTTTGATGATGGAAATCAAAAATGTGTGAGTCAAGATCAAGTTTTTTTTGACAAATCTCCAAATGTTGAAGATGTAAAAGTAGGTACAAAAGTAATTGCTAAGTGGACAGGTATCGCTTATTATGATGCTGAGGTGATAAAAATTATTGGTGACAAGTATACTGTTCGTTATTATGATGGTATGGAAAGAGATGTTACTTTATCAGAAATGGTTTTGGATACTCGTACCCAAGTTCGTGGGGGTGAAGAAGCTGAGAAAGGAAAAGTTGTCGTTGGTGATTTTAAAGTAGGGGACAAAGTCGTCGCAGAGTGGGTGAGTGCAGATGCCTTGTATAGTGCAGAAATAATTGGAAATTGTGAAAAGGGTGTCAATGTTAGATATTATGATGAAAAAGAAAAATGTTTGGCAGAAAATCAACTATTGGCTGATGTCGCTCCTACAACTAGGCAGGAGGTTGGTACAAAAGTTTTGGTGAGAGATAGCAATACTAATAATTTTTTTGCAGGAGAGATTACTAAAGTCGGTGGTGAAGGTTATGAAATAAAATATAATGCTTACGGAAAAGAAGAAACAAAGGATTTTGAACCAGAAAATGTTAGAGTTGATAATCGTAAATGAGTGAAATAAAGAAATTAAAAAGCCACTCTTATTAAGAGTGGCTTTTTGTTTAGGACTTTTTCAAGGAATCTCTTATTTCTCTTAGTAATTTTACTTCTTCGCTTGGTTCTTTTGGTTTGGCTTCTTCTTTTTTCTTGAATCTATTTATTTGTCTGACTATGAAGAATATTGAAAAAGAAATAATCAAGAAGTCGAGGATAGTATTGATGAAAGCACCATAGTTGAGAGTGACGGCCTCTGCTGTGTCTGTGGCTTTTTTTAGAGTGACAGCCAACTTTGAGAAGTCTACACCACCTGACAATACCCCAATTGGTGGCATGATAATATCTTTGACAAGAGAAGTAACTATTTTTCCAAAAGCGCCACCGATTACCACGGCAATTGCCAAATCCATGACGTTGCCTTTTATGGCAAATTTTTTGAATTCTTTGAGCATAATTATTTAATTATTAAAGGTTTACTAAAGAATGTGTTATCAACAACTAAAACATTATCTCGAAGTTGTTGACGCATATTTACTAATTCTGAGAATTGATAAAAAAAGTTTACTTTTTGATCTTTTAAAGTTGTGTTTGATGTAGGTTTGTCACGCAAGACAAAGTTGGTAAAACTTTCAGCAATATCTTCAGCTTGGTCAGTGGCAGCATAAGGAGTTACAAAGTTGTCGGTGTGATCTTCATAAAAATAATAAATTTCGTCTTCGTCACCAGTGTCTATAGCATCTAGCCAATTATCAAAATCACTTTCTTTTGTCATCATAGATAGATTCTCAAATTGATTATAATATGATGTGACATATGGGCAACCTTCTGATATCAAACTTGTTTCACATTCATCTTCGTAATAAATACCGTGATCTACTTGACGTTCGTTTAAAGTAATTAAATGTCCAAATTCATGAACAACTGTATAGATGAAATCCATACTATCAAATACTTTACCATTTTTTAAAACATCAGCTGGATCAACATATATTTCCCAAGTATTGGTGTCACTTAGGTGCATAGAAGCAAGATTCCCTTCTGGTCCATCTGTATTTATGATGAATTTTTTTATATAATTTTTTTCTGGTATGTTACTAAAAATTTCAGAAGTATAATTCCAGATAAATTCATGTTCATCAATATTGTTTACTTCTTGTTTATATTTTGCTGTTTTATTTAAATAGTCTTGTTGTAAAGTGTTATCTGTGTTTATTAGATATGTTACAAGGTCAGTACCATTTTCTTCTTCGTCTGTGTATTCTAAATTATCTAAGTAAGAAACAATATTGTTATTTTCTAATAGTTGATTAGTTGTGTTTTCATTTTCTTTCAGTGTGTTATTCAATTCATCGTCTAGATTACCTAGTTCATCTTCAAAATTTATATCATTCATTCCCAAATCATCATATTCTTCATCGTAAGGTAAGAAGTAGAGGATTACAAAAAATATTAATATCAAAGCCAAAATGCCAGAAATAATTTTCCAAAGATGTTTTTTGAAAAAAGATGGTGCTGGAGCTATTATCGGTGGTGGAGTTTCTGGGGATGAATTATTTGGATTTAAATTATTGGTTGTCTGACTTGGCAAATTATTTTCTTCCATATTTTTTATTAGTAAATTAATATGTACTAATTTTATCAGAAAGACAGTTTGTCAGCAAGTTCTATCTAAAACAAAAAAGACCTTTTGTTAAGGCCTTTTTTAAATTTATTTATGATTGTTGATATTTGAAAGATTTTTTCATGGCTTTCCAGAAAACTTCTTTGTTGACACAATGAGGATTAGTGCCATCACAATCTTTGTTTTCTAAGATGTTGCCATATTTGGCAAAGGTGTTTTTGTCTTCGTACATATAAGGATCTTTTTGTAGATTGGCTGTGACTGCGGCGTGAGCTTTGTCGATGTCGCCACCAGCTTTGGCTAATTCTTCTTCCATACCAAGATTGTAAGCTCGGACGAGACCGCGAAATTCAGCTGATTTGGCTTCTTTTTGGACTGTTTCAAGGGCTTCGCCAAGTATGGCCGTAGTTGCTCCGGCAGCGTCTGACTCGACTAGTTCGAGCAATTCTCCGAAGGCGGCTTTCTTTGCTTCATCGGTTATTTTGTCAATGATGTCATCTTTTATTTGATCTTTTATCCGACCTGTTTCTCTGTCGAAATCTTGTTGTTCTTGACTCAAGCCTTTGTCAATCGCTGCTTGTCTTTCAAGCATTCTTTCATATATCAAAAGTGATTCATCGTATTTTTTTTCTTTTTCAGTCGGGTTTGCATTCCAGAATTTTAGATAATCTTTGGCTTCTCCAAGTTTTTCATTCCAACGCAATTTCACTAGTTCGGAAGCTTCTAGATTTTCTATATCGTTTTTTGGATCATTTTTGTAAGCAAGCATTTCACTGATAGCTTTGTATTCTTTTTCACTAAGCTTTTCACCTTTTTCACGCAAACTGTCGTTTAGAGCTGTGAGAGAATTTTTGGTTTTCTCATCTATTTTTCCTTTAGCATAGTCTAGAGCAGTTTGTTTGTTCATTGGGTCTGTGAGAGATTCGTATTCTTTTTTGTTTTCGTCATTGATTACTTCCATGTAATCTTTTTTAGTTTTTTCAAGAGCATCCAATTGTTTTTGCAAATCGGCATCTGGATTATCAGCCAATTCTTTTTTCAAAAAATCAATTTGTTCGTCTATTTCGATGACTCTTCCTGGATAGACAGATGGGCCAACTTGTGAAATACATTCTGCTTTGTCAGCTCCTGTTAACTCTACACAACCAGAAGGGTTTTTGAATTTTACCGAAGTGTTGAGTAAACATTCTTCTTTGGTATATGAATACATGCCACCTTCTATTTTGTCACAAGCTCCAAGGTCGCCGGTATTTTCCGCAATACGTAAGTAGCATTTGTCTTTTGGTGGGTTGGATCCTGAATCTGCAAAATCTTCGCCTTTAATTTTTTCACAAGTATCAGGATTAGCGTCTTGAATAGCTACATTTTGCATACAGTGGTCTGGATTGTCATAAAATTGGCAAGCCCATTCATTTATAGTTCCTACACAACCTGTGAGGAATAGGGGAGCAATTATAATAGTAGCTGCCAGTGCAGATTTTTTGGCTAGACTTTTGCTAATTAACATTTTGATGACGATTACTAGAGCCCAAATAGCAAGTAACCAAAACAAAAATTTGGTGGTGGATAATAATGGTACGCCAATGTAGTAAATAACACCTCTACCAATGTCAGTATATTTGTTTTCAAAATAAACTAATTGTCTAGCAAAAAAATACCAAGGCAAACTCATAAGTAGGGCGATGGCTGGGAAAATTAGTTTGCAATCTTTCAATTTGGTTTTTTTCAAAATAAAATAAACAATGTATCCTCCAAGCATAGAGATGAAACCAAGTGCAAGTCCAGCAAAAATACTATATTTACTAAAAATTTTAGTTATACGAGCATCGGTAATATCAGCGTATTTGATATTTGCCAAATCATAAGCAAAAAAATAAAAAAGACCGCCAAAAACGATCAAGAACAAGAAAGGCATGAGAGTAGAATGCAAAAGGCACTTCTTTGGCTTTTTGTCTTTTTTTTCTTTGGGAACTTCTTCCAACTTTGGTTCTGTTTGGGTTTGTTCCACAATTTCTTCTTCCATATGATTTGGGATTAGCTACCTTGTTTTAATTGAGGTAGGGTTAAGTAATGGATTAATTTGTAAATTTTGTCTATTAATACTAGTATAGCACTTTGATTTTTAAATAAAACTGTTTGTGTTGATAAGATTTTTAAGGGAAAATAAAAACCAGCTAGGTTTTTTAGTTGGTTTTTATGGTAGGATTTTTTTGAATTGCGTATAATGTGGCGCGGATGATCCGACGTGTACTGAACAAAACCCGAAGGAAGTTTTGTGAAGGACATGTTGGATATCCGCTGTTATGTTGAGTCACGTAGCGGAGCGGAGTGATGAGACAGAACGGCGGAGGTATCCGCGCCACATTATGATTGAATACACGTAGCGGAGCGGAGTGATTCAATCATAACGTTCGCGTATATCTGATGTTTTGCGGAGCGTAGCGGA
>Ga0100393_10004732_pt1 | contig 12421 bp, 10 predicted proteins | sample CryGeymeta201517_FD_81546 | JGI IMG/M metagenome (GOLD analysis project Ga0100393, IMG submission 81546) | Groundwater microbial communities from Crystal Geyser aquifers in Utah, USA - Crystal Geyser metaG 2015-17 | ecosystem: Environmental > Aquatic > Deep subsurface > Groundwater | place... | reverse complement strand
TTGTAAATAAATAATACTAAAAATATCATCCTTTGCCTGCCTGCTCTGTAAATAATTTTCTGAGAGGGCTAGAGAGGAGAGAGAAAACCTGCATGAAAATTTCGAGGACAGGGGCGCTTGTAAAAAGGCAGAAACTTGATACAACCAACAAAACAGCAAAAGCAAGACTGGCCTGCTGAGCAATCATTCCAATTTTTCTTATCAACACCAGAGAGCAGCGCTGCTAACAACAACAGCGAGCAGCAGCAAGCAGCCACTGCTTTTTTTTCTTCTTAACAAAGGCATGGACGCTAGCCAATCTTTTTCGTAAAAAACCCTCAGGAACCTCAGCCGGATGTGTGATGCCGCGTGTGTCGGGTGGCGGCCGGACGAACTTGCTTCTGGTGAAATCACACTCATTTCTTCTCTGCCTGCCGCCGTGCTGAAGCAAGAAGAGGGGAGGGCTCGCTGCTGCTGCCAGGAGGATTTCCTTTTCCAGCAAACAACAACAACAAAAAAAAGCACACGCACGCGTTGATGATGATTTTTTCTGAGCGGCTGGCTGTAAACACTGTGTGTGTGCAAAAAAAGCAAGCAAGTCAACGCGACGAGGAGAGAAGAAGGCAGGAAGGAGAACAAAAACAGTGTCGCCGTGAAACTCTTGCTAAACGCAACTGGCACATTATTTTAATTAGCAGCAGCATTTAAAGGTTTAGTTTCGTGCTGGCAGGCCGCAAAATCAAGCAAGGTATTCATTCTGTTGCCTCCTTTGCGCCGATGTCATCATTGTTGTGGTGTTTTGCTTCAACAACAACAGCTGAGCTTGGTGGTGGTGGTGCATGGTTGCGTTTTGTTAGGTTGGGGGGGATTTAAGCTTTGTGTTCTTCTGTTGTGCTAGCCAGAGACAGAGGCAAAAAAGTGCACTACCTAAAGACGCGCAGGAAGGGCGAGTTTCGGTGATCATTGTTTTTGTTCCGAGAACCGGGAGTCTCGTTAATTCCTGAACTGGTTAAGCAGCTCACACACCTGATGAGAGTTCGTATGGTTTCGTCTGTACTGCGTACGCAAGAGCTGTTGAAGAAAGAGGAAATTTGATCAGATGCTGTCGCGTAATAAACGTACCCTAAAAAACAGTCTACCAGCAACAGTAGACTAACTAGCTAGTATCTACCGAATACCAAATACACCAGTCATATATATTTACTACAGTATCTTTTTATTATATCAACAAGAATCTCTATTATGTTGGCTACCGTCATTCGTCGAGCTGCAACTCCTGCACTACGAATTGGTAAGTGAAGAGATAGTGAAATGCCACGGGTCGGCTTTGCCGAGGATACAAAAACACTCGTGGATTACTACTGATTTTGGTTGCCAAGCCCTGTGTAATTTTGCTCTACGCAGCTGATGACATCTTGTATAGTTTAAAGATGTGCTCTGCTAGCTGGGAGTATAATTGATAAATTGTCAACCATGGTCGTCCTGGCATAAAATTTATTGAGCAAGTTGTATCTCCCACCCCAGTCTTTCTACAAATCCGCTCTAACTTAACCTTTAACATTGTCGAACCACTAACACTCTGGTGATTCTTCTCGATCATTTCAGCGGCCACTCGGTCCATCTCCTCCACAGCCCCAGCATTGTCGGGTTTGTCTCCCGGTGACAATGTTGTGATTCCTTTGATCGCGAATTCCCTCGAGTTTACCCTCTCGTCTCCTCCACCGCTGCATCAGTTTCAAGAACCTCCTCTCATTGTTGAGACAGAGCACTTGGAGTTGCACCCTGGAAAGGAATGCGAAGAGATCCTAGCCATGCAAGGACACGAAGTCACGGATGTTATCGGAAAGGAGACATGGGCTCAAAATGAACCCGAAAAATACGAAGGTTTGATTCCCCAGAACAAAGAATGGACTGAATTTGTGGACGAAAAGACTGGGGAGTGGGTCTATCTTGATGAATATGGAAATAAGGTGGACAAGCCCATTTCCGTCTAAGCGAGTAGAAGTTTGCTACGCGCGGTGTATTATTTACCCTCCTTTATATTGTGCATCGCGTTGCTTGAGAAATCACTCATCTCCACTTTCCAGTAATATTGGTCGGACTGTTTTGGTGATATTCTTAGCATCTCTTGATGTCATATTATTAGTTTGCTCCTTAATATTTTTATGGAGAGCCAGATGTCTTTCAGCTCTATATAGTCTCATGTTCTATGGGTAGGATTTTTGAGTCTTCATGCAGTGATTGCAGGTGCTCGCCCGTCTAACGACGTGTACACGTTGTTTATAGCAGAGGTTTGCGGTGCCTACTAGATTACTCCGAGTACCAATTTTGCGCATAATCATTATTTTTTAGCACTGCTTAAGATGCCCTCTTGAAAACAATTTTGGTAGTCCTTGCCTAGTAGGGTTCCAAGGGCGAGAAAACATGTTTTCATGTGCCGCTCTGCACTGTTCTAGCAGCTAGACCTCCGCTCGGCCGATTATTTGCGACTTCTTAGCACTAAGTGGACATCAAGTGGCCAATACCGCCGACAAGCCGAATGAATTGACAAAGTTTACCTGAAACAAATGACCACTCCAACTACTACTCTACTACTCTCTCTAATTACTGTAGCTAACTATTATTAGTAGCTACTACTAGAGCTAGCTGGAAGCGCGATATTCCGATAAGCTATTCTTCTAGTCTACTAGTCTACTACTACTAGCTACTCGAGTAGTAGTGAAGTAGTAGAGCAAGCCTACTACTACTAGCTACTCTAGCTAGTAGTAGGAGTAGTAGTCTAGAATCTACGTAGTACTAGTACTACTACTACTACTACGACTAGACTAGTATTACTCTGAGTACTTCCGTGCTAAGCTAGTAGTAGTACTACTAGTACTGTAGCTACTGCGTAGGATTTGGTAGATGGAGTAGCCTAGAAAAATACTTGGCCGGGTGTCATCCATCATGAATTTGGCGGCAAAAAATGCCAATCATGGAGAAACAAAAAAAACATACTCGAGTAGACTAGACCCAAGGTCTAATTGATCACTGAATGTTGAATGTTGAACGTTGAATGTTCTAATCATTACTGTGTTTTGCTTTTAGACATCAAAAACAAACGTTAACGAAGTTACACACCAAGATCAAAGATGGCCGAAGTATTGAGCCGCAAGAAAATTGTCCGTGCGTGCAAAAGCAGGGGTTGGATGGTGCATGCTGCAGCATTGACAGCAATGCACGAATACTTCAACGCGACTGGAGTGAATTCCTTCGAGGAGGTCTTGGAAGAGATGGAATTCACTACTGGGAAGGGAGAGAAACTCCTTACAGAGGCCATGTGGTTGGAAACGATTCAATCTATTTATAATCCACAAAAAAAGAATGTCACAGATAATATGGAAATTATCAACGCGATGGATACCCCGCGACTGGTGTACGATTCCATGCGCAAGACTTTTCGGGTAGAAGAAAAACGTTGGTCTTTGCTCGGAGATGCAGCTGACAAAGTAAGTTGGTGATGATGGCATACGTCACTTGCTTTGTACTTTTTGTTGCTGCTGTCCGCTGATCAATTTTTCTGATTGTCTGGAAACCCTCAAACCTTCTCTCCATCCATTAGATCAATGTGATGGCACAGCGTTATGCTCTCGTGCATCAGAGCATGCTACGTCACGAAAAATTCCACAAAAAGCCGATTACATATAAAGGTACAGATGATTTCGGCAATGAAGACGATTGTCACACACTCACACCCATTGAAAGTCTGCTGGGAAAATCCAACTGTGATTTGATTACAGTATTGGGAATCCTGGTGCAAGTCGAGGAAGGCAAATTCTACTTGGAAGACACGACAGGGAGAGTTCGGGTTACGTTTGCTGATGCCTTAGCGATGGATGATACCTACATTACTGAAAACTCTATTCTGATTGTTGAAGCAATTTTTGAAGATGGAATCTTGAAGGTGGAAACCGTCGGTGGTCCTCTTGTAGAGGAAAGGCAAAGGACGATGCAAAGGCTTCAACAGCAGGTACGGCATCCTTATTTCTTGCCATGTTCCAGCCAGTTCGAAAGAGATGCAACCTTTGTGGTTCTATCGGAGGTTCATTTAGACCAGCCCAGGGTTCTGATCATGTTGGAGAACTTGTTCAACAGGTACGAAAAGCGGAAACCTGCTGATCTCCCAGTCTTTTGTTTCATGGGTAATTTTTCGTCTACCTGCCAGACTCAAACAAAGGAAGGGTGGGAGGATTTGGCTACTATTTTGGGAAAGTTTAAAAGCCTGAAAGATAATGCGCATTTTGTCTTTGTTCCCGGTCCAAACGACACCAAAAGCTGTGTCCTTCCTCAAGTTCCAGTGAATCAAGAGACGCTTGGACTTCAAAGAACAATGCAAACGCACCAGATCCCAAACGCCCATTGGGGTAGCAACCCCTGCCGAATCCTGCAAAACGGCAAAGAAATGGTGCTTTTCCGGCACGATGCTCTTTCTTGGATCCTGCAAAATGAAATTCGACTTGAGCAAAATGAACCTGACGACGAAATGGTTGATAGCCGCGAAGTAACGCCCCATTCGAAGATGGCGCGCACGATTTTGCAACAAGGCCATCTCATGCCCGTTGTGAATGCTCCAATTTTTTGGAATTACGACCATGCACTCCGATTGTATCCATTGCCAGACGCCCTAATCCTGGGAGGATCAGGCGAGGAAGAGGAAATCTTTGGCGGTTGCAGCATCATCCACCCAGGGACGTTCTCTAAAAATGGAACGTTTATTGAATACTCCCCCGGTTTTGATGAGCTTGCCGAAGACGATGACCATGAGAGAATGAATATCGACAGCGCTAAACCCAAGCCAGAAAAACGGGTTGCCTTCTTCGAGGTGAAAGACTCCGACGAAAAAGACGGAACGTAGGATAGTACGACTTAAAAGTAGCTATGCTGCGGATCTAATGGCACATGTGCTCTTTATAGGTGTTGTGTTATTACTGTCGACTCGACTTCTTCAATCATTGCAACATCTAATAATGGATTACCTGCGCAACAGGTATTTCTGTTTTCACCCAAGAATGTTGCTGTTGGGATTGCTGCGGCTGATAATCAGGATTCATGGCTGGGGGTGTCGAAGGTGTCCGAGGTTCTTGCTCTACCATGGCAGTGTATGATGTTCCAACAATTGAGGGCCCTCCATGTTGGGGCAACAACTTTTCTTCAGCCCTTCTCTGGTTTCTCTTTTCTTGAAGGATCGTTATCCCGTCAAAGGGGAAAAACAGTCCAAGTGCCGACATGAGGATTCCGAAGAGCAACCACAGAAAAGCCCAAAACCCATACGTCATACCAATCAAGTCAGCAACTGTATGAGCATCTGTACTACTTTCTTGCCCATTTACATAGGCCTGTCCCGGTTGGATATCCATGAGATCGTTGATGGCGTCCAGTGCATTGAACGAGCATATTGCAGCCATGAAGCTGTATAGATACAAGACGCGACGAGGTGGTAGAGTCCATCCTGCTACGAATGTTCCAAACCCTATAAAGGCAATGGCAATCACACCAAATAGATTGCGAATGTAAAGGGTACAACTAAGGAGCATGGCAATCCCCATACCAATCAAACCAACAGTTGGTCCACGTCGCGTACGCCGAAACAAGAGCATAGCACTTCCCATCAATGCTGTTCCGCAATATCCTGCGCTCGCGACTATGGCTCTTTTCCAATCTTCTCCACTTGTCCAAGAATAACACAAGCCACTACCATCTTTATAAATCATTAATTTGGACACACCTCCACCGACCAAAATCGCCGCCATGCCATGGCACATTTCGTGAATCCAAGTCGAGAAAATAACAAAGGGATATAAAAAAAACTTGAGATAGGGGATACGTATCAAGATGACCATCATCGCAATTCCCACCAGTAGGGGCTTGTCCCGCTTGAGGACCTTTTGAATGAAATTATCATTGTCGTCCGTGATTTGTTTGGAGATGTGCTTTTCTTTGTTTTGGTCTGCATCTTTCCCGCATACTTCGGGAGGAGAGCAGAGCGTGTCGATCACCTGATCTGTGGATGCGCAGGATGCCTTCGACATGGTCGCATGTGTAATTGTGCAGTAGAGCGTGCTTTTTGTTCGGTGATAGTATTCTGTATTCTACTCCGTAGTACCAGGTAGCTACCTGGGACGTATTACTCTACTCTACTAGTAGCTAGCTACAGTAGTCTAGTACTAGTGAAGATTAAGGAATACAGAAGCCGATTACTGAGAAGGAGAAAAAAGCGATAGTACTGCCGATGATGTCGAGTCATGCAGAAATCCACTTCTGGTGTGCTGCCTTGATTAGTACGGACTACTGTACTGTACAGTATCTCTAAAACGTGCTCCGGCAGAGTATCATGGGAAGCTCACACTTTTTCTGTTGGCGAAGGAGAAGCGCAAAACATGTTTTCCCCCTTCCGAAGGCATTATTTTGGAAACAATAAACCTCCAGAATAAGTATTTCAATAAACCAAGCATTGAATCGCATTTATCGACTGCGTACTCTCTAGTCTCCCTTCTTTGTTTTCTGCTTTAGAGTTCAGAATGGCATCCGACATGGGAAGCTTCGAAAATGATGGCCAATACGTTGTTGGAGAGTCTTATTTTACTTTGGATGATGAAACAATCCTCTATGGAGCTGATTCAGATGAGAGCGACGAAAGCATGATTTTATCATGGAGAGGGAATCCAAAAACAAATAGATCGGACTGGCGACTCGTTGTTGTAACAAAGAACCATAAGCCACGAACATACTACGTTCACAGACAAATTCTCAGTCAAGGACCACAGAGCAGCAAATACTTTAGAATGCTGTTTGGATCCTCAAAAGGAACTCCGAGCAAGCTTTTAAAACGAAAGGACATTACAAGTAATAGCAGCTCAACTAAGATTGACTTGGAAGAACAAGACGCCAAGAATTTCCCGGACTTCCTCGACTATCTCTACACGGGAGCTAGTATATCGTCTTCGAGTTGTGGAAGTACAGTGGCAACTGCAGCTTCTTCGACCATGACTGCTATACAAATGCACTCCACTAAATCCCGTTCTTCGAGCGAAGATGAGCATAACATCTGCATAGGGGAGACCACAAACACAAACAACGCCGTATCACTACGTCATTTGTCCCGTCTGTTTGGCTGCGAGGCTCTCACACTAGCAATCAACAAATTTATTCAGCGGGATTTATCCTTTAAGACGGGGCCAATTTACTTCAAGCATGCTCGCGAGTACAAAGATGAAAGATTGGCGGAGGCCGCCAAAAGGTTGTGTTCAGAGCATTTTGAAGAGATCAGTGTCAAGTCGCTGCTACAACTGCCTATAGATCTGCTGAAAGAACTCATCGAGTCGCTCAATTGTTCAGAATCAAAGAGTGACAGCACAAGCTTGGTATTGAGCGAAGTTGTGTACCTTTACCTCGAACATCATCCTCGGCATATTTCAGCGGCCAATCTACTAGATCTCACCAATTCACTCACGATGCCGAGGATTGGCCCTGAACCAGCCATTGGCTTTACAGCATTAGTAAAGGATCTGGATTCTAAAGACACAATTATACATTGGATCCGATTAGCAGATCTCTGCAAACGGTGCGCAGATGCCGTTGTTGTTGAATTTGGATGGCGAGAGTTCAGTGTGCAGTCAGCATTAAACGAGTACTTAGACGCAGCATGTGCCAATAGACGATCTCAAACAGACAGTCTTTTGTTTGCCACTAGCTTTGCTTCGGCGCTACAACAGGCTCAGTCAGATCATGGAAGCGTCAAGAAAAGACAGGAAGGTCTCGAGAAAATGGTGGTGGACTTGAAGAAATCTGTTGAAAAACTCGAACGCAGCAACCAGCGAAAAGACGATCAAATTGAAGCACAGAAGACAGCCCTAGCCGAGAGCAGGCGTTCCAATGTATACCTGACAAAGAAATTGAGCGAAATTAAACAACAAAAGTATTCACATGTAACGAAGAGAATGGTCAGCGCTATGAAAAGATCAATCAGTTAAATTTGGGGCTTGCTGGGTGAATTGAATTGATGTCTGCCAGAAGTGCAAAAGCTGGAGGTTTTTGTTACAAAACATGCAGATTATAAAAAAATAGGAAACAATGTCCTCGTTGTTTCACCTTCCCGTCTTTTTGCCATTGTCTTCCTCCTGTCTACTAGTAGCATGGTCGGAAGCGCTGAACGCCGCCAATTTTCATCAAGTAACCAAGTACCTGTGATAGGAAGACTATGAAACAGTGAAAACCTCTGCGATTTCAATTATCATTTGGTGGTATTTCAACAGCTATCACATAGTATATTTTCGTGCAGGAAGACACTCTAGGCTAGCTTTGACCTTCGCTGCTTGGTCCTCTAGCTCGGCAAGCTCGTTCTTGGCCTTATCAACTACAGCTGCAGGAGCCTTGTCCAAAAAGCCACTCGAATTTAGCCTGCCGGCTAATTTTTGGATTTCTTTTCGAAGCTTATCGTCCTGCTTTTCTAGTCTCTTTCGTTCCTTTTCGGGATCGATCAAACCCGCAAGCGGCAGGAAGACTTCAACGCCATCCTGAATCACCAGCTGAACCGAATCTGTGGCTGCCTTCCTCGCCGCCTCAGACCCAGGTTCGAAGAATTGTACCGAATCAGCATCGAGTTTGGCCAAAGCATTCAACGAGGCCACTTCTTTCTGCACTTCCTCGCGAATTGGAGAGCTGGCCACAATTGAAGCGCTGATTTTCTTGCCAGGCTCCACATTGTATTCAGCTCGAGCATTACGAATGCCTCTTGTTACAGCTTGAAAACATTCAAAAGTACTCTCAGCCTCCCTGCTGGTAACAAGCGGCTTAGTATCATCCATTTGGGGCCAGTCGGAAAGCATAATGGCATGGGCTTTTTGTTCGACAAGTGGATCAGTTCTAGGAAGATGATGCCATAGGTGTTCCGTCACGAAAGGCATGTATGGATGCAAAAGTCGAAGACAGGTATCAAGAACATAGACTAACACACGCCTCGCTTTTTTAGCTTCCAACTCGTCGGTGCCTCCTAAACCTTCATACAAACGAGTTTTCGAGATTTCAATATACCAATCTGCGAAATCGTCCCAGAAAAAAGCATAGATGAGGCTGCCTGCACCGCCGAGTTGGTACTTTTCGATCTGCTCCGTAACGCTCGCCACTAAGGTGTGGCACTTGGATACGATGTAACGTTCTGGTAGAAGCATGGAATCATATTCCTCCATTTCGATGGGCCCTTTCACACTCAACTCGGCAAGTTCTTCATCGGAAATATCTTTCAAGGCATTTTCCGTGACAAATTTGGCGCTATTCCACAACTTATTCGCAAAGTTTCGATTCGCCTCAATCTTCTCCATGTTCAATGGAATATCCTGGTGTCAACATGATAAAATATGCTGGGGTCGGCAAAGGGTACCATTACGAAAGTATACGTCTAGACGCACAGAAAGCAACGTACCTGTCCAGGCGTAACGCCGGTCACAAGAGAATAGCGGAGACTATCAGCACCATATTCTGCCACAGTATCGAGAGGGTCGATAACATTTCCCTTAGTTTTCGACATTTTCGAACCATCAGCAGCACGAATAAGACCGTGTAAGTAAATTACGCTAAAGGGACTTTCTCCAGTGAGCTCAATTCCCATCATGACCATGCGAGCAACCCAAAAGAAAATTATATCATAACCAGTCTCGAGACACGTCGATGGGTAAAAACGTGCAAAATCCGAGTCTTTGTCGTCAACGTCGGCATTGGGCCAACCAACAGTGGCGAATGGCCAAAGTCCAGAACTGAACCAAGTATCCAGAACATCTTCCTCCTGTCGGAGCACCACGTCCTCTGAGTGGCCGTCTCCTACTGCCTTCTTCCGAGCTTCTTTTTCGTTTCGTGCAACGATGTATTGATCTTTGCTATTTTCGCCAATATACCACACAGGGATTCTGTGCCCCCACCACAGCTGACGGGAAACACACCAATCATGAATGTCTGTCAACCAATTGTTCCAGACTTTGTTGAATCGTTCGGGCACTATGGTAATATCTCCATCTTCTAACGCCTTCAAAGCCTTTGCACCCATCCCTTCGGTTCTGACAAACCACTGACTACTGACAAGGGGTTCAATAACTTCACCACCACGCTGTGATCTGGGAACGCGTTGAATGTGAGGTTCGGCCTTGATTACCAGGCCCTCTGCCTCCATATCCTCCCAAAGTTTTGATCGAGCATCGAAGCGGTCCAAACCCTCGTAGGCTCCGGCATTGCAATTCAACGTTCCATCTTTGTTCATAATATTGATGATTGGCAAGTCAAATTTGTTTCCGATGATGTAATCGTTGGGGTCATGACCGGGTGTGATTTTAAGAACTCCAGTTCCAAACTCCATATCTACGTATTCGTCAGCGATGATTGGAATTGTGCGTCCTCCACACATGGGCACCACCGCTTGCTTTCCAATCAAGTTTTTGTAACGTTTATCTTCAGGGTGAACACAGACGGCAGTATCACCCAGAATTGTTTCTGGACGAGTAGTTGCTACAGGGAGAAATTCTTGACTGCCGTCTATCATGTACTTGAAATAAAACAACTTTCCTTCTTCTTCCGAATACTCCACCTCCAGATCACTGACTGCAGTTTTCAGCTGCGGCGCCCAATTGACCATGTACTCACCCCGATAGACCAAGCCTTTTTCATGCAATCGAACAAACGCCTCCGTCACAGCTTCGCTGAGGTCCGTGTCCATCGTGAAGCGTTCGCGACTCCAGTCTGCTGAAGCGCCTAACGAGCGAAGCTGGCGAGTGATGTGTCCTCCCTGTTCTTCTTTGTAAATCCACACGCGACGTAGGAATTCCTCGCGCCCGACTTCCTCTCGCGTGGTCCCTTCGGCAATGAGTTGTTTTTCAACCTGAAGCTGAGTGGCAATCCCAGCATGATCCGTCCCTGTTACGGTGCAAAATATTTCATGGCTAAGATGCTTTCTTGCCGTCAACACTATCAAAATTTAAACACCAAATTAGCAATTATTGAAACATACCTGGCAACCACAACACGGGACGACCTCGCATGCGATGAAAACGGGCCAAAACATCTTGCAAGGCCACAAATATGGCGTGGCCCATGTGTAAACGACCAGTAACATTTGGAGGAGGCATGGGCAGAACATAGGGATTTTCTGCTTCTTGCCGTTTTTGCTTGGCATCTGGCTCGAAGCATCCTGTTTTTTCCCACCACTCATAAATTTGATTTTCAAAACCAGAAGGGTTGTATTTATCCAAGCCCCAATTTCGGTTGATCACATCGTAGGCATCTGTCTCCGTCGCTTGTGGCGTAGTAGAAACGGTCAAAGTCGGGGTTCGCTTGTGTTGATGAGCGGCAAAAAAACGTCTAGACGGCGGAGACCGAGAGAGAAGAGAAAGCGGAGAAGATCGCAAAGCTTGTCCTGCAAATGCTACCCCACCTTTCGTAGAAAACGCCGCAGCCGTGCCAGAAGTCAGATAAAGAAGCATGGCCGTGGAATTTCTCAGAAAGGGCTTCCTGCTCGTCTTATTTCGGGAACTGAGCTGGGTAGGCATGACAAATGCTTTCTTCTAGTCTCAGTTAAGTTAAAGTCTGTGTTGTGAATAGTGGACCCGGTTCGAAGACGCTTTCTTTTGGTCCGCCACAGAAAATTTGTGTGGGCCTGCTGACAACTGACAAGAGACTGCACACTGGGAGCTGATGAATCATTGGTTAATTGAATGAGAGTTATGAAAAGTGCGTTTTGGCTCTAATTGAAAGCTACCGGGTGGATGCTTCAATACGAATGGTTGCAATTATTATTATTACTCGGAGTATAATTTTTTACCCCAAACAAAAAATCTACGGGTACGTAGACTCTACCAGGTAGCTACGGGTAGCTACTAGTAGTAGTAGAGTACCATACTAAAATCCTGAAGTTCTCTCTCTGGTGCTGGCTGCTCTCTACTTGTAGTAGTGCGTACCAGGTAGTAGTAACTACTCGTACCTGGTACACCCTGGTAGTATCCATTGATAAAAGAAATTGCCAACCACTCTAGCCAGTGGGTGGCCATAAAAGTTTTGTTATTTGTCTGCTACTGATAAATATTTACTAGCTTAGCTACTATTTTGGAAGTGGTCGTGTACAGAAAATTTGTATAGTCAAACCTACAGATGGGAGCTTGGACCTCGAATTCTGACCCAGATAAATATTTAGCTTACTATTTTCAAAGTAGCTAGAGTACTACTAGCTAAAGTTTTAAGTCTACTAAGAAGGTCCTCCATGCTGGACCAGCACCTCTTGCACTGTGAAGAAGAAAATACTAAATTCTTACGTCTAAAAGGCACTGTATGTGTAATTTTGTTTTTGCAGTCAAAATTTAAAGCTGCCTTTCTCTAACTTAGCCAAGAGATACTACAATGTTAGCTTGCTATTAGCTGCTTTTCCTTT
>Ga0100393_10004731_pt1 | contig 12423 bp, 7 predicted proteins | sample CryGeymeta201517_FD_81546 | JGI IMG/M metagenome (GOLD analysis project Ga0100393, IMG submission 81546) | Groundwater microbial communities from Crystal Geyser aquifers in Utah, USA - Crystal Geyser metaG 2015-17 | ecosystem: Environmental > Aquatic > Deep subsurface > Groundwater | place: USA... | reverse complement strand
GCGTTCCTTCACCACGATCCTCGGAACGCACACCGGCGCGCTGCGGACTTCGAACCCTCTCTCAGGAGACCAGGCCATGAAGAAGCTATTCGGAACGACCGCGCTTGCGATGATCCTCGCCGGCGCCGCGCTCGCGCAGACGGCGACGACGCCGCCGGCGACCGCCCTGCTCGCCGACGACAAGCCGCTCGCGGCGATGACGTGGCTGGCGAACGGCGAGGCGACGGACGTCTATGCGTCCGACCTGATCGGCGCGACGCTCTATGCCGCCGAAGGCGACAGGACCACCATCGAGGCGCGCAAAGACTGGGAGAGCGTCGGCTCGGTCAACGACGTGCTGCTGAGCCGCGACGGCAAGGTGCGCGCGGTTCTGGTCGATGTCGGCACGTTCCTCGGCATGGGCGGCAAGACCGTCGCCACGCCGGTCGAGGCGCTCCGCTATGTTTCCGACGGCGAGGCCGCAGGCGACTATTTCCTGGTGATCTCGGCCTCGCGCGACACGCTGACGGCGGCGCCCGAGTATGTGCGGCCCGACCTGACCGCCGACGAGACCACGGCGGCGCGCGGCGACGCCTCGGAGTCGGTGTTCGCGCATGACGGCTATACCCGCGCGCCGAACGACGCGCTGACCGTGGACGAGCTCAAGAGCGCCTCGATCTACGACCGCGACGACAACGCCATCGGCTCGGTGAGCGAATTGCTGGTCGGCGCCGACGGCAAGATCACCGACGCGGTGATCGACGTGGGCGGCTTCCTCGGCATGGGCGCGCGCCCGGTGTCGATGAAGTTCGACGACCTCACCGTGCTGCGCAAGGACGGCGGCGACGACGTGCGGCTGTACGCCGACGCCACCAAGGAGCAGCTCAAGGCGATGCCGCGCTACGAAAAGTAGGCGCGCGGACCGGCGGCGGCGCAACCGCGCGACCGCCGGTCCATCCCTCACCAGGACGACCGCGCAGGAGAATCCTGCGCGACCACGGCCCCGAGACGGGCTTTCAGGGAGATGCACAATGACCAGCACCGTCAACACCGCCGCCCCGCATGGCCGCCGCGCCACCTTCACGCATGACGGCTATAACGAGGCCGTGCGCCACGATCTGACCACCGAGGACCTCAAGAGCGCCTCGGTCTATGGCCACGGCGACGAGAAGATCGGCGCGGTCTCCGATCTGGTGGTGACCGCCGAGGGCAAGATCTCGCAGGCGATCGTCGATGTCGGCGGCTTCCTCGGCATGGGCGCGCGCCCGGTGTCGATGAAGTTCGACGACCTCACCGTGCTGCGCGAGGACGGCGGCCACGACCTGCGCGTCTATATCGACGCCACCAAGGCGCAGCTTGAGGCGATGCCGCGCCACGACGGCTGACCTCCGGTCGCAACAGTTTTGTAGCGTGATGGCGACTGCGCGAAGGCGCGGTCGCCGCTTTTTTGAGCACAGTCCGGGCCGGAGTCCGGCTCAACGCCGCGCGATCACGGCGCCCCGCCAGCTTCGGATCACCGCGACGCGGCCAGAGCGATCACCGGCGCCTTGCCGCCGCCGCGCCACGCCGCCAGCAGCGCCGCCTCATCGACAAGCGCAAGGCGCTCATGGGCGTCGAGCCACTCCAGCGCCTGCGCAGGTCCATCGGCGGCGGCGATCTTCGCGGCGGCGGTGATGCTGGGCAGCCGGACGCCGGGCGCGTCGGCGCGGTCGCCCAGCATCGCCGTATGACCAGCCGCCAGCCAGGCGTCGTCGATCAGGTCGGCCAGACCCTGCGCGCTGGCGGCAGCGATCTGCGCCGACGCCGCGTCCGCCGCCTGCGCCAGCGGCGGCGCCGCGATCTCCTCAACGGTGCGCAGCAGCCCCGCCGCGCGCAGCGCCGATCCGGCGCGGGTCTGGCCGCTGAGGCGCGAGAGCCATGGCGCGAGCATCAGACCGGCCAGCACCGGCGACAGCCAGACCAGCACCTGCGGCTGGGTCGCGGCCAGCGCGGCGGCGATCCCCGCGCCCAGCGTCGCGTGGCCGCCATGGGCGCGCCACGCCTGCGACCACGGCAGGGCGGCGCCGTCGCGCGCCTGCGGCGACCATCCCGCGTCGCGGCCCAGCACGATCTCGGCCACATGGCGGCACTGCATCAGCATCTGCGCCGGGGCCAGCAGCGTGGAGGCGGCAAGCTCCACCGCGCCGCTGGCCATGATCGCGGCGCCGCCGCCCAGCGCGCGGCGCCGCGCCCGGTCCGCCAGCGCCTCCGCCAGCCCCAGCGCCTTGGGAAACAGCAGCAGACCCGCCGCCACCGCCAGCAGCGCGGTCATGCGGTCGCGGTCGAACCACGGCCAGACCGGAAACAACTGGTGCAGCTGGGGAAAATAGTCGGGCTGGACAAGCGACGCCTGGATGGTGAGCGCGACGCCGACCACCAGCATCGTCAGCCATATCGGCGACATCAGATACGAGCCGATGCCGATGGCCATATGCGTCCGGCTGGGCCAGCGCAGCCCCGCCGCGCCGATCACGCCGCCATGCTGGAGATTGCCCTGCGCCCAGCGCCGGTCGCGGCGGCTGGCCGCCAGCAGCGACGGCGGCGCGCCTTCCCAGCTGCCGGTCAGATCGGGGTCCATGCGCACCCCCCAGCCCGCGCGGCGCAAGAGCGCGGCCTCGACGAAATCGTGGCTGAGGATATGGCCGCCGAACGGCTTGCGCCCCGGCAGGTCGGGCAGGCCCGCCGCCGCGGCGAAGGCGCCGACCCGGATCAGCGCGTTGTGGCCCCAGAAGTTGCCGTCCAGGCCCTGCCAGGCCGCCACGCCGCGCGCCACCACCGGGCCATAGACCGCCGCCGCGAATTGCTGCAGCCGCGCGAACGCCGTATCGGCGCCCAGCGCGGTCGGGTTCGACTGAAGCAGGCCGAGCGCCGGGTCGGCCTCCATGCGCCGCACCATCCGCACGATGGTCGCGGGCGCCATCAGGCTGTCGGCGTCGAGCACCAGCATATGGTCATAGCGCCCGCCCCAGCGGCGGACGAACTCCGCGACGTTGCCAGCCTTGCCGCCGCCGCCCGCGCCGCGCCGCCGCCACCAGGCCGCCATCCGCCCGCCCAGCAGGCGACGCAGCGCCTGCATCGCGGTGGTCTCGCGCGCCACGGCGTCGGCGTCGCGGGTGTCGGAGAGCATGAACAGCTCGAACGCGCGCCCGTGTCCCAGATCGGCGAGCCCCGATCCCATGGCCGCCAGCGCCCCGGCGGTGCGCGCGGCGTCCTCGCTGAACACCGGCATGATGATCGCGGTCAGCGAGGCGAGCGGCCCCTGTCCGCCGTCGCTCGCGCGCCTCGGCGCCGCCAGCAGGCCCGCCAGCGCCGAGGTTGACGACAGCGCGATCCAGCCGAACGTGACCGTGAACAGCGCCAGCAGCGCCCATTGCAACAGGGTGACGGCGCCCGGGCCGAACGCCATGAACATCTCGTAAGCGCCCGCGACGGTCAGCGCGGCCGCGCCGCCGAACGCGATCAGGCGCGCGCAGCGCACGCGCCAGCCCTGCGCGGCGAAGCGCGTCCCCTGCGGGACAAAGCGCATCGGCGGGCGGCGGCGCAAGTCTTGCGCGGGCATCGCCAGCGGCGCCTCGGGGGGCGTCGGCCCCGTCATCGGCGTGTCCAGCGATGCAGCCAGGTCTCCGACGCCGCCGCGCCGTCCGGGCCGACCAGGCGCATCCGCAACTCGGCGGCGTCCTCCGCCGGCGGGGTGAACTGGATGGCGACCCGCAGCAGCCCGGCGACCGGCAGGGCGACCGGGCGCGCGTCGTCGATGACGCCGCGATCCGCGCCCGCCTCCACCGTCAGCCCCTCCGCCGCGATCCCCCGCAGATCGAGGTCGATCGCGAAGGTGCGCCCCTGCGGGTTGTTGACCGCGCGGCCGACCCGGGTGGCCACCACCTGCGCCAGTCCGGCGCCGTCGGGCGGCGACGCCGACCAGGTGAGGCGATAGGTGAAGCGATGCGCCGTCCCGGCGGTCAGCGGCGCGCCCGGGCGCCAGAACGCCACGATGTTGTCGTTGAACTCCGAATTCGTCGGGATCTCGACCAGGGTCACGGCGCCGGGACCCCAGTCGCCGACCGGCTCGACCCATGCGCTGGGCCGCCGCTCATAGCGCGCCTCGGCGTCGTTGTAGGCGCCGAACGCGCGCTGGCGCTGGGCCAGACCGAAGGCGCGCGGGTTGTCGTCGGCGAACGCCGACACCTGCAAGGCCGAGGGGTTGTTGATCGGACGCCACACCCTCTCGCCCTGCCCGGTCAGCATCGCCAGACCGTCGCTGTCATGAACCGCGCTGCGGTGGTCGTCCACCGCGCGCCGGTCCAGCGCGGAGAACCAGTACATCGAGGTCAGCGGCGCGATCCCCGCGTCCGCCACGTCGCGCCGCGGCGCCAGCACCGCGCGCACGTCCATCACCGTCTCGAGGCCGGGGCGGATGGTGAAGGCGTAGGCCCCGGCGACCGAGGGGCTGTCGAGCAGCGCCAGCAGCGTGATCTCGGCCGCGCCGGGCTCGGGCGTCTGCAGCCACAGCCGGGTGAAGGCGGGAAACTCCTCCGGTCGCGGCGACCCCGTGCCGATGGCCAGGCCGCGCGCCGACAGGCCATAGCTCAGGCCCCGCGCGATGGCGCGGAAATAGCTCGCGCCCTGAAAGACGGCGACCTCGTCCATCACCTCGGGGGTGTCGATGGGATAGCGCAGGCGCAGCCCGCTCCAGGCATGGCCCTCGCTCGCTTGCGCGCTGGAAAAGCTGGCGGCGTCGAACATCGCCGGGTCGAAATTGAACACGCCGGCGTCGAACGGCAGCGGGCGCTCCGTCGCATCGTCGATCAGCGCGATCGCGACCGGGTCGCGGAACAGAAACCCCGGCGCCGCCAACTCCGCCGTGAAACCGCGCCCTTCGCCCAGCCACAGGCGGCGCTCGGCCTTGAACCGGATCGCGCGGTAGCGGTCGTAGTCGAGGTCCGCGAACGGCGCCCGCAGCGTCTGCGTGGGCCGCGCGTAATCGCTGCGCGCCAGCGTCATCGCGGCGTCGATCACCGCGTCAAAGCCGAACGGCGCCGCGCCAAAGGCCCGCAGCGGCCCCGCCGCCGCCATGGCGCCAGCCGCCGCGCCGATAAAGGCGCGCCGGTTTAACGGCGCGCCGCCCGCGCGCAGCCTGTTCTCATCGCCGTCGCGATCAGTGTCCATCACTACGTCCAAAATGGCCCGCCCACCTCAGCATCGCGGCCCCGGCGCCGCATGCGCGCAAACGGTTCGGCTGCGCGTCAAGAAATTCTCCGCTCGCAGCCGCAGCATCGCGGGTGCAGCATAAATGGGTGCGCGCGCCGCTTCCAGCAACTGGCGCGCGCACCCGACGACCTGGCCCGATCAGAACCGGCGACGGGGAGGCGGGCGGCCACGCCGCCCTGCCCCGGCCCCGCGATTCAGCTGCGGATCAGAACCGCAGGCCGTAGCCCAGCGTCAAGGACAGGACGCCGTCCTCGATGTCGCGGTCGTTCTCATCGACGTAGATGTCGTAGGCCACCTTCACCTCGAAGCCGCCCATACGCAGGCCGAGCTCGGGGCCCACGAACAGCCCGCCGTCGGCCGAGCCGTCGATATAGGTGTAGCCGACGTTCGCGCCGACATAGGGCAGCACGCCGCCAAGCTGGTCGATCTGCAGATCGAGGCCCGCCGCCGTGCGGCCGCCAAAGCCTTCGTCATCGGAGCCGATGCTGTAGAACCCGGCCTGCTCCGCCGAGATCACCAGGTTGGGCGTCAGGTCGTAGCTTGCGGTCGCGTTCAGACCAGCGAAATAGCTGTCGTCGCCGGGCTGGTTGTTGTAGGCGCCGAACGGGGCGACGATGAGGCGGAACCGGTTGACCTCCTCGACGGCGGCGACCGGCGCCACCGGGGCCGGGGCGGTCTCGGCTTCGGCGATCGAGATCACGACGCGCCGGTTCAGCGGCTCGCGCACGCCGTCGGCGGTCATGGTCGCGGGGTCTTCCTCGCCGCGCCATGCGGTCACCAGCGCGTCCTGCGGCACGCCGCGACGCAGCAGCGCGGCGGATACGGCCTCGGCCCGGCGCTGCGACAGCGCGCGGTTGTATTCAGGCGCGCCCACGCTGTCGGCATGGCCGACGATGCTGATCGCGGTCGCGCCGGTGGCGCGGAAGTCGGCCACGGCGGCGTCGATCAGCGGCTCGTGCTCGGCGGTCAGGCGGGCGCTGTCGAAGCCGAACAGCAGCGTGGTGACGCCGGTTTGCGCCGCGACCGGCGCGGCGGCGAGGATGATGGCGGGTATCGCGAACAGATGGCGATGCATGGCGTTCTCCGTAGGATTTCAGTCCTGGCGGCGCGAGAGCCGCCGCCGCCCCATGGCGGCAGACCGTATAGCCGCAACGCGGGCGTGCGGCGCCGGTTGCGCGATGCAGCGCAGGTTGCAACAATGCTGCTGGTGTGAGGACAAAATGCTACAGTGTTACTGATTGCATATGACATCGTCGGCCCACATGTATCCAGACGATGGGTGTAAATGCCGTCATCATGTTGAAATAAAACAGTTTCGCGCGCTAAGTTCGAACCGGACGACAAAATGCGCTTCAACTGATGCTACCGCCTTTTTTGACTAACGGCGCGTCGATGCAAGCTTTCACGCAGGCGTCAAGCGCAGGATCGCGCAGGGATGTTTTGGAAAATCAATGCCTCAGGAAAAAGATCGCAAGACGCCCGCAACGCCCGGTTCCGCGCCCGAAGCCGACGGCGGCGGGCGCCATGAGGCCCGCGCGCTGACGGTGGTCGGCATCGGCGCCTCCGCTGGCGGGCTGGAAGCCTGTCGGCGGCTCGTCACGCTGCTGCCGGTCGATCCAACCGTCGCGTTCATCCTGATCCAGCACCTCGACCCCACGCATGAGAGCATGATGGTCGCCCTGCTGGCCGGTCACACCGCGATGCCGGTGCGGCAGGCCGGGGACGGCATGGCGCTTGAGGGCGGCGCGATCTTCGTCATCCCGCCGGGCGTCTATCTGGGGATCAGCGACGGCGCGCTCAGGGGGACGGCGCCGACGGCGCGCCATGGCGCGCGGCTGCCGTTCGACCATCTGCTGCACGCGCTGGCGAAGGAGTGCGGCGCGCGCGCGGTCTGCGTCGTGCTGTCGGGCACCGGCGCGGATGGCGCGCAGGGGCTGCGATCGGTGCATGACGCGGGCGGGCTGGTGATCGCGCAGGACCCTTCGGAGGCGGAGTACGACGGCATGCCGCAAAGCGCCATCGCCACCGGGATGGTCGATCTGGTGCTGCCGCTGGCGCAGATGCCGGCGGCGCTGGCGGAGGCGGCGCGCGGGGGGTCGGCGCAGCGCGCGACGCGCCCCGCCGCCGCGCCGCAGGACGCGGCGCTGGCGCAGATCATCGCCTTGCTGCGCGCCGAGACGCGCCACGACTTCAGCCTCTACAAGACCGGCACGCTGCTGCGGCGGCTGGCGCGGCGCATGGCGGCGGCGGATCCGGACGCGGACCCGGAAGCGGACGGCGGCATGGCCGCCTATCTGGAGCGCCTGCGCGGCGACGCCCAGGAACGCGACATGCTGGCGCGCGACCTGCTGATCCATGTGACCAGCTTTTTTCGCGATCCGGAGGTCTTTGAGCATCTCGCCGCGAGCGTGGCGCCGGAACTGATCGCGCAGACCCCCCCGGACAGACCTTTGCGGATCTGGGTGGCGGGGTGCAGCACGGGCGAGGAGGCCTATTCGCTGGGCATGGCGTTCTTCGAGGCGCTGGCGACCAAGCCGGAAGCGAAGGTGCAGATCCTCGCCTCAGACGCCGACCCCGAGGCCATCGCTGCGGCGCGCGAGGGGCTTTATCCCGAAGCCGCCGTCGCGCAGCTCTCGCCCGCGCGACTGGCGCGGTTCTTCGTGCGGGAGGACGGCGGCTATCGCGTGATCGCCTCGCTGCGCGACGCGGTGGTGTTCACCGTGCACGACCTGCTCAAGGACCCGCCGTTCTCGCGCATCGATCTGGTGTCGTGCCGCAACGTGATGATCTATCTGGGGCACGAGGCGCAGGCGCGCGCGGTGTCGCTGTTTCACTTCGCGCTGCGCCCCGGCGGCGTGCTGCTGCTGGGCGCCTCGGAGACCGCAGGCCCCGCCGACGGCCGCTTCGAGCCGATCGACAAGCTGGCGCGGCTCTACCGGCGCGTCGGGCGCAGCCGCGCGGGCGATGTCGCGTTCCTGCTGGGCGACGGCGCGCGCGCGCCGGCGCGGCTGTCCGCCGGGCAGACGCCGAAGCGGCAGGATGCGCTGGGCGATCTCTGCCGCACGGCGCTGCTCGACGCCTATGCGCCGACCGCCGTGCTGATCAACCGCCGCTTCGAATGCCTGCACTTCGCCGGTCCGACCGGGCGTTATCTGCGCATCCCCAGCGGCGCGCCGTCGCAGGACCTTCTCGCCATAGCGCCCCCGGCGCAGCGCAGCCGCATCCGCGCCGCCGCGCAGCGCGCCTTCGAGACCCGCGCGCTGGCGACCGTCACCGGCGGGACCGTCGGCGAAGGCGTCGGCGCCGAGAGCTTCAGCATCGAGATGCGCCCGGTCGAGGTGGAGGGCGAGGCGCTGGTTCTGGCCTGCTTCGTGGCCGCGCCGCCGCCCGCGATGCGCGCGTCCGACGCCGCCGGCGGCCCCGGACGCATCGCCGCGCTCGAGCGCGAGCTCGACATCACCCGCACCGAACTGCGCGGCGCCATCCACACCCTTGAGACCGCCAGCGAGGAGCAGGCGAGCGTGCACGCCGAGGCGCTGTCGGTCAGCGAGGAATATCAGTCCACCAACGAGGAGCTGCTGGCCTCCAAGGAGGAGCTGCAGTCGCTGAACGAGGAGCTGACCGCGCTGAACGGCCAGTTGCAGGAGACGCTGGAGCGCCACCGCACCGCTGCGGCCGACTTGCAGAACGTGCTCTACAGCACCGATGTCGCCACGCTGTGTCTCGACATGGACCTGCGCATCCGCTTCTTCACGCCCGCCGCGCGCACGCTGTTCAGCGTCATCGCGACCGATGTGGGCCGGCCGCTGAGCGATCTGGCCGCGCATTTCCGCGACGACGCGCTGGAGGCCGACGCCCGCGCGGTGCTGGGCGGCGCCGAGGCGCAGGGGTGCGAGGTGCTGAGCGAGACCGGATCCTGGCATATGCGCTGCGTCCGGCCCTATCGCACCGGCGACGGGCGGATCGAAGGCGTGGTGATCACCTTCGCCGACATCACCGAACGCAAGCACGCCGCCGAGGCGCTGGAGGCCGCGCGCCGTCTGGCCGATCACGCCAATCTGGCGAAGTCGCGCTTCCTCGCCGCCGCCAGTCACGACCTGCGCCAGCCGCTCCAGTCGCTGACGCTGATCCACGGCCTGCTGGCGAAATCCGTCGCCACGGCGCAGGGGCGCACGCTGCTGGCGCGGTTCAACGAGACGCTGGGCGTGATGGCCTCGATGCTCAACGCGCTGCTGGACATCAACGAGATCGAGTCGGGGGTGGTGCAGCCCACGCTGGCCGACTTTCCCCTCGGTCCGCTGCTGGAGCGGCTGCGCGACGAGTTCGGCTATCTCGCGCAGGAGCGCGGACTGAGCCTGAAGGCGGCGCCCACCACCGCCGTGGTGCGCAGCGACGCGCGGCTGATGGAGCAGATGCTGCGCAATCTGATCGCCAACGCGCTGAAATACACCGAAAAGGGCGGCGTTCTGATCGGCTGTCGGCGACGCGGCGCGCATGTCTGCGTCGAGGTTCGCGACACCGGCGTCGGCATCGCGGGCGCCGAGCTCGACACGATCTTCGACGAATATCATCAGCTCGACAACCCGGCGCGCGAACGCGGCCGGGGCCTCGGCCTGGGCCTGTCGATCGTGAAGCGCCTGGGCCTGATGCTCGATCATCCGGTGACGGTGCGCTCGACGCCCCGGCGCGGATCGGTCTTTACGATCTGCGCGCCGCGCGCGCAGGACGCAGCGGCTGCCGCCCCCGCCGGGGAAGCGCCGCTTGCCGCAGCGCGGGACGCGGCGCCGGGCGTCGTCGCGCGGCAGGCCGCGCCAGCGACGATCCTGCTGATCGACGACGACGACACCGTGCGCGATCTGATCGAACAGCTTTTGCTGGCCGAGGGTCATACCGTGATCGCCGCCTGCGACGGCGCTTCGGCCATGCGGCGGGTGATGGAGGACGGCTTGCGCCCCGACCTCGCGCTGATCGACTACAATCTGCCCGACGGCATGCACGGCCTTGAGGTCGCGGCGCGGGTGCGGGCGCATCTGGGGTCCGACCTGCCGGTGGTGGTGCTGACCGGCGACATCTCCGCCGCGACGCTGCGCGCGGTGCGGGCGGCGCGCTGCGCGCGGCTCAGCAAGCCCGTCGCGCCGGCGACTTTGTTTGCGGTCATCGCGGCGTTGGCGGGCGCCGCGCGGGAGAACCCGGCGACCCCGCGCCCGCCCTGCGGCGACAGCCGGGCGACGGTCTTCGTGGTCGATGACGACGCGGGCGTGCGCGCCGACTTGCGGAGCGTGCTGGAGGACGGCGGCTGGGCGGTGCGCGACTATGCGACCGCCGAAGCGCTGCTGGCGGACCGGACGCCCGGCCCCGGCGGCTGCCTGCTGGTGGACGCGCATCTGCCGGGCATGAGCGGGATCGAACTGCTGGAGGCGCTGCGCGCGCGCGGCGCGGCGGCGCCGGCGGTGATGATCACCGGCGCGGGCGACGTGGCGATGGCTATCGCGGCGATGCGCGCGGGCGCGCTGGACTTCATCGAAAAGCCGGTCAGACCCGCCGCCCTGCTCGCCAGCCTCGGCCACGCCGTCGAACAGAGCCGCGACGCCGCCAGAAGCGACGACTGGCGCCGCGCCGCCGCCGCGCGCCTCGACGCGCTGACGCCGCGCCAGCGCCAGATCATGGCGATGGTGCTGGACGGTCGCGCCAACAAGGTGATCGCCGCCGATCTGGGCGTCAGCCAGCGCACCGTCGAAAACCACCGCGCCGCCGTGATGCGCAAGACCGGCGCCGCCTCGCTGCCCGCCCTCGCGCGGCTCGCGCTGATAGCGGCGCGCGGCGGCGCCTGACGATCAGCGCGCCGCCGTGGCGGCGGCGCGCGCCCGCCCGGCGCGTGAGATGCGGTGGTCGAGAAAGAACCGCAGCATCTCGCGTGAGGCGTCGGGGCCTGCCGGGTCGGCGTAGCCGGCCGCCGCGTCCCCGCCCGCCCAGGCGTGGCCCGCGCCCTCCACGCTCCAGTGCTCGCAGACCGGCCTGCCGTCGGCGGCGCTGTAGAGGGTGCGGGTGAAAGCCCGCCCGCTTGCCGAGCGCCCCTTGATCTGGCTGGCGGCAAGGCCGGGCGTCGCCGCCGCCGACCGCATCGCGACGACGCGGCCGTTTCTGGGATGCACCACCCGGTCGGCGTCGCCGTGAAACACGATGGTCGGCATGGCCACCCCGTGCTCTGCGCCAATCGACCCCCGCCGCATCGCCAGCATCGCCTGCGCCGGGCTGTAGGCCGCCCCTACCGGCAGCCCGGAGTGCACGCCGACGGCGGCGAACACATCGGGATAGGCGGCGGCGGCCAGCATCGCCGCCGCGCCGCCCGCCGACAGCCCGGCGACATAGACCCGCGCCGGGTCGGCCGCCCGGGCGCGCAGCACGGCGCGGGCGATCCCCGCGATCAGCGCAGGCTCGCCCGCGCCGCGCGCCTGGTCGGCGCGGCTGAACCAGTTCCAGCAGCGGTTGGGGTTCGCGCTGGCGGGCTGTTCGGGGTAGGCGACCAGAAAGCCCAGCTCATCGGCCAGCGCGTTCATCCGCGTGCCGACGGCGAACGCCTCGGGCGTCTGCGTGCAGCCGTGCAGCATCACCACCAGCGGCGCCAGCGCGGCGGGCTGGAGCGCGGGTTGGGGGGCGGGTTGGGGGGCGGCGTTCAACCGCGCCGGAACATAGAGCCGATAGGCGCGCGCGCCGTGCTTGCTGCGGTGCTGGAGCGTCTCGAACGACGCGCCGCGCGCGACCGGCGCCGCGACCTTCGGCCCTGCCGCCGCCGTGATCCTGCCAATCGCCGCCCCGAGCCCCTCGCGGGGCCTTGCGCGCGCCGCCGCCTTTGGCTTGCCGGGCTTGGCGGGCTTGGCCGCCGCGCGCTTCTTGCGCGGCGGTTTGACGCTGGCGGCGACCAGCTTTTTCACGGCGGCGGTCGCGGCGCGCACGTTGGCCGCGCGGGCCTTGCGCATCGCTTTCGCCACGGCGCGCTTGAACAGCGTGAACATCTGCGCCCCCTTCGTCAGCCCGGCGATGCCTGTTGCGACCCGGCGCGGGTCAGTCGGCCTCGCCCAGCGCCGGATAATCGGTATAGCCCTCGGCGCCGCCGCCGTAGAACGTGTCCTTGTCGGGCGCATTCAGCGGCGCGTCGCGGCGGATGCGCTCCGGCAGGTCGGGATTGGCGATGAACGG
>Ga0100393_10004724_pt1 | contig 12436 bp, 9 predicted proteins | sample CryGeymeta201517_FD_81546 | JGI IMG/M metagenome (GOLD analysis project Ga0100393, IMG submission 81546) | Groundwater microbial communities from Crystal Geyser aquifers in Utah, USA - Crystal Geyser metaG 2015-17 | ecosystem: Environmental > Aquatic > Deep subsurface > Groundwater | place: USA... | reverse complement strand
GCGCTATAGCTCCGCTTTTCTGTTTCATCCCACCGACATGTCGCAATGTGCCGTGGTAGCCCGGGTTGAGGCCCAACGGGCCGAAACCCGGGGCACCGCGTAGCGGTGGAACCGACATCCACAGCTGAATGTTCTTGGCGTTCACCTTTGCGTTTTGCGTCTTTTGCGGATCAAAAGCTTTACGCTTCGCCGGTCGGATTCATGGTTCGTGTGCAGTTCCAACCACCGGAACGGGCGGCTCGCAATGACGCTGGATGTGGCGTGTTCAAAGGTTCCCAAAGGAAAGCCAAAGCCATTCTTGATTCACGCGGAACCACAAGCGCCGCAAACAACAACGCTGCGCCCTTTGCGGACGGCTGTTTGGTTTGCCTGATTGCCGCGCTGCCGCGATACCAACATCGTTTGCAAACTCACGCCCGCTCGGCCGCAAATGCCATCACATCGTGAATGTTGTCGGTGCCCAGCATCGCCATCAACAGACGATCAACGCCCACTGCAACGCCGGCGCACGCCGGCAGGCCGGCATCGAGCGCGGCAATGAACGCCTGATCGATGGGGATCGGGCGCTCGCCCCGGCGTTGGCGGACGTCGGCATTGGCCGTGAACCGCTCGCGCTGTTCGGCCGGGTTGATCAGCTCGTGATACCCGTTGGCGATCTCCAGTGGCCCGAGATACAACTCGAAGCGCTCGGCAACCGGCGGGCTATCCGGACGAATCCGCGCCAACGCGCACTGGCTCGGCGGGTAGTCGTAAACCAGCAACACGCGGTTGCTCGGCAAGGCCGGCTGGATCAGATGTGTCATCAGCAGATCGAGCCAATCATCACGGCCGAGCCCCGTTGCGTCGATGGCGTAAACCGCCAGCGGTGCGCGCAGCGCATGATCGGAGTCGGTAAACGGATCAATGCCGAGGGTGCTGCGATACAGATCGCGGAAACTGATTTCGCGCACCGAGGTGCGCCGGCCCGACAGCGCCATCGCCGCCTGCACCAAGTCCGCGGTTTCTTCCATCAGCCGGCGATGGTCCCAGCCGACCCGATACCACTCCAGCAGGGTGAACTCGGGATTGTGGCGGCGCCCGGCCTCGCCATCGCGAAACACCCGCCCCATTTCGAAACAATCGCCCAAGCCGGCAGCAACCAGTCGCTTCAGTGCGAACTCCGGCGAGGTACGCAGCCAGCGCCGGCCGGACGGCATCTGCGGCAGGTTTACCGTCAGGGTAAGGCTTTGTATGTTCGGATCGGGATTGCCAGCGCGTGAAAGCACCGGCGTCTCCACCTCGATCACCGCGCGCTCAGAAAAAAAGCGTCGAATCATCGCGTACAAACCGGCACGCTGCTTGAGTGCGGCCAGGCTCGCGCTGGGTTGCCAGTCAGTCATCGCTGTCTCCCAATTGTGCCAACAAGCGTGCTTCGTCCCAGACCACGATGCCGAGCTCGCGCGCCTTGGCGAGTTTGCTGCCCGCCGATTCACCGGCGACCACGATATCGGTGTTCTTCGACACGCTACCGGAAATCTTCGCGCCCAACGCTTCCAGCCGCGCGCCGGCCTGATCGCGGGTCATGCTGGTCAATGTGCCGGTCAATACGATGGTCTTCCCAGCCAGCGGCGCCGCCACCACGACCGGTTGTGTCGGCACGCTGGCGCGCAGCGTTTGCATCTGCGCCGCCACACGCTGCAATCGCGGCCACCACTGGCTGTCGCCGCGCAACGCGGTCAGAGCCTGCGCGGCAACGGCACCCAGCCACGGCAGCAGCGCGCCCTCGCCCGCGGCGCCAAGTTCATCGAGGGTAGTTGCACGCTCCGCCAGTCGCTCGATTGAGGTATCGCCCAAGCCGGCGAGTGGCGCACCCAGCATCTTGGCCGCGCGCAACAGCTGCGCGAAGTCAAGGTTGGCGGCCAATGCAGCCGACAAATGCCCGCTCGCCTGCGGTTTCACGCCAGCCGCCAACAGCGCATCGATGACACCTTGATTGTGCGGCTCGGCGAAAAACGCGGCAATCGACAGCGCCACTTTCGGGCCGATATCGGGCACTGCCAGCAACAGCAATGCGTCGGCGTGGCGGATGCTGTCCAGACTGCCAAAGCCGCGCGCCAATGCCTTCGCGGATTCCTCGCCGATCTGCAAGATGCCCAGCGCAAAAAGCAAGCGCTCGAGCGTTGCGTGACAGCTGTGGTCGATCGCATCGAGCAGGTTTTGCGCCCATTTGCTGGCGACTTTCCCCGCTTTGCTCTTCTGCGGTGTGGTGCCGTCGCGGGCATCGACAGCCTGCTTCATGCGCAGCAGATCGTCAAGCGTGAGGCGGTACAAATCGGCGACCGAATGAACCAGTTCCAGATCGACCAAGTCCTCGATGATGCGCTCGCCGAGGCCATCGATATCCATCGCGCGACGCGAGGCAAAGTGCATGATGGCCTGCTTGCGTTGCGCCGGACAAAACAGGCCGCCGCTGCAGCGGCTTGCCGCTTCATCAGCGCGGCGCAGTACCGCCGAACCACAGGCCGGGCATTGCGTTGGCATCTGGAATGCGCCATGAACCGGATCGCCATCGGCATTGTTCGGGCGCCGTTCGCGCAACACCGACACCACTTCCGGGATCACATCGCCGGCACGACGCACGATGACGGTATCGCCTACCCGCACCTCCAGGCGCGCGATCTGGTCGGCATTGTGCAAGGTGGCATTGGTGACCGTGACTCCCGCTACCCGCACCGGCGCCAGCCTCGCCACCGGTGTCAGCACGCCGGTACGGCCCACTTGCACATCGATGGCTTGCACGGTGGTGAGTTCTTCCAGCGCCGGAAACTTGTGGGCGATGGCCCAGCGCGGTGCGCGTGCGACAAAACCCATGCTGCGCTGCTGCGCGTAGTTATCGAGCTTGTAGACCACACCATCGATGTCGTAAGGCAGACGCTCGCGCAGCGCACCGATTTTTTTGTAGTAGCGCAGCAACCCTGCGCTACCACGCGCGGTATCGCCCTCGGGCGGCACCGGAAATCCGAGCCCACGCAGCCGTTGCAGCGTCTGCGAGTGGCGCGCGGGCAAATCAAAACCTTCATGCACGCCCAGCGCATAGGCAAAAAACGCCAGCGGCCGCTGCGCGGTAATCGCCGGATCGAGTTGCCGCAGCGAGCCTGCGGCACCATTGCGTGGGTTGGCCAATGGCTTCTCACCATGCGCGAGCGCCCGCTCGTTGAAGTTTGCAAAGCCGGCGCGCGGCATGTACACCTCGCCGCGCACTTCCAGCAGCGTTGGTGCAACGCCGCGCAAGCGCAGCGGTATCGCGCGGATGGTGCGGACATTGGCGGTGACGTCTTCGCCGCTGGCGCCATCGCCGCGCGTCGCCGCCCGCACCAATGCACCGTGCTCGTAGCGCAGACTGATCGCCAGACCATCGAGCTTTGGCTCGACCGAAAACAACGGTTCGCCATCGCCGGTCTGCTCGACGATACGGCGCACGAAGGCGTGTACCTCGTCATCGCTGAACGCATTGCCGAGCGACAGCATCGGCAACTCGTGCACCACCTCGGCAAACTCCGCCGCCGGTCGGTCGCCCACCCGCTGGGTGGGTGAGTCGGCTGTGATCAGCTCGGGATGCTGCGCTTCCAACACCTGCAACTCGCGCAGCAGGCGATCAAACTCAACATCGGGGATGCTCGGTGCATCGAGCACGTGATAGCGGTAATTGGCATCATCGATGCGATGCCGCAGCTCGGCCGCACGCTGCTCCGGGGTGGCCGCAGATGACGGTGGGTGAGCGGGTTGCGACGGCATTAGCGAAAGCCTTGCGCCTGCTCGGCCTTGCGGTCGTAACTGCGCAGGTCCTCGCGGATATGGCCGATGCCCTGCCGCCCCAGCGCGTTGCGATCGGCATCGAGCACCATGGCACCCAGCAACTCCGCCATCCGCTGCGCGGTCGGCAACATCATGTCCCACGCATCCAGTGCCGACAACGGGCCGGGCAAGGTCATGAAAAAACTGACCCCTGGCGTTTGCAATTGCGTGATGGAGGCCATCTCGAAATGCCCTGGCGCAAGCATGTTGGCAACACTGAACACCGGTGCCAGTTCGGGCTTGCCATCGACCATGCGATGAAAAATATCCCTGTGCCCGAATACCAGGCCCACCTTCTCTGCCGCCACCACCACATCGCTACCGGCCAGGGTTTCGCCTTCGCGCGCCGCCACGTAAACCGTGACGATGCGATCAAAACGGGCGTCGACACGCTTGCCATACGCGGACGCGGCGCCGTACTCGGCAGCAGCTGCGGCGACCGGCGCCGCCGCATGGCCAGGCTCGGCATCGGGCAATGGTGCGTCGGACAACACCGGGTCGCGGCGAGTGCCATTGCGTTCGCGACGCCGGGCAGCGTCGTCCTCACTGCGGCCACGGCCGGTGAAATAAATCACCGCCAGCACAATAAGCCCGGCGACGAGCAGGATCAGGCGCAGCAGGTTGGCATCAGACATGGCAGCTCCTCAGGCCGCGCCAGCGAGGCGCGCGGCCTCGGCCAGATCGACCGAGACCAGACGCGAAACACCCGGCTCGCGCATGGTCACGCCGGACAGTTGTTGCGCCGATTCCATGGTGGCCTTGTTGTGGGTGACGAACAGGAATTGCACCTGCTCGGACATTTCCTTGACCAGCGCACAAAAGCGGCCGACGTTGGCTTCATCCAGTGGCGCATCGACCTCATCGAGCAGGCAGAACGGCGCCGGGTTGAGGCGGAAAATCGCGAACACCAGGGCAACCGCGGTAAGCGCCTTCTCGCCGCCGGAAAGCAACGAGATGCTGCTGACACGCTTGCCCGGTGGCCGCGCCATGATCGCAACGCCGGCATCGAGCAGATCATCGCCGGTAAGTTCCAGGTAGGCATGGCCACCGCCGAACAAGCGCGGGTAAATCTCCTGCACGCCAGCATTGACCCGATCGAAGGTGTCCTTGAATCGGCCACGGGTTTCCCGGTCGATCTTGCGGATCGCCGACTCCAGGGTTTCCAGCGCCGAGGTCAGGTCCGCTTGTTGTGCGTCGAGGTAGGCCTTGCGCTGCGACTGTTCGTTGAACTCCTGGATCGCGGCGAGATTGACCGGTTCAAGACGATGGATCTTGCCCTCGAGGTCGCCCAACGCCTTGGTCCAGGATTCGACATCCGCCTGTGTGGGCAGCGCCACCAGCACCTCGTCCATCACCTGCTCGACACTGGCCACGGCATCGACCAATTGTTGCGCGTGCAACGCCAGCGACTGCTCGTTCAAGCGTAGCCGGGCAATGGCTTCGCGGCGCAGCAGCGCCTGCTGATCGCGCTGTTGGCGAACCTGTTCATGGCGACGCAACTCGCCTTCCACAGCGTCCACCGCTGAGCGCGCTTGTGCCAACTGCTTGTCCACCGCGATGCGTTGCTCAAGCCCGTGCTGACGTTCCGCATCCAACGTCTGAATCGGCGCATCGCACTGCGCCAGTTGTGCAGCCAGACCATCGCAACGCGTCTGCAACTGCTCACCTTGAAGGTGCATGCGCGCAAGCGATTGCTCCAGCGAAGTGTTCTGCGCACGCAATGCCTGCACGCTCAGTGCCAGTGCGTGTGTCGCCTCGCTGGCTTCGCGGGCAGCAGTGCGTGCGTCGTCGCGTTGTTCGCTGAGCGCGCGGCGCTCGCCATCCAGGCGCTGGCGGTCTCCTTCCAGTTCGCCCATGCGCGCCAACGCGTGCTCAAGCGCGCCACGTGCGGTACTCGCCTGCAATTGTGCTTCACTCGCGCTGTTGGCCAACTGCGTCAACTCGGAATCGATGTGCGCTATACGCTGCTGTGCCGACTCCAGCCGGCCACTCTGACTCTGCATCTGCCCCGCCAACTCCGACACCGAGCGATGCGCAAGGTAGACGCTGCGCTGGGCATCCTCGCGTTGCTGTTCGGCATCGGCCAACTGCTGACGCAAGTGCGCCAATTCATCGCCAAGCTGGGTTTCGCGCGCGCCGAATTGCGACAGATCGACGCGCAGTGACTGGATCTCGCGCTCGCGCGCCAGCGCGCCTTGCTGCGCTTCGCCGGAACGCACCGCCCGCAACCAGCCAGCAGCCATCCACTCACCGGCACGGGTGATTACCGCCTCGCCAACGGCCAACGAGGGCACCCGCGCGCGCGCGGTGGCCAGGTCATCGGCCAGATAAATGCCGGCCAGCAGGCGGCGAATGGCATCAGGCCCACGCACCTTGCTCGCCAGCGAGTCAGCCGCAACGGTCAGCTCGCCGGTCGCTTGCGATACCAGCGCCACGCGCCCGGCATCGAGTGTGGCAAGGGCCTCGGCACACGCTTCGGACGATTCGACCACCACCGCTTCGAGCAGCACGCCGAGCACCGACTCCACTGCAGTTTCCCAGCCCGGCGCAACGCTCAGCAACGCGCCAAGCCGCTGCGCATCGGCCAGGCCCTGTGCGTGCAGCCACGCCAGCGCGGCGCTTTGTTCCTGCCCCAGTGCCGCGTGCTGCAAGGCTTCCAGCGAAGCCAGGCGGCCACGCGCCGCTTGCTGCTGTTTGCGCAATTCCGCCAGTTCGGATTGCGCGTTGCGCTGCCGTTCGAGCAGCGCCGACTGTGCCTGCTTGCGCTGTTCCAGTTGTGCGGCAAGGGTTTCGACATCGGCGCGCTGGCGCTCAAGTTCTGCGGTCACTGTGCCAAGCGTTTGCGCCAGCGCCGCCACATCCAGGCCACTGCGTTCACCGGCCAGGATTTCACGGCGGCGATCGGCATCGAGCATTTGCCGATCGAGGTATTCAATGCGTGTGCGCTCCACCTCGGCCGCGCGCGCCGCCTCGGACTGGGCTCGGGCATAGGCATCCCACTGCTGCTGCCACTGCGCCAACGCCGCTTCCACCTCGCGCAGCGTTTGTTGACGGTGTGCATCACTCGCCTGCAGCTCAGTCAATTGCGGTGCCTGCGCCGCAATTTGCGTCTGCACCGCAGTGCGTTGCCGACTATCGCCATCGAGATGCGCATGCAGCTGCGCGCGTGCCTGATTGGCCTCGGCAAGCGCCTGCTCAAGGCGTTGCCGAAGCTCACGCTGATGCTGCATCTGTTGTTCGATACGGGCGATATCGCCACCGACGCGATACGCTTCTGCCTGCACCTGGTTGAGGCGTTCGCGCGCCTCGCCGTCTTGCTCGCGGCACCGTTCAATCTGTGCTTCGGCCTGGCGTTGGTCGGCAACCAATCCTTCCAGAGCGGTCGCCTCGCTGCCAATCTGCTCGCGCAATGCCAACAACTCGCTTTGCAGGCGACGATATTCCAATGCCTTGAGTTGCGCGTCCTTTTCGCGATGGCTGGCCTTCAGCGCCTGGTATTGCTCGGCCGCCCGTGCCTGCCGCTTGAGGTGATCGAGCTGCTTGTCGACTTCGTTGCGCACATCAGTGAGGCGTTCGAGGTTTTCCCGGGTATGACGGATGCGCGTCTCGGTTTCGCGGCGACGCTCCTTGTACTTGGAAATGCCAGCGGCTTCTTCGAAGTAGACGCGCAACTCCTCGGGCTTGGCATCGATCACCTGCGAGATCATGCCCTGCTCGATGATCGAATAACTGCGCGGGCCCAGGCCGGTACCGAGGAACAAGTCGGTGATGTCGCGGCGGCGGCAGCGGGTGCCATTGAGAAAATAGCTGGACTGGCCGTCGCGGCTGACCGTGCGCTTGACCGAAATCTCGCCATAGCCGGCATACTCGCCGCCGACCTGGCCATCGGCATTGTCGAACACCAGCTCCACCAACGCCTGGCTGACCGGTTTGCGCGCCGAGGAACCGGCGAATATCACATCGGTCAGATTGTCGCCACGCAGCCGGCTGGCCGAGCTTTCACCCATCACCCAGCGCACCGCATCGATGATGTTCGATTTGCCGCAGCCGTTGGGCCCGACCACCCCGGTCATGTTGCCGGGCAGATGCAGCACGGTGGGATCGACAAACGACTTGAAACCGGAAAGTTTGATAGTGGAAAGGCGCATGGTTCCTGCGATCGGGCGGGCGCACGGCAAGGCGCTGTGGATTGGATTTCAGGTAACTTGCAGCGGCATGCAAGATGCCGAGTATAACGGGGAACCGATTACCCGGTGGCGGCTTCGTGCGGGGTCTGTGCACGGATACTCAACGCATGGATATCGGTTTGCATCAGCTCGCCCAGGGCCGCATAAACGCGGCGATGACGGGCCAGTGGCGCCAGCCCGGCAAACCCGTCGCTGACGATCATCACGGTAAAATGACCGCGCCCATCGCGGGCACCGGCATGGCCGGCATGCTTGCCGCTGTCATCGACCACGGTCAGTACGGTGGGTGCCAAAGCCACCTGCAAGGCGCTGCGAATGCGCTCGACCCGGGTCACGGCAGTACCTTGCGAAACGCATTCACTTCGACCTGCGCGTACACGCCAGCGGCGACGTAGGGATCGGCATCGGCCCAGGCGCGCGCCGCTTCCAGCGAGTCGAACTCGGCAACGATCAAACTACCGGTAAAGCCGGCCGGCCCGGGGTCGGGCGCATCGATCGCCGGCAATGGCCCGGCCAGCAACAGGCGGCCCTGTTCAGACAGGGCCTCAAGGCGCGCCAAATGCAGTTGCCGCACGCGCTGCCGCGCCGACAGGGAGCCCGGATTATCGTGACCATGGATCATGTACCACATGCAAGAGATGCCTTTGCCGACAAAGACCGGCATCATAGCGCGATGTCCGAACGCATCCACGTCCATCCCGTCAACCCGCAGCCGCGTCAGATCGAGCGCGCGGCCGCCTTGCTGCACGCCGGCAATCTGGGCCTTTGTCCGAGCGATGCCGGCTATGCGCTGGTTTGGCGCATGGATGCGCGGCAGGCAGAAGAAAACGCGGTGCGCCTGCGTGCGCTGGACACGAAGCACCCTTTCACCGTATTCTGCACATCATTGACCGCAGCCAGCCGGCTGGGGCGACTCGACGATCAGACCTTTCGGGTGCTGCGCCGGCTCTGCCCAGGGCCGTACACCTTCATCCTGCCGGCCGCTGCCGAATTGCCCAGACGCTTCAAGCAGGCCAAGCGCCGTGCCGTGGGGGTGCGCATCCCCGACCACCCGGTGACCAAAGCGCTGTTGGAAGCGGTCGGGGAGCCTTTGCTGACGACTACGCTGTCGCTGCCCGGTCACGATGACCTGAGCAGCCATGAAGCCGAGACGTTCGCCGACCGCCTGCCATGGGGTGTCGGTTTTTTACTCGACTGCGGTGACTGCGAACCTGGCCCGACCAGCGTGATCGATTGCACTGAGGCAGAACCAAGCATTGTGCGGGTCGGCTATCGTCCGCTCGCACTCGATTAGGCCCTGTCGCGCGTTGGCGCTGGGCCGTGAACCTGATTCGCGTTGCGATACACCCGGCCCGGAGGGGGCCATTACGCTTGAGCACAACCACCCGCATGCAACCGGCGATCACGGCCGAGCCGCTGCCCGGCCTGACTAACGGCACCACACCACCACAGCAGCAGGAGATGCCGCTGGCCATGGTGCGCGGGCAACCGATGCTGCAGATTCCGCAAGATCTGTACATCCCGCCCGATGCGTTGGAAATCATTCTCGATGCATTCGAGGGTCCACTCGATCTGCTGTTGTATCTGATCCGGCGGCAGAACCTCGATATCCTCGACATTCCGGTTGCCGAAATTACCCGGCAATACGTCGCCTACATTGAAGTGATGCAGGATTTACGCTTCGAACTGGCCGCCGAATATCTGGTGATGGCGGCCATTCTGGCGGAAATCAAATCCCGCCTGCTGCTGCCACGGCCGCCAGGCGACAGTGAAGACGAAGACGACCCACGCGCGGAATTGATTCGCCGCTTGCAAGAGTACGAACGCTTCAAGAAAGCCGCCGAAGACATCAACGCGCTGCCGCGCCTGGAGCGCGACACCAGCACGGTCAGCGCCCACGTGACCGATCGCTCGATCGTGCGCTTGCCGCCGCCGGTGGATCTGCGCGAGATGTTGTTGGCCTTGCGTGATGTGCTGCGCCGTGCCGACCTGTTCAGCCATCACGCGATCAAGCGCGAGGCGTTGTCGGTGCGCCAGCGCATGGGCGAGTTGCTGTCGCGCTTGGTCAGTGGCCAGTTCCACGACTTCACCAGCCTGTTCACGCCTGAGGAAGGGCGGCTGGGCGTGGTGGTCACTTTCCTTGCGCTGCTCGAGCTGGCCAAGGAGCAATTGATCGAGGTGGTGCAGGACAGTTCACTCGGCCCGATCTATGTCAAGACGTTGGCTGCCACGGATAACGAATGAGACCACAAACCATGGATCCACAACTGCTCAAACGCATCGTCGAAGCCGCATTGCTCGCCAGCGGCCAGCCGATGAGCGTAGCCCAGTTGCTCGCCCTGTTCCCGGAAGAGCAACCAGTGAGCAGTGGCGAGATCGGTCAGGCGCTGCATGCGCTGGCTGAGGATTGCGCGCAGCGCAGCATCGAGCTGGTCGAAGTGGCATCGGGCTTCCGCTTGCAGGTGCGCCAGGAAATCCACCCATGGATTACCCGCCTGTGGAGCGAACGCCAGACCCGCTATGGCCGGGCAGTGCTGGAAACCCTATCGCTGATCGCCTATCGGCAACCGATCACGCGCGGTGAAATCGAACAGATCCGCGGCGTCGCGGTCAGCACGCAGGTAATCAAGACACTGGAAGAACGCGAATGGATTCGTGTGATCGGGCATCGTGACGTGCCCGGCAAACCGGCCCTGTTTGGCACCACCCGGGGCTTCCTCGATTACTTTGGCCTGAAGAGCCTCGACCAATTGCCACCATTGGCGCAGATCAACGACATTCCCGATTTGGAACCGCAACTGCCGTTGCATGCTGCCGATGAGCAACCCGAAACGCAAACGCCAGGCATCGCATTGGCGCATCTGGACAGCGAGCCAGCCACCGACCCCGAAGCTGTCACCGACATGCCGCTGGACAACGCGGATGAGGCCAGCGGCCCGGCCACCACCACTACTGAGCAACCTACATCATGACCCAACCCAAACGCCGCCTGCTTTCACTCAAGCGCGATGACAACCCGCACGCCACCCACCTCGAAGAGCGCCTGCACAAGGTGCTGGCGCAAGCCGGGCTTGGCTCGCGCCGGGCACTGGAAGAGCGTATCAGCAGCGGCCAAGTAAAGGTCAATGGTGAGGTCGCCAGCGTTGGTCAGTCGGTACACAGTGGCGACCGTATCGAACTCGACGGCAAGGTGTTCATGGCCACCGTATTGGCCGAGCCAAGCCGGGTACTGCTGTACAACAAGCCCGAGAGCGAAGTCACCACGCGTGAAGACCCCGAGGGCCGACCGACCGTATTCGACAACCTGCCTGTGCTCAAGGGCGCCCGCTGGATTGCGGTAGGGCGACTGGACATCAATACCACCGGTCTGCTGCTGCTCACCACCGATGGCGAGCTGGCACATGCGCTGATGCATCCTTCGCGCGAAATCGAGCGCGAGTATGTGTGCCGCATCCAGGGCGAAGTCGGCGAAGACATCATCAAGCGCCTGCGCAGCGGCGTGCAGTTGGAAGATGGCCCCGCCAAGTTCGACACACTCGAGCCGATCGGCGCCAGCGACAGCCATCAGTGGTTTCAGGTGGTGGTCAAGGAAGGTCGTAATCGTGAAGTCCGCCGCTTGTGGGAATCGCAGGGCGTGCAGGTCAGTCGTCTCAAGCGCGTACGTTACGGCAGCATCACGCTGCCGCGCCCGCTGTTGCGGGGCCGCAGTGAGGAGTTGCCCGCGGCGGATGTGGAGCGTTTCAAGCGCGAAGTCGGTCTGCTCGATGCACCACAGGTACTGACCTTGCAGCCGGTCATCGGTCAGCGCCGGGCACGCACCGAAGTGCAGATCGACAACCATGATCGGCCACAAAAAGCGTGGGTCAGCGGTGGCTTGGCCGACGAAGCCAGCGAGCTTCGCCGTTTCGACAAACCCCGTGAAGACGCGGGCACACGGCGTCCGCGCGGCCCCCGCGGCCCAGGCACCGGCGCGCCAGCCGGCAAGAGCCGCCGCCCTGCCGCCGACGGCAACGCGCCTCGTCGCCATGCCGGCAAGCCCGGCGCCAACGAGCGCGGTCCACGGCGGCCCGCCACTGGCAAACCGCAGGCTACCTATGGCGCACCGCGTGCGCGCCGTGATGGCCCGACACCTGGCTATGACCCCAGTTCGGGCACGTTTCGCAGTTGGTATGTGCCGGAAGGCGTCGAAACCGGCTCGCGTCAGGCGCGTCCCACCGATGCCAACCGTGGCCCCGCGCGCGCTTCCGCAACTCCGGGTAGCCGCCCGCCGCGTGCCGGTGCAACGGCACGGCCACCGCGACCGGCCGGTGCAGCAGGCTATCGCGCGCCTTCCGAAAGCCGTGGCCCATCAGGCAATCGCGCGCCATCCGAAAACCGCGGCCCATCAGGCAGTCGCGCGCCATCCGAAAACCGCG
>Ga0100393_10004719_pt1 | contig 12439 bp, 18 predicted proteins | sample CryGeymeta201517_FD_81546 | JGI IMG/M metagenome (GOLD analysis project Ga0100393, IMG submission 81546) | Groundwater microbial communities from Crystal Geyser aquifers in Utah, USA - Crystal Geyser metaG 2015-17 | ecosystem: Environmental > Aquatic > Deep subsurface > Groundwater | place... | reverse complement strand
AGACAAGTGAAAAGAGTAAAATATAAATTGATTTTTGATTGCTTCTGTTCATAATCCTAGTTTTGGAAAAACACTCGCTTTGCCTAGACTTTTTAGGAGTATGGAAGCATGAGCTTGGCGATTTTAGCGACTGCCTTCCTGCAAGGTTTACTTGGATCTACACATTGTATAGGAATGTGTGGGCCTTTTGTAGGCCTATTGAACTCAAGAGCTGATGCAAGTTTTGCCACCAACTTCTTCTACAATCTTGGTCGTTCTTTATCTTATGCTAGTATCGGAAGTTTACTTGGATTTCTCGGTTGGGGAGCCAATCGATTTTTATTTGCAGAGCTTGCAGTTTATTTGGGATCTAGTATCATTCTAATTTATGGGCTGAGTTATATCTTTCCGATATTTCCTAAAATTTTTAAATCAACCGCACCCCAATGGCTAGTAAATACCTCAGTTCAATTTTTAAAAAATACAAATAACACAAATCTTTTAGGATTCCTTATGGGAATTGTTTCAGGGCTTTTGCCCTGTGGCCTACTCTACCCAGCCTATTCTTTAGCTCTACTAGCAGGAGATCCGATTCAATCAGCTTTTGTAATGGTAGTATTCAGCCTAGGAACTTATCCTATGTTGTATTCTTTGGGTCTCGGAGGCAGAAAGATATTTCAATTTTTGCAAAAGCGACCAATTCAAATCGCAATTGGAATTTTTCTTGTCATATTTGCCTTATTTACGATTTATAATAGATTTCAACTTTCTTTGCAAGAAGAAGTAGAATGTGAAACAGATTTAGATGTTAAAAGATAGAACCTAGGAGTTATGGAATGAAAAAGTTTGGCAAAGTATTAGGAAGTATATTCGGAGTAATTATTATTACCCTTGGAACAACGTATTACATCGATTATCCATCTTATAGTTACGAGCAGACAAGTCTTCCATCCAATTTTGAAGATTTTTACAAAGCAAAATTAGAAGAAAGTAAAGAAAAAGGTGCTCCTTCTTACAACCAAGAAAGACTGATTCGTTATTCCAAAGGCAAGACTCCCATTGCAATTCTATACATACACGGATTTGGTGCTTCTCGTGCTGAAGGTGAATATGTTATTGACCGCCTTGCTGCAAAATTCCAAGCCAATACTTACTATCTACGCCTCCCAGGTCATGGAACGAATATTGAAGACCAAAGAGATACTCATTTTGAGAACTATTTAAAAACAGCAGAAGATACTTTACTCATGATGGATAAATTAGGAGATAAAGTGATTGTTGTTGGAACTAGTATGGGTGGACTTTTGTCGACCTATCTTGCCTCCAAATACCCAGACAAGATCACTGGAATTATTCTAGCTTCTCCTTTCTATGAATTCACTGACAAAAGTGGTAACATCTATTCTTTCAACTGGGGCAAGCACTTGGTAGATGCAGCTTTGGGCGATCTTCGTAAGAACAAAAACCAAGATCCCGATGATCCAGCCTTTAAGTATTGGTACAGAAATCAGTATTACTCTTCTGTTCAAAACCTAAGTGATCTTAAGCGAACTATCGCAAATTCAGATGTATATGAAAAAGTTTCCGTACCAGCATTAATGTTTTACTATTACAAATCGGAAGAAGACCAAGACAAAAGTGCTGATGTATCTAAAATGTTGGAAGTATTTGAGCAATTTGGTAAAGCAAGCCAACCAAATCCTTTAAATCATAAAGTTCAGATCACTGAGGGAGCCCATGTCCTAATGTCTGAATTTGTAAAGTCTGACAAAGAAACAATCATCAAAGAAGCAGAAGAGTTTATCACGAAAATAAAATGAGAAAAATTCCTTCACCCTGCACAAAGGTCTGCACCATGGATCCAAGTTCAGGGTTTTGTGTAGGTTGTGGAAGAACAATCCAAGAAATTGGCTTATGGTCTAGCTTTTCAGAGGAAGAAAGAGAGAAGATAACAAAAGATCTAGCTGCTCGCCTCAGAGAAGAATCACATCGATAAAGTATGTTATCTGTTACAGTATAATAGAAGTTTTTTTTTATAAATTAAGAAATGGATTTGAAAAATTTCTTGGGCAATAATTTGGAAAATTGTATTCCTAATTGCTTTTCACCTATCTTTCTTAGCATTATACCTTGCACGCTAAATCTTTCATTCTTCAATAACAATTGGAAAGTATAAGACGAACCTATATCAAAATATAAGTTATTCGGCAACTCAACCAAACAACCCGCTCGAGAAAGCTCAATTCCCTTAAGTGTTAGTATTTCATTATTGAAATTTAATTCTAAATTAAAATCAATTGTGCTACGCTTTCCTATTCGCCAACCTCTTTCCTCATCCTGAATATAAGGAGATCGTATATCCCTATTTAAAAAATATGCAATTCCCAAAGTGGTTAGTGTTGAATAAACAAATGAACTTATTTCAAAAATTCTCGGAGACTTTATAATTTGGAAAATATTATTAATGATAAGGAAAGAGCAATAAATAAAGAAACCATAGTAAGCCCATTTCTTTACTTTTAAAATCCCAATACCAATAATAGGAGCAATTACAAGCAAAATTAATGAGACATAAGGCGGAAAATAATACAATATCGTTGTTAATCGAAAGAAGGGAAACTTTACATTGTGGATCAAATAAGCTTGCAAAAGGTTTAATAGAGGTAAGATCAAGAAGGTAATACCAGTAAATATTACAAAAAATGGTCTTGTTAACTTTTTTTCCATAGATTCCACCTAAATGCCATTTTTTTAATTGAAAAAAAAAAAACAACTACAAACATTGTGTATATGAGTATAATTTAACAAATTTTAAAGAAAGATCGTGAAACAGAAATACCATTTAATATTATTATACTTAGCTTTAATTCTCTCTATATCAGCTAACTTCTATCTTTATAAGAAGCATTTACTTTTACCAGATAAAGAGAAAGAAAAAGTATCTTTAAGCCCAGATTCTATCCTTCCATCAGAAAGAATTCAAAAAGGAACCCTAAATTCTGTTTATATCATGCCCCATCCTCCCCATTTTCTGGAAGGACGAAGACTTTATTTTAGGGAATACACTATAAATGAAAGTCCTGGCAAAAGCAAAATTGTATTCCAAGAGAAGCTAGGAAATAAGTGGCAGGCAACAGAGGTCGATAGTGAAGCAGTTCGCTGGAAATAATTATGAATAAATTCTATCTAACTAAAATCATAACATCTGTGATCGTAATGATTATTGCAATATATCCTGTCTATTCACAGGATAAATACAAAAAAGGTGTAATCTTGTTGAAGGATGGCAACGCAATTATTTCTGAATATACAAATGATAAAGATACTTATTTTCTTCGAAATGAGAAAAAAGGGAAATCATTTCGATCGGATGAGATTCATGCAATTGTTTCAGAAGAATACTATAATAAAATAAAGAAATCCGATGTATGGAAGAGCAGTATTGATTCCTTGGTTTACTTTGATGCATCTGCATCTTACCAATGGCAGGATCAGAAAACATCAGAATTCGAAGATTTGAGTTTCAGAATTGTAAAAATAAGTCTCTTATTGCTAACTGGTTTCTTTTATTACCAATCAAACCTTGCGAATCAACAATTGCAGAGATCTTACTCTGGTATAAATTCGAATGAAGCAAATGCTAATTTTAATAGAAATTATACCAACTATCAAGCCTTTGGATTGCTAAGCCTACTGACATTCTCTTATACAACCTATAGAGCCTATATACGTTTCGGAACCAATGAGAATATGGAATCATTAGATATACCAAATCGCAACTTAATGAATCTAGAAGAATTTTTCAACAGACAAGGTAGCTCTCAATACAATTATAAAAATAATCTTATCTTAACATTTGAAAGATCGTTTTAAGGAGATAGACGGCATGTATGAACTCAAAACAAGAATAAAAACGATAATCTTTTTATTCATTTGCTTCACTAGCATATATTTCAAGTTAGGTTGTATTATACCCAATAATAGCAATACCCTACCAATCATAGCACAAGGTATCCAAGCCTATACACCAGAAAGCCTAGGTCTACCTCCAGAAGAAACCAATTCTACAAGAGCGAGTCTTCCGGTTATTTCTGAAAATGAAGCCTTGGCTATGGAGAAATTCCTCCAAGGACTGGAAGATTTAGACCAGATGACGGATGTAGCTTTAAAGCAACAGTCCATAGAAGCATGGAAAACCATTCAATTCGCTGAAATGACTGACTTTGAATTGAATGATAAGATCTTTCGTGAGATGAAGGGAGAGACTATACCAGATAAAGTAGCAGGAACGAATGCGGAACTACTTGCAAAAGAATCGAATTCCGCAGATGAGTTCTTCAATTCAATATCTGATTCTTTTCCTGAACTTAGCAATGAAGAACTGATTGATATAAGGATTCAACTCACTGTTGCCTTAGTCCTCATCCGTCTTCAAATTGATTTTGGAGATGATGAAAAAGGAATTCCAGAAGAATTCCTCATCATGGTTCGAACCAAAAATGTCGCCCTCCGCCAAAAGATCACTAACGAACTCATTTCCAGAGGAGTAACAAGTTTATGAGACACCTTCTATTAATTCTTCTTTCCATTGCCTTAATTCTTTCCTGCAAAGATGAACGAACTGGGAGTGAAAGAGCTTTAGAAACTTTAAGCATTTATTTATTGAGCCGTCCTGATCTACTCCGTCCTAACTTCTGCGAACCTCCGCAACTCATACTAGAAGAAGGACAAACCTATAATATAACTTTAGAAGAAGGGAAAAGATTTTGGTTTGATTATGCAGTGCGCTTGAATGGAACAAGTAAGAGTAATTTCAAATTGACAATAAATAAAGAAATAGATACTTTTATCGATTACCAGATTAAATCTTGTTCTATAAGCAACGATCAAGGAACCAGAGAAATCGTTTCTTCAAGTCCAACTCAAGTAGTTTATGAAAGTGAATCATTTAATATCGATTACCCGGGAAGTTCAAATATAGATGCAAGATTCTTTATTGAATCTAAAACAATTTCCACTAATGTATCTTTATTTTTTTTACAATTTTAGAAAGTTTAAAAGAGGAATAAATTAGATGAAAAATTTTATCTTAGTAGCAATCTCGCTATTGTTAATACAATTTATCGAACTAAAGGCGGATAGAACTAGCGTGGTTGATCAAAAGGATGCAACCAACCCCTGTCTAACAGACTTCGATCCCAATTCTACCTTGATTACCTTCTATGGAGATTCACTGGGAGACTTGATCGACTCCCCTCTCTATGGATATTTTGGTTGGGATTGGTATTTGACAACCCGAGAACCTCGTGTTAGATGGGATATTCAGAATTTAGCTGTATCAGGGAATCGTACACCTCAAGTATATGAACTAATAAGACAATGTTCCAGTAATTCACAAAAAAGAAAAAATTTCAGAACAGCAGATAGAGTCGCGTTAGAAATTGGAGGAAATGACTATCTTAGTAATCTAGCAACTTTGTATTACATGCCTTGGAAGTTCGCTGATGTTGACCAAAGAGTAACTTACAATACGAGAGTAATTGTAAGGGCTCTAAGAAACTCACTAAGAAATAAACAAATTCTACTTATGGGTAATTTTCCCGTTATTTCAAAAAGCCCAATTTTAGGGGATATGGAAGATTATTTTATTTGGTATAGATATATTCCAAACGGTCAAATTATTGATAAAAATAGATTATACAGAGAATCTTTAGTTGAAAATCAATTTACAGAAGGTATGATTAATACTTTAGAGTTAATGGTCGTTGGTCTAAATAGTATTTACAATTCCATTGTAGATGTCTTTACTCCTATTTTAGGCTCCAATAACACAGCAAACTTATTTACAATAGGAAATGGCTATAAGTCACCAACTGGAAAGGATTTATGGTATTGGGTACATATAAAATCATGGCAGAAGACTCCGTTTAGCTTAATCTCAATCGGAATGCAATTTCATCAATTATCCTTAGCAAAAATGGCTGAAGAAGAAAATGCGAATGATTTAGTTTATGAACATATAGAACCAGGTAAAGAAACTGTAACTGTATACTATCCTGCTGGTAAGGTACAATGGATACCTCTTTTCAAGGACTTTAGTTATCCTCCAGATTCTAATTTTGATCGCTATTACGTTGCCAATCCTGTTTTGTTTGCTGATCCCATACATGTCAATCATATTGGCTACTTCAAATGGGCATCACTTATTACACCAAAACTCAAGAACATGGGTTGGGATACTTTACCTGAGCTAGCTATGTATAATGGTGAATCTTGTAGAAATTGGAACTGCGGTTCAGCCGGTGAACCACCCATAGGCGATGAAATAATAGATGAATTACAACCTCAACCAGTCGAGGTTATACCAAGCAATATAGATTGGTTACTACTTATTTGCTTCTTCACAGGAAAATGTTGGTAATTGATGAACTATGCTATGGTTTTCTAAGAAATGGATTCTAAGTAGTTTTATTCTCCTGATCAATCTGGGCTGCATCAATAAGAATGTTGCAGATGATGCTATTATGCTTAGTGTAATCAATCAATTGAATACTAGTGAGGATTTCTATCAATCTAGAGAATACAATTCTTGTGTTGTCAGTGCTGATACGACTAACGGAAGATTGAGTGTCTGCTTTCAATTGAAGGAAGCAGATTGTTCATTAAAATTTTTTAGTAGAATTTCTACAGATTCTATTTTGCAGAAACGAAAAGATGATTTAACATTTATTAGTCTAAATTATACAAATTGTTCATCATCAGTTGGTACCCTAGGAGCAAAATACAATGCAATGTCAATCCCTGCATCAATAGTCTTACAGGACTATTTCAAAATCAATGGAAATATTGATGCTAAGATGATTTCTTTCACCAACGTCGAGTCATGCGGATCTGTGGGCTTGTTGGTATCAAAATATGTTCCTGTTAACTTTTCATCACTTTTGGATAGCTCTGGGCTTCAAAGTATTGATGGCTTAGAATCTGAACTAGCTCTTATTACAACTACAACTAATGCATGTATCAATGACTTAAGTTTCCAGCCAGCCTTCCTGCCGACAATCCAAAGTCTACGAGATGGAAGTATCCAAAGAGGAATTGTTTGTTCCCATACCGCTATTCCAGGTTACCAAATATGTCCTTGGCTCGAATAATTTTATTCATCATTTTTATTAGCTGTACTACGGACAATACAGACAGTAAGAATATTGAGAATCAGGCATACTTTTCACTCTTGTATCTACAAACTGCATACTTTCCTTGTGGAAGAAACTCTTACAATGATGAATTTACAGATCCATTTGGAGATACAAGACTTGGTTTTTTAACAACAGTTCCACAAAATTTGACATTCCAAGATCTAATCGGTGGAAGAATCAATAATTCTACTACAACTCTTACCTTATCACTAACATTTACTTCCTTACCCGATTTTATAAATCTAAATTTAATTCCAAACGAACCTCTAGCTCTAGACTACCAAGCTTCTTTTACTTTTTATACACCTGACCTTATTTCAGTTGGTATCTTTCACTATTCAACAGATGAACCACAACCTACAAGATGGGATCAATTCAATGTTCAAATATTTAAAGATAAACAACAAATTGGATCTTGCGGCAAGCCAATCATCCAAAATTCAAATCTAATCTTTGTCTGCGAGAAGAGTCTAAGTCCTAATTTTAACTTACTAAATGAAAATACTGAATTTAATGCTGAATTGCTATACAGAGATTCAAATTTTACTTTTCAGGATTGCTATTAGTTAATTACAATTAGATCAATACCTAAAGATCACTAACGAACTCATTTCCAGAGGAGTAACAAGTTTATGAAATTCCTACCCATTATTGCAATTTTCATCATTTCGATCTTCCTTCAATGCAAACAAGAAGAGAAAGTTGAATTCATTCCGAGTGGAACAATGTCCAAAGAAGATAATCTAGCCTCTGCCCTATTTCTGATAGATATGTATGTATACAGAAACAATTGTCCTCCCTACACCTTACTAGAACCAGGCAACACAACAGTTTACTTAAAAGAAGGCGAGGAATACTGGTTTGATATTACCTCAAGATTAGGTAATACTAAGAGCAATAGTGAATATTTAATCAAAATCGAACAAAGCTCTGGACAAAAAATTGAAGCAAAAGACAGGAGTTGCTTAGTGAATGGTATTTTTACAGCATCGAATCGTCCTATTTTTACATCAAATAATGCCAGAAAAATTCCAATTGATTCTACAAATGGCAACACAATCTCTCTTAGATTTTCCTTTGATTCTAGCACCGTTCCTGGTGCGAGTTTAGGAATAATTAAATCAAATATCGGTTCTGGCAACGTTACACTTACGATACCAACACAAGCAACCTTTCAATTTTGAGGATACTATGAAACTTAATAAGATCAGTACTTTATTTATAATAATTTATCTACTGCTAGATGTTAAAATCTATAGCCAATCATCAGATTTTACGCAAAGCCTAGGACAAGGTGAAAATTGCAATACATCAAGTCATTTCAGTGATTCTGCTAATCTACCATTTGTCACATTCTTCGGAGATAGCCTTGGCGATTTTGTGGACAGTCCAATTCACGGGATTATTGGTTGGAACAATTATCTATCTGCCCTTAGACCAGATATTCATTGGAAGACTCAGAACTTTGCAGTAGCTGGATATACAACCGTTAGCTTATTTGAAGACATTCGAAAATGTATATTACCAGGAAATAGAAAAACATTTAAAACATCCAACCATTTTGTCTTTGAAATTGGTGGCAATGATGCTGCACATGTTTCCCCTATCATTAGAATCATGCCCTGGAAGGTTTTCTCATACCATGATCCTTTCACTGGTAAGAATGTATATGGTGTTATAGATCAGTTAAGATACAATGTAAAATCCATAATACGTTATATGCGACATCCCATGTTAGATAAAGATGTTTTAGTTATTGGTAACTTTCCTGGGCTAACTACAAGCCCTTCTCTGGGTGAAATTGGCTCTTACTTTGACGGTATCAAGAAATTACTCGATGAATTGTATATAAAGCAACAGAATGAAAGTAATTTTGTAAATTTCCTTAGTGCCTTAGGAACTAGCCTTACTTCAATAACAGAGCAATCTAATTTAAGTCAAGTTAATATTGGAAATCGAAAATTTAAGTCCAATACAGCAGCATGGTACCTCCAATGGCAAAATGCGACGAAAGATCTCCAAACGGTTCTTAGTATTACCTTATTTCTCTTGCAGAATGAACTAGCAAATGTTGTCGCAGAAGAGAATATTGCTACAACTGGACAGATAATGGATGTTCCCGATGGATTAGCTGGCAATGGAAAAGTAAGAGTCCCAAATAGGCAATTACCTACTAACGGAGATTTTGTGACTTTCCTACCTATGTACCATTACTTTGTCTACTATCCTGATTGCTTCAATGGAGCCTGTTATGTGGGTAATCCTATCCTTTTTAGAGATCCTTTACCAGGACATATCAATGCACTCGGATATTGGGTTTGGGCTGATAAGCTTACTAATAAGATCACCGAACTCGGCTGGCACAATGATATCACTCCAAGATACCCAAATGGATTAGTATGGACACCTGTTAATAATCAAGATTTAGGAATCAATCCTCCTTTACCACCTCCTACCACGATTAATGTTGATCCGCAACCCATTGATTGGGTTATATTATTTTGTATTTTAACAGGAAAATGTTTTTAGCTGATCCACTTATTCCAATAAGGAGAATATATGTCTGATGTTAAATCACGTATAACAACAAGTATATTTCTAATCATTGGAATATCAATAGCATATTCTACATTAGGTTGTATTATACCTAATGATAGTAATATGCTACCTATCATTGCCCAAGGTATCCAAGCCTATACACCTGAAAGCTTAGGTCTACCTCCCGAAGAGGCTAACTCCACAAGGGCAAGTCTGCCCATTATTTCTGAAAATGAAGCTATCGCGATGGAGAAATTCCTCCAAGGACTGGAAGATTTAGACCAGATGACTGATGTAGCTTTAAAGCAACAGTCCATAGAAGCATGGAAGACCATTCAATTCGCTGAGATGACTGACTTTGAATTGAATGATAAGATCTTTCGTGAAATGAAGGGAGAGACTATACCAGATAAAGTAGCAGGCACCAATGCTGAACTACTCGCAAAGGAATCGAATTCCGCTGATGAGTTCTTCAATTCCATAGCAGATTCTTTTCCAGAACTGAGCAATGAAGAACTCATTGATATACGGATTCAACTCACTGTTGCCTTAGTACTCATCCGTCTTCAAATTGATTTTGGAGACGATGAGATCGGAATTCCTGAAGAATTCCTCACCATGGTTCGAACCAAAAATGTCGCCCTCCGCCAAAAGATCACAAACGAACTCATTGCACGAGGAGTCACAACTTTATGAAACGAATTATTTTAGTTCTATTGTTAATTCTTAATTTCTCTAGCTGCAACAATGAAGAAAGGGAAAGCCGCAAACGCGGACAAGAACAGTTTATCGGGTCTCTCATAATCGGAGGCTTAATCTTTCAACCCAACTTCTGTGAGCCACCCCAACTATTGCTCGAAGAAGGACAGACGTATAACATAACCTTGGAAGCTGGGAAGCGGTTTTGGTTTGATTATGCGGTACGGTCCCAGGGGGAAACGATTAGTAGATATCGACTAACGGTATCGAAAGATTCATCAACTGAGTTAAATCATTCTGATAAGTATTGTCCTGAAAATTCAATTCCGACACCATTTATTCCAAAAGTGAATACTTCTACATTGGTAGTCTATGAATATGATTCTCAATCCTATAGTGAAGGCGATGGAGGTTTTGAAGCAAATAGAAGATTCTATTTAGAAAGTAAAGAAGGAAATCCGAATATTTCCATTATTTTTATGCAATTTTAATATATGTTATGGAGTTTATCAAAATGAAATTTAAAATCTGTTTATCCTTTTTGCTTTTGTTATTCCTTCCCATGTTAAATCTTGCAGCTGACAGAACTTCAGTAATAACTGAAGGGGACGATTCAGTAAGATGCCTAACGGACTTCGATCCCAATTCAACAATGATCACCTTCTATGGAGACTCTCTTGGTGATTTGATAGATTTCCCTGGAGGCTATGGATATTTTGGATGGGACTGGTATTTGAGTGTGCACGATACAAGCGTAAGGTGGGATATTCAGAATTTAGCTAAAAATAGCAATCGGACACAACAGGTTTATGATCTGATTAAGGATTGCTCAGCAGATACAGCGAGAAGGAAGAATTTCCGAACTGCTGATAATGTCGCACTCCGCCAAAAGATCACAAACGAATTCATTGCACGAGGAGTAACAAGTCTATGAAACGCATAATAATAATTATTCTATTTTCCCTTACCTTGCTTGAATGCCATAACGCTGACCGAGATGAAATCAAAAGAGGGCAAGAACAATTCTTCTATTTCGCTGCTCTTGCTTTGTATCGTCCCAATTTCTGTGAGCCACCCCAACTCATACTAGAAGAAGGACAGACGTATAACATAACCTTGGAAGAAGGGAAGAGGTTTTGGTTTGATTATGCAGTACGGTCACAAGGAGATATTAGTAAGAATAACTATCGATTGACTATAAACAAAAATGCTAATGCAACTATTGATTATCAAATAAAGGATTGCGTGATTAGTACTGACCAAGGGACGAGAGAAATAATATCTTCAAGTTCAACACAAGTTATATATGAAAGTGAATCTTTTAGATATGACTCACCTAGTAGCTCACGAGCTAATTATAGATTTTTTTTAGAACCCAAAACTGGGTCAGGAAGTGTTTCTTTAATATTTGCACAATTTTAATTTAATTATATAAGGAGTATGCAGGATATGAAAAAATATATATTAATAGGTTTATTGTTTTTGCAATTAATTGAATTAAAAGCAGATAGAACCTCAGTTATTGCTGAAAGCGATAAAACCAATCCCTGCCAAACTGACTTTGATCCCAATTCAACCTTGATCACCTTCTATGGAGATTCACTAGGAGACTTTGTTGATTATCCACTCTATGGTTACTTTGGATGGGAGTGGTATCTGAGTATGCACGATACAAGCGTAAGGTGGGATATTCAGAATCTGGCTGTATCAGGGAATCGAACAAAAAATGTCGCCCTCCGCCAAAAAATCACAAGCGAACTCATTTCTAGAGCAGTAACAAATCTATGAAGCGTATAACAATAATAATTCTATTTTCTCTTGTACTGTTTGAATGCCATAACGCTGACCGAGATGAAATAAAAAGAGGACAAGAACAATTCTTCTATTTCGCTGCTCTTGCTCTGTATCGCCCCAATTTCTGTGAGCCTCCCCAACTCATACTAGAAGAAGGACAGACGTATAATATAACCTTGGAACCAGGGAAGAGGTTTTGGTTTACATTTTCAGTAGAGTTGGAAAATAATCGT
>Ga0100393_10004713_pt1 | contig 12452 bp, 12 predicted proteins | sample CryGeymeta201517_FD_81546 | JGI IMG/M metagenome (GOLD analysis project Ga0100393, IMG submission 81546) | Groundwater microbial communities from Crystal Geyser aquifers in Utah, USA - Crystal Geyser metaG 2015-17 | ecosystem: Environmental > Aquatic > Deep subsurface > Groundwater | place... | reverse complement strand
CGTTATCGCCGAAGGTAGTGCCAGGGGAACTTGGTGTGAGACTAGGAAGAGGCACCATCTATATTAAAAAGCCAGATTTAACGATCTGGCTTTTTTTTTGCCTTTTTTTCAAGAATATTCTTAAAGCCGTTTACACCTACTTCCTCGTCAAGATACAATTACAATATGAAACGTAATATATTAAAATCACAGCTTTTTTCGTTATTTATCATGACGATTTTCTCTTTTATAACTTTCTATTATGGTAATGATCTGCCAGATAATAGCTTTGCAATTACTTCTTCCGGTTCTGGAAATATAATCACTTATTACTTTTTTTCATTGGTTACCTATGTCTCATATTACACTGGACCATGGTTGATTATCCCTTTTATGATCTTTGCTTTTTGTTTCACATTTATTTACGATAAACGTGTCTTTATGGTGGATGTTCTTAATTTCTTTGCTCTTCTTTTTTTCTTCTCATCTCTTACATATTTTGCATATCCTGCGGCGTTAGGACGAGGAGTATTTTTTCTACTCCATGATTTTTTTGAACCACTTTGGTTAGGATTATATTGCTTCACTTCACTTGTTCTCTTTCTTATAGGTACATTTAGATCTTCATTCAAAGATACAATGACTCATGCATTTTTGACTCTTAGGTCAGTTCCAGCTCGCTACCGTGCAGTGAATGAGAAAGTAAAAGCGCTTCCATTTCTTCAGAAGAAAGATATTGGTCATACGGCAAGTGTTGAAAATAAAGTTTCATCTCTTTTAAAATCGAAGAAAAGTGAAAGGCCTCTTTTTTTGAGTCAGCCAGATGAGAAAAAGAATTCAGAAGAAGATAAAGATAAAAAGTCTGCCTTTAATAAGTTAGTTCCATCGCTATTTAAGAAATCTGTTGAGGAACTTGAAGGTGAGACAGCAGGTTTTAGTCAAAATAATAAAGAAACAGAGGAAGTAGATCCTGTTAGCGGAGATACAGAGTCTGGTAGTGAAATTGCTGTAGGTTCTCTAGAATCTAAGCGAGAGCCGCAGGTTAGAATGGTATCTGATATAAGAACTTTGAATAAGTTTGCAGACACTTCTTCTGATAATAAATATTTTAATATTGTAACAACTCTCAGTGAATCGCGTGATACCAAGCAAAACCGTGAACCAGATAGTGAGTATTTTGAGCAAATTATTGGTCTGCTTGAAGCGAAACTAAATGAGTTTAAGATTGAAGGTAATATCGTCAATGTCTTAAAAGGTCCTGTTGTTGATACGTTTGAATTTAAACCTGGGGCCGGAGTTAAGGTCTCAAAAATATCAAATGCTACTGAGGATTTAAGTTTGGCTTTATATGGGGTACCGATTCGTGTTGTTCCATCAATGATGGGACGAGATACAGTTGGTATTGAAGTTCCAAGAAATCCTCGTGAGATAATTTATCTTGATGAAGTTTTAAGTTCTGATGATTTTCAAAATTCTAAATATGGACTCCCTATTGCTATGGGGAAAGATGCATTTGGTGAGCCATTTGTTATTGATCTTGCAAGTTGTCCACACATGCTTGTTGCCGGGGCAACTGGTGCAGGTAAGTCAGTATTCATTAACTCACTACTTGTTTCATTACTGATTAAAAAATCTCCAAAAAAGATGAAGTTGATTCTTATTGACCCTAAGCAGTTAGAGCTTGCACTTTATTCAAAGCTTCCACATTTAGTGATGCCAGTTATCACCGATGCTAAAACTGCTTCGATATCACTTCTTTGGGCCGTCCAGGAGATGGAGAGAAGATATTCAATTCTACGTGAGTTTGGTGTAAGAAATATATCGGGATTCAATGACAAATTAGAAAAAGCTACACCATCAATGCTTGCAAATATTCATCAATTCTATGAAGAATCAGGTGCTGAAGATTATGAACTTCCTTATCTTGTAATAATTGTCGATGAGTTTGCTGACTTGATTTTAACAAAAGCTGGTAAAGAAATTGAGAATAACATTGCGAGACTGGCAGCGAAGGCTAGAGCAGCAGGAATTCATATAATTCTTGCAACACAGAGACCATCTGTTGATGTAATCACAGGTGTAATTAAATCGAACTTTCCTACACGAGTTTCATTTAGAGTAACTTCTCAAACCGATTCGAGAACTATTCTTGATAAAATGGGGGCAGAACGTCTTCTGGGGAAAGGGGATATGCTTTACAAACATGGGATTTCGACACAGCGAGTCCACTCGTCTTATGTTAATGAAGACGAAATTGAGGCCCTGACGAATAAACTCGAAGAAATTAAATGTGAATTTAATACTAATGCAATGGATTTTCTTGAGAGTGGTGGAGAAGTTGAAGTTGATGACTATACTTATGGCTCACATATTCCTTCATCATCAGATTCAGCAGAAGATGATATGTATGGTGAGGCCTTAAAAATTGTTGTCGAATCAAGATCAGCATCAGCTTCGATGTTACAGAGAAGATTAAGAATTGGGTATAATAGAGCTGCAAATCTTGTTGAGGAGATGGAGAGAAGAGGGGTTGTTGGACCAGCCCAAGGATCGAAGCCCCGTAAGGTTCTTCATGCTGGAGATGATGCACAATTCTAGGTCGTTTCTGCCAGTCTTGTCATATGTAAAGCCCTGTCTATAATGGGCTTTTCTTTGTTTTAAAGCTTGATTCTTTAGTGACAAAGTGTTAAAAATTTTCACAATCGCAATTTCGCGAAATAACAGTCACCTCAACGGTTGGTCCGTTGGCTTGGGGTGATTAGATTAACCAACTAGGAGTATTTATGTCTAAAGAATTAAACATCAAAGACCTATTAGCAGCAGGTTCACACTTTGGTCACCAGACGCACAAGTGGAATCCTAAAATGAAAAAGTATGTTTTTGGAGAAAGAAACGGTATCTACATCGTTGACCTTGCAAAAACTATCCCTTTAGCAAAACAAGCACACGACTTTATTAAGAAAGTTGCTTCTGAAGGTAAGCCAGTTCTTTTCGTAGCAACAAAAAGACAAGCTTCTGAAACAGTAAGAAATGCAGCTGAAGCATGTGGAGCTTTCCACGTAACTCACAGATGGCTAGGTGGGATGCTTACTAATTATAAAACAATCAACCTTTCAATTGATAAACTTAGAAAAGTTGAAAAAATGAAAGAAACTGGTGACTTCGAACTTTTAACTAAGAAAGAAAGAATTAAAGTTTCTAAAGATGTTGAAAAATTAGAAAAAAACCTTGGTGGTATTAAAGATATGAGAAAGCTTCCAGGAGCGATCTTTATCGTAGATCCAAGCAATGAAAGAATTGCAATTCAAGAAGCTAACACACTAGGTATTCCTGTTGTTGCTATCACTGATACTAACTGTGATCCAACTGGCATTACTTATGTTGTTCCAGGTAACGATGATGCGATTAAATCAGTTTCACTTTTTGCTAACTATTTTGCCCAAGCGATTGCTGAAGGTTCAAAATTTGTTAAGAAAGAAGCGAAAGCTGGTGACGAAATGCGTGATGTTGCTCTTGAATCAGAAATCATCAAGAAATACGAAAAAGATATCGATCTCGTTAACGCTGACGAAGACGAAGAAGTTTAACTCATTAAAAAATAAGGATACGCCATGTCTTTTACTGCAGGTGATGTAAAAAAACTCCGTGAAATGACCGGTGCCGGTATGATGGCTTGTAAAGAAGCTCTATCTACAACTGCTGGCAATATCGAAGAAGCGGTAGATTATCTACGTAAGAAAGGTCTTGCGGCAGCTGCTAAAAAGCAGGGCCGTGTAGCTGCTGAGGGAGCTGTTGTTTCTTTAGTTAACGGAAAACATGCTGTTGTTGTTGAAGTTAACAGCGAGACAGATTTCGTTTCTAAAGGCGATGATTTCCAAAACTTTGCAAAGAGCGTTGCAACTTGGGCACTTGAAAATAACCCAAGCGACATCAATGTTCTTAAAGATGCTAAAGCAACTGCGGTTAACGAGCTAACACTTAAGTGTGGTGAGAAAATTGATATCCGTCGTTTTGAATCAGTAGAACTAAGTAAACCTGGTTTAATTGGTGGGTATAACCATAGTGGAAAAATTGGTGTTCTAGTAATGCTTGAAACAACTGCTAATGGTGCAGAAGTTCAAGAACTTGCTAAAGACCTCGCTATGCACGTTGCTGCTGCTGATCCAAAGTTCCTTTCAGCAAATGATATTGATGAAGATTTTAAAAAGCGTGAAGCTGATGTTTATGCTGGTCAATTAAAAGAACAGGGTAAGCCAGAAAACATGATCGCTAAAATTGTTGAAGGTAAACTTAACAAGCTAGCTCAAGACGTATGTCTTCTAGAGCAAAAGTTTGTAAAAGATCCAGATACAACAGTTGGTAAGCTTGTTGCTGCTACAGCAAAAGCTGCTGGCGCTGACATTAAAGTTCTTGGATTTAAGAAATTAAATCTTGGTGATGGTATCGAGAAAAAAGAAGATAACCTAGCCGATGAAGTTGCTAAAATGACAGGTTTAAAAAACTAAGAACAAAATCTTAGTTTTACAAAGGGGACTTAACAGTCCCCTTTTTTTTACGGGATGCTTAAGTGAAATTTAAACGAGTACTTTTAAAGCTTTCTGGCGAAGCCCTATCCGGTAAACAAGGATATGGAATCGATCCTGATACAATTTCTACCTTTGTAAATGAAGTTAAAGCTCTTTTTGAAATGGGAGTTGAAGTCGCCGTCGTTATTGGTGGCGGTAATATTCACCGTGGAGTTGCTGGTGCAACGAAAGGGATGGATAGAACAACTTCAGATCATATGGGTATGCTTGCAACCATTATCAATGCTCTTGCCCTTCAAGACGGTTTAGAACGTAGTGGTGTTTACACAAGAGTTTTATCGGCCATCGATATGCAAGAGATTGCTGAGCCTTATATTCGCCGACGTGCAATTCGCCACCTTGAAAAAAAACGTGTCATTATCTTTGCTGCAGGTACTGGTAATCCATACTTCACAACAGATACGGCAGCAGCTCTAAGAGCAAATGAAATTGATGCTGATGTTATTATCAAAGCAACTAAAGTTGATGGCGTTTACGACAAAGATCCAATGCAATTTAAAGACGCCGTTAGATATACAAAGCTGAGTTATATGGATGCTCTTAATCAAGGAATTAAAGTTCTTGATTCGACGGCCCTAACTCTATGTATGGATAATGATATCGATATTATTGTTCTTAACGTGTTCGAAAAAGGAAATATTGCTAAATGCGTCCTTGGCGAAGACACCGGCACATTAGTTACAAAACAGATTTAAGAAGGGTTAACCATGATTGACGTCATTAAAAAAGAACTTGAAGCCTCAATGGCGAAAGCTTTAGAGTCATTAAAATATCAACTCACAAAAATCAGAACAGGCCGTGCTTCTGCCAGCGTTCTTGATGGTGTGAATGTTGATTATTACGGAACGGCAACTGCGGTTAAGCAAGTTGGTCAAATAAGCACACCTGAAGCAAGGCTTCTTCAGATTCAACCGTTTGATAAGTCATTAATCGCAGCGATTGAAAAAGCGATCCTTGGTGCCAATCTTGGATTAACTCCATCAAATGATGGCAACCTCATTCGTATTCCTTTTCCTGCCTTAACTGAAGAGCGTCGTAAAGAGCAAGTTAAAGAAATTAAAAAATTTGGTGAAGAAGCGAAAATTGCAATTCGTAATGCTCGTCGTGATCAAAACGAAGTTGTAAAAAAAGCTGAAAAAGATAAAGAAGTTTCAGAAGATGATTCAAAAAAATATCAAACTGAAATTCAAACTATTACTGATAAGTTTGTAAAAGATGTTGATAAAGTTATTGAAGCCAAAGAAAAAGAGCTTCTAACGGTTTAGCATGCAAGATACTTCAAAGCATATTCCCAATATTCCCGAGCATGTTGCCATTATTATGGATGGTAATGGTCGTTGGGCGAATGCAAGAGCTCACTCAAGAGTTTGGGGACATGTTAGAGGTTCACGCGTTGTCAGTAAGATTGTTGAAGAAGCTGATGACCTTGGTGTTAAAGCATTAACTCTTTATGCTTTTTCATCAGAGAATTGGTGTCGACCAAAAGATGAAATTTCGACTCTTTTTGTATTGCTTAAAAAATTCTTAAAAGTTGAGCGAAATAGAATCATTGAAAACGATATTATGTTTAGAGTTGTTGGTGATACCTCTGGACTACCTAAAGAAACTTTAAATTTAATTCATGACTTAGAATCAACAACAAGATCGAATAATGGCTTAAAGCTAACTTTTGCTTTTGGTTATGGTTCTCGTAATGAAATTCTAGATTCAGTTAATAAGTTTATTCAAGCTCACCCAGGTGAAGCAATTACTGAAGAAGATTTATCTTCAGGATTTTATGCGCCAGATTTAGGAGATGTTGATCTTCTTATTAGAACTGGTGGTGACCAAAGAATTTCAAATTTTCTTTTATGGCAAAGTGCTTATGCTGAGCTCTTTTTTACAGCTACAAAATGGCCAGACTTTAAACCAAAAGAATTTAAATCAATTTTAGAATCCGTTTCTAAAAGAGAGCGACGATTTGGAGCTGTTTGTGCGAAGGGCGATTTAGATCATTCTAAGCAAGAAGCTCAAATCAACCGCGAGAGCCTTGCTGGTAATGCCCATGTCTAATACAACTCAGCGTATTCTATCAGCTCTAGTTTTAGCTGTTGTCGTCACGATTTGTTTTGTTATGGGCTCAAAGTATTTGTCAGGGTTCATTATAGTCGCAGCTGTTATTGCGGCTGATGAAATCATTATTAACTTTTTAAAATTTAAGCGTACAAATCCACTTTATGCCTTAAGTGTAAGTTTAGTCCTGATTCCAGTGATTTATTTTGCTTACTTTGAAACAGGACCCGATTTACTTAAGGTCGCAGTTAATGCCGGCGTCTTAATGAATATCCTGCTTTTGGTTTATTTATTCTATGTTGATATGAGTTCAAACTTTTTGAAGAATCTGTTTGAAAAAATTCCTCTTTTTGCATCCTTACTCATATTGCTTCCTTGTTTATCATTAATTTATTTACAACGATCAAATCAGTGGCAAGAAATTATCATTGTTTTGTTATTCGTAAACTTTGGTATGGATTCGGCTGCGTGGTTCTTTGGTAAAAACTTTGGTAAACATAAATTATGGCCAAAAGTGAGTCCTAAAAAAACTATTGAGGGCCTTATTGGTGGAGTACTTAGCACTGGTTTAATGGGCAGTATTTTGTGGCAACTCTTCTTTAGTGAGCGCAGCCTTCCTCTTTTCGCAGTGTTCTGTTTACTTGGCTTAATTGCTCAAGTTGGCGATCTTGTTCAATCAAAAATAAAACGGCAATTTGAGATAAAAGATAGCTCCTCTTTGATCCCTGGGCATGGTGGGGTGTATGATAGAATAGACAGCCTCCTATTCTTAGCGCCATTTTATGCAACTGCGCTAGATATGCATTGGGGCAGATTCTAGGGACACTCATGTTTGAAAAAATTCTGATTTTTATACTCTTTTTAGGACCACTCGTTTTCTTTCACGAGCTTGGGCACTTTTTATTCGCTCGTCTTTTTGGCGTTAGAGTTGAAGTCTTTTCGATTGGTTTTGGGCCAAAGCTTTTAAAATGGAAATGGGGTGAAACCCAATACGCTTTATCTTTGATTCCTCTGGGTGGTTACGTCAAAATGTTTGGCGATGATCCCCTGAATAAAGACGAAATTCCATTAGAAGAGCGAAAGTTTAGTTTCACTCATAAAGGCAAAATGGCTCGTTTTTGGATCGTCATGGGTGGGCCACTTGCTAACTTTATAATGGCCTTTGTGATTTTCTTCTTTCTATTAGTTGGGGGAGAGAAAGTTCCACAGATCAAAATCGGTAAACTTGAAACAGCATCTGTTCTTTATCAAAAAGGTCTTCGAACCGGTGATGTTGTATCTGCAGTTAATGGCAACACTGTTGCAGGTCCTTCAGATATTGCTCTTGAAGGCGGTGAAGGGATTAAAACACTTTCAGTTCTTCGCGGTGAACAAGTTATTGACGTTAATCTTGGTTTGGGTGGGCAAGAATTTTTTGAAGAGTATGCGAAATACCCTCCATATTTTCGAAAGCCAATTCTGGTTGATGATCAAGGTATGACTTGGGGTTTAATGATTAAGGGGAAAAGTCCTGACTTAACATTATCTCTTGATGATCTCGAAGCTTTTCTTCCAAATCAGTTAACACTTTTTAAGTTAGCCAAGGTGGATGATGAATTTGTCGTTGCTGAAAATCTTGATTTAAAAGATCTAGGAAGTTTCAATAATTTAACTGAAGTCTTCTCCTTATCTTATAGAGCACTTGATCTTGCTGTCGATAAAACAGCGGATAAGTCTGCAGCAGAGCTAGCAGGCATACAAAGTGGAGACGTTATAATTTCACTTAATAATAAAGAAGTTTTTGCTTTTGATGATCTTAAGAGAACTTTGCAAGAATCTAGTGAAGATAAAGCACAGGTTGGATTATGGCGCAACGGTCAAGTTGTAACGTTAGAATTAGTTCCAGAAGTTAAAGAAGTAGAAGGCTTTAAGATGAAACTCATTGGTGTTTATAGCGCTGGTGAGTACGTAGCTCCAACATATACAACAAGTAGCCCAAAAGGATTTTTCGAATCTATAGGTGGCTCATTTGTTAGAACTTGGGATTCTATCGTAAAAACGGTTGAAGGATTTGGCCTTCTTTTGTCTGGGCAAGTTTCTTTAAAAAGTATTGGTGGACCTTTAGCTATTGGTAAAGTGGCTCATGATTCATTTAAAACCAGCCTGACGTACTTTTTTCAATTAATGGCATTGATCTCTGTTAATTTGGGTGTCATCAATCTTTTTCCGATTCCAGTTCTAGACGGTGGTCATATTCTCTTTATCATAATCGAACTCTTTAATCGTGGACCTCTTTCAAGACGTAAAATGGAAATTGCTCAACAAGTAGGTTTATCAGTCTTATTAATGTTAATGATAGGTGCTATCTTTAACGATTTCTCACGTCTGTTTTAAAATGCACCTATACTTAGATACATCACATTTTCTAAGTGTAGGTTTACTTGATGATAATTTTAAATGGTTGCATTTTGAGCACCATGAAAAGCTTCAGCATTCTGCAGATATTCACGCCCAGATATTTGAAATCTTAAAAAAATTTAATGTAGAAGCGCTTGATCTTAAGAGCGTCTTTCTATGTAACGGACCTGGGTCATACACTGGTATTAGACTAGGTGAAGGGATTGCTCAGCTTTTTGAATTGAGCCAGATTCCGGTTTATTCATTTCATCAGTATGAAATTGCTAAAATTCTTGGCGTAAATGAAGGACAATGGGTCTGCCACGCTTTTAAAAAAGAAGTCTTTAATTACTTTTGGAATGATGAGAAGGTTTCAAGTGAACTTATAGCCGCTGATGAATGGGTAAAAGTCACAAGAGCTCTGTATACCCATCAACCGAGTGGTCCATGGGAGTCTTTTAAGCCGATTCTTACAACAGAGCTTTTAAGGGATAATCCGGCGCCGATCTTTGGCCATTTGAAGAACAATAAAATTCGAAGAGAGTCTTATTATTTCAGACCTTTAGATAAAGAATTTAAGCGTAGCGTTGTGTGACAAGCTCTTAAGAGCTTGCTACCATTTTCTCATGATTCCTAATTACCTCGATAAATCTTTTCACGTCTCAATGGGAATCTCCCTCATTGTTTTTGCGCTTGCAGGTGTTGTGTGGATTTTCTTACCATTGGCACTTTTTTATATCATCACGCTGGTCATCTTTAGACGTAAGCACAGTCCTTATAAAGACAATGTTGTGAATCGAAGTGAAGATATGGTGTACGCACCGGCCAATGCTCGAATAGTATCAGTCAAAAAATCTGTTGATCATGTCATCTTTGGAAAAAATCTTATTGAAATTCAAATGGGTATTCCTTGGTGGAGTGAAGCCGGTCTTTATCTTCCCGTAAAATCTGAAGTCAAAGATTTTCAATTTAAAGATGGAAAATCAGTCTTTAGGTTTAATTCTAAACCATTAGCTGATCAGTCTAATATTTCTCTTTCAGGGATTTCGTTAAGTCTTGAAACAACAAAGAATCAGTTTATAGGAATACAACTCATTAAATGTGTTTTAGGTCAGTGGCCAGAGCTCATTGTAATGCCTGGAGATAAAGGAAAAGAGCGCGCCAATATAGGCTTTTTTCCTTTTGGTGGAACAGTTGTTCTGTTTCTTCCAGATAATTATGACATACTAACTAAAGAAAATAATGAAGTGATTGCTGGCGAAACAGTGATCGCAAAAGACATACAAGTGAATCAATAATGGATAAAGTACAAGCAAAAAAATTAGCCTTCTTCTTACCAAACACCTTTACGGCCCTAAATATGGGATGTGGTTTTGCATCTATTATTTTTGGGATTAATGGCGACATCTATAAAGCCGCTATGGTGTTAATCTTGGGCGCGATTTTTGATTCGGTTGATGGCCGTGTTGCAAGAATGACTGGAACCCAGTCTCTGTTTGGGGAGCAGTTCGATTCAATCAGCGATGTGGTTTCATTTGGTCTGGCTCCTGCCATGCTTATTTGGAGTCATTTCTTAAGAGATACTGGTCGCATTGGATTACTTGTTTCTTTCATTTATCTTCTTTGTGGCGCTCTTAGGCTTGCTCGCTTTAATGCCAATATCGATAAAGTCAGCTCAAATTACTTTCAAGGTTTACCTATCCCTGGTGCCGCCATGGCGATTGTAGGCTTTTGCTTACTTTCAACTCAGTTGCCAATACTAGTTGAGATTAAAGTTATCGCGATAATTTATACATTATTTTTTGCAGCCTTAATGATTAGTAATATTCCATTTAATTCTTTTAAGAAATCTGAATGGATTAAAAAACATAGAAAACGTGCACTATTTTTGATGTTCTTATTGATTGCCTTAACTTTTGTGTATGAAGAATACATGATCGTGGCAAATATTTTAGTTTATGTTTTTGGCTCATTAATTTATTTCATCCTAAATAAAGGCAAGTTTGATGAAATCTTTTTATGGAAAAGTGAAGATGATCAATAAAATTCTTTTTTTACTTCTAATCAGTTTTAATGCTTTCGGCGAAGATGCTGGGCAAATGATGATGGATGAAATTGAAAACAGAGCAGAGATAGAAAAATCAATTAAGAATATAGATGAAGACGATGATGGTGGAAGTAGCTTTCTTCAAGGTAGTGTTGATGGGTCTGTTGTTACCGAAATAGAAGAAGATGGAAATAATGAGTTCTTTCTATCTCAAGAAAACCCAGCCATAACACTTCCTACAAAAAGAGATTATGCACTTCAAAATGGACAGAAAATAATTGAAGATACTTCAATTCCAAATGATCGATTAATAGAAGCGACGAATAGAGAAATTGTTAAAGAAGTATCGAATCAAAAAAGCAAAGTCTTCTCTTTTTATTATATTCGCGATGATTATGATATTAAAGATTCACGCGGAGTGTTCCAACAGACTTATGTAGACGATCAAAGCGCTGTTAGAGGTGGAAGCTTAATGTTTTCACTTGAGCGAGCGTTGTATAATTCTTGGATCAATATATTATGGGGCGCAAACGCAGGCTTTGGTCTAAGCCAAGGAAATGGACGCTTTGTAGACGGCACAAGAAGTGATGCGAAGTTTAGTCTTTGGACTCTTCCAGTTGAATTGGGATTAACGTTAGAAATACCTATTTCAAACTGGTTTACTTTGTCTGCGGAAGCAGGACCTTCGGCCATGGGTCTCTATCAAGTACGTTCTGATTTCGAATCTGGTGCTAAAGGTAAGCGTCGCCGCCAAGTGGGAACAGGTTATTACGCTGAAGCTAAGTTTAAACTAAGTCTTTCAAATATCTTTTCAGGCACAGGCTTTGATTATTTTAGTGAATATGGCATAAGCAATACGTATTTAGATATCATTGCTCGTATGCAAGATTATGGAAACTTTCAGGATGACATCACCATCACAGGCCAATCCCTCGGAATTGGATTCACCTTCGACTATCTCTAAAAGATATATTCTTTTAAAGCTTCAGTACGATGGGACAAATTATAAAGGGTGGCAAAAGCAACCTGATCTTCCAACTGTTCAAGGTGAACTTACTCACGCTATTGCAAAACTTTGTCACGGAGTTGAGCCATCTATTATTGGCTCAGGCCGTACAGATACTGGTGTTCACGCTCTATCACAATACGCCAAGGTTACTCTTCAAACAGATGTTGATAATGAAAAAATAATTCGTGCTCTTAATGGAACTCTTCCTAAAGATATACGCATCCTTTCATGTCGTGATATTCCGTATTCATTCCATCCGGTTAGAGATTCAATTGATAAGACCTATAGGTATTATTTTTGTATTGGGCGAACGGCGCCAGTTTTATCTAGATTCGTTTATGAACACCGTTGGGATCTCGACCTTGAAGCAATGAAAGATGCGGCAAAGATTTTTTTAGGTAGT
>Ga0100393_10004712_pt1 | contig 12453 bp, 2 predicted proteins | sample CryGeymeta201517_FD_81546 | JGI IMG/M metagenome (GOLD analysis project Ga0100393, IMG submission 81546) | Groundwater microbial communities from Crystal Geyser aquifers in Utah, USA - Crystal Geyser metaG 2015-17 | ecosystem: Environmental > Aquatic > Deep subsurface > Groundwater | place: USA... | reverse complement strand
CCCGTACTGGGGGCATATGGTGACAGCTGGCCGCTGGACGGCGCGAACTCCGACGCCATTGTTCGCAACGTTGCTGATTATCTCGACCGGGCGGATACCGCAGGGTGGGGGGCGGCCCTGTTCCTGCTCTCGACGGGGGAAGAGAAGGACCTGGCGCTCGTGCGCCGCTGGTTCAGCGGCAAGCTGGGAACCGATAATCCCGGGTTCCCCTGGTCGATCGGCTACACCGGCCCGGCCATTTGCGAGTATTACCTGCGTACCGGTGATGCAAGCGTGCTGCCGGCGATCCAGAGCCGCTGCGACTATCTCAAGCGCACCATCTACAACGGTTCCTGGATGGGGCGCGGCGCGGCGAATTACGGCTACATGGCCGGTGGGCACATGAATGCCGCCGGGGTGCACGCGCTGACCTTCCTGCTGATGGCCAAGGAGTGCGGGGTCGACGTGGACGAGCATACCCTCCAGACCTCCCTGCAACACTTCTTCCGCTATGTCGGACGCGGCAACGTTCCTTACGGCGACGGTTTGCCCGAGGGTGGATATACGGACAACGGCCGCGTTGGCGGGTTGGCCTTCGCCATGCAGGCGGCGGCGAATCTGACCCCGGATGGCGAAAACTCAGTGTATGCCAAGGCGCGCGACATCTCCGCCACCAAGAGCTTTTATTCCACTTCCTGGCTATTTCACGGGCACACCGGCGGCGGCATCGGCGAGCTCTGGCGCGGCCCGGCGATGGGGCTGGTCAAAGACACGCGTCCGCAGCAGTACCGTTCATTCATGAACGAACGGCGCTGGATGTACGAGCTGGCGCGCACCCATGAAGGGGCTTTTGGTTGGTCAGACGGCCAGAACATCAGCTACACGCAGATCAATACCGGCAAGCCCGGCGGAAACTACATTCCGCTGATCTATACCCTGCCGCGCCAGAAGCTGCGCCTCTACGGGGCACCGCCAACCCAGTACTCAAAAACATACAAACTTCCCGCGCGTCCATGGGGCACGGCCGCCGATGACGTTTTCTACTCGCTGGAGGCGGGTGAATTGGCCCCTGGGCAGGGACTGGATGTCAGCAAGGAGAGCTTGCGCACCGATGCGTCCGCGCCGATCATGCGCCGGCTCGACAAGGAGCCGCCGACGGATGAGATGCTGCTCGGCTATGCGCTGCATATTGATCAGGGAATCCGTTCGGTTGCCGCTGGGCGGATCGTCAAATACGGTCGCCATGATCTCATCCTACCCTTGCTTAAATCGTCGGATCCGCGTGGGCGTCACACGGGGCTGGAGGCCTTGTCCGGTGCGATCGGCAAGGGCCAGGACGCCCTGATGAACGACGAGGTGGTCGCCGCGGTGGCCGGCATAATCGAGGATCCGGCGGAGTCCTGGTGGGTGGTGGAGGCCGCGCTCAATGTCTTCGCCAAGGCCAAGCCCGCGCAGATTGCTGCACACGTCGACCGGTTGGCCTATTGGCTGCGGCACGACGAATGGTGGCTGCGCAAGGCCGCCTTGACGGCGGTTACGCCGATTGTCGTGGATCAGCGCTATGCCGCAAAAATCCTGCCAATCGTGGGTGATATGATCGCCAACAACGAGCGCGCCGTCGCGCTCAGTCCGGTCTATGGCATTGTCTCGGCCTTGCAGACGGCCCCGGCCGAGGTGCTGCAACTGGGGGTCGAGGTACTGGGGCAGGCGTACCTGAAGTTCCCGAAGACGCTGGAAGCGCCCGGCGGGCAGAATATGTCCAACGGTGTCGATTACCTGCTGCGCGGGATTGCCGACAACCTGTCCAGCATGCCGGGCGGCTTTGACAAGCTCTATCAGGTTTCCCGACAGCGTTTCCCGGACGAGACCCTCCCGCATCTGGACCTTTACATGAAGGCGGATACCACGGCGTTCGGGCCGGTCGTCAAGAACGCCTTCGAACCGCTGATGCGCGACCTGCTGATTTGGCAGTATGTGGCTGAAAACCGCGAAAAACTGGCGAAGGAAATTAGCGCGCAGATGCCGGATAAAGCGATCGACGGCCTGGTGGATCTCTACCAGAAGGTTGGCGTCAGGGACTACGACTGGACGCTTTGGGGATCGGCCCGCGACAAGATCGCGTGGCAATACGTGACCTACGATCCTCCCGAGGAAAAACTCTGGGAGCGGGGCGGCGAAAGCGGGGGACGCTACCGTGAGGTCAGTTGGCCCAAAGGGGCGGAAGACTGGATGAAGCCCGGCTTCGATGCCGCCCAGGTGGGCTGGAAAGCCGGTTTCGCGCCGTTTGCCCATAACGATGGCAAGCTGGCGCCGGTCGGCGACTGCACGGGCGAGCATCACTACTGCGGCTGTGGCAACCCGCCCAATACGTTCTGGGAGAAGGAAGTGCTGCTGATGCGGGCCGAGCTGAAGCTGCCGCCCATGCGCGCGGGCTACGCCTACCGTCTGCTGGTTGGCGGACGCTCGCATGTCGGCAGCGGCGAGGGCTCGGATGTCTGGATCAACGGCAAGCTCAAGAAGAATTCACGGAACCGTCAGCCGGTCCTGCCTGGCGTCGGCAAGCGTGCGGGCGGCAGGCCCTGGGGATTCATGATCGACGAGGCCTTCCGCAAGGAATTCAGCGGCGACACCATCACCATCGCGGCTACCGGTTTCCTGCCGATCCACAAGAGCGGGGTCAAGCGCAACTATCAGGCCTTCTGGTTCGAGGAGATGAAGCTGCCGGAGCTGGGGGAGGAGGAAGTCATCCGCGCGATGAAGGCGGTGCCGTTGCGGACCGCCGCCTGGCAGGCGTCTGGCGATGATGCCGACAAATTCCAGTTCAACGGCACCTTCGAGGCCAACGACGAGGTGCTTGGAAGCTGGGAACAGCTTGGTCAGGTGGCGTCGGTTGAAGCGTTTGATCCCGCGGCACGCCTGAAACCCAACCGCAACGCCCCGTTCCAGACGCTGACCTTCAAGCCGGAGGGGCGCACCGACGACGTCCTGGTCATGTACTCGGGCAACCTTTTGCTGGATTTGCGCGGCAATCAGGCGTTGCAGATGACGCGCAAGGAGCTTGAAGGTTTGGTATATCTATTCATCGAGGCTGGCGGCTTCAAGGAAGAGCAGATGGATGACTGGACTTCACCGTTGTACGTGCTGACACTGAAGAGGATTTAAGCAGAATCGCATTTGCCTATTCTTGGCGGCAATCTTCTTGAATGAAATCCCCTATTTGATCGCATGTCCGATGTCCAGACGATTCAGGTCTTTAATGTGCTTGTTCAGGGCCATGATGGCTTCTTCCGGTGTGAATTGCGCCGTGTCATGGCGGCGGCTAGGACATACCGGATACCACCTGGATTTGGCAGACTAAATGCGCTCGCTCCCCCCAGGGGTGGATGGGCATACCAACCGACTCTGATCTACGGCACGGCCTTGCCCACTATTGGCAGACTAAATGCAACTCCCCCCTTCTGGCGTACTAACTGCGCCCCCGGGACTGACGGGGGCGCCGTTGCTTTGTCAATTCATATGTCGCAATAGTTGCTCTTTGTTGTGTCAATAATTGTATCAATAATGGATTGCCTATGGTGTTAGTATGGTGATCAGTGTGGTAATGTTTTTTTGCGAAAGTAAGAGAATGATGACAAAGAAAACGACGCGGCGGATGGTTTCACTGGCGCTGGCTATGGTGGCGTTTGGTCTTGTGGCACCTCATGTGGTGGGCCTATTCGGTTCTTCGATTCTTGTTCATTAACTAAAGGTGATAATATGAAGGTATACACGCGTTCTCTTCCCTTTGTGTTTTGTACATTCGTGCTCGCTTTGCTGTGTTGCGCTGTGCCGGCTGACGCCCTCACGAATGTAGTGATTTTCCAAACCAGTTTTGAAAGTCCGGCTCTCACAAATCAAGCCGTAGAGGGTGTGGGGGGACTTAAAGTGATTGGAATCAATGGGTGGTCTCGCGAAGATACATATACCTACATTTGGAACGAAAATAACACGAACATCACAGGGCGTGTTCCCACGCCGTATGGTGAACAGTACGCTGCGATTTGGAGTGAATCTGGCATCGTGACCACAAATATTACCGATCGCTTGCAACCTGGGGTCACGTATAGCCTCACATTCAATGCGGGGAATGCAAACACAGAAAGCGGAGCACCCATGAATTCAATTAACTACCTAGCCGAACTTCTAGCTGGCACCAACGTGCTTACCAGTGTGTCCTTCCCTACGGCTTCAAATGATTTCTCGGTCAATGGTGTTTTGACGTATACGCCTGATGGTACGAACGCATACCTGGGAGAGATTATCGGGATTCGGTTTGCGCATACTAGCACGGATTGGCAATACTACATGTTGATCGACAATGTAAAATTGGAGGCGGATGAATCGGTCTCCGAGTGGGGGACAACACTCTTTCTGGGAGAATGAATTTTATGAAAATATATCATAGACTCGTCGTTGGTTTCCTTTTCGCGGTAATGTTACTCGTTGCCGAACGCGGTTATGGTCAGGTTGCGCCTGATTTAAGGGTAAGCCAGACGCAAGGCGTGACGGAATCGGATTACTTCTTTTTAGGTCCGACTGGCATGAAAGGGTGGATGTATTGGTATAACCTGACGGATGTATCCCGCCAGATTCTGATCACGGAAGTAGCGGCCAATACCCCGGCCCAGATTGCCGGTCTACAGTATCACGACGTGATTCTCGGAACCAATGACACGTTATTCAGTCACGATGCACGCCGATCCTTTGTCGAGGCCCTCACGGATGCGGAGGCGACGGATGGCGAGCTGGATTTGTATGTCTATCGTCCGTCTCTCGCCACCACGAACTCCTACAAGCTTCAGATGAGCATTACCAATGCACCGCTGTCCTCCACGACCCCCTTCGATTGCCCCAAATCTCTGGCCATTCTGACCAACTACTGTGAATACGTGTATACCAATGGCCCTGCGGGCTCTCCAACCGAAGAGTTCTCGATCTGGGCCATGCTCGGGTCGGGAATCCCCAAGTACGAAAGCTGGGCGACGAACTATATCGTAACCCAATACACCCCATACTCACGCACCAATCTGAACATCTACAGGCCTGACGCCAACCTGCGCGCCTGGCATTTAGGGTTTCAACTGATCACCCTGTCGCAATACTACCTCTACACCGTTGATCAAGGCAATCCTGACTACAACGTGCTGCCAGCCCTCACCAATGCGGCGCTATACCGTGCCAATGGGCAGTCTTATCAAGGGCTCGTCAGTCATACTTTTGCCTTACCCCAAAACAATGGTGGCCTGCTGAATGGTTCGCTGCCGAGTTATGGCCCCATCAATTTAGCAACGATGGGCGGCTTATACGGTATGATACTCGCGCGAAACTGTGGCGTCAATTTACCCGCCGTCGATGCCGCGATTCAGCAGTCGGCAGACTTTTATCGTGCCCAGGTCGGATTAGGCACCATCAGTTACGGATTTGGATTCCCCTATACGAGTACGACGGATGCGAATGGACGTAACGCACTGGCCGCCTATATCTTTCGAGCACTTGGTGAAGTGGAAGCCGCCAAATGGTTTGCGATGATGTCGGCCACCTACGGTTGGCGCGATTGGGGGCATACGGGCAATGAATTCAATCATGCCTGGGGACCCCTCTCCGCCAGTATCGGCGGGCCGGACCTGATGAACTTTGTGCATACCAATCTTGACAATTACGGATCTTCCTACTTCCAGGTTTCGCTCAATATGCGTCGCAAGCCTGATGGGTCGTTCAACTCACAGGGTCAAGCTGGGCAAGGAGCGGGGCGCGATGGGCATGCCACAGGTTCCTACGCATTGCAGATGGTTACCAATCGCACCATTGAAATCACCGGCAGTGGCTATGGCTCGAATTACTGGTTGACAGCTGACGAGATGGCTGAAGTCCAATTTGCGTTTCAGTACGAAGGCGCGGCTACTGATATCTCAGTTGAGACGACGGCATCCCTAATGAATCAGATCAGTAACTTTTGCCCGAAAGTGGCCGAGAAGGTTGCTGATGAACTGAATTCGCGTATAGCTGCCGATGACAGCATCCGTGCCAACTTAATGGCGATTGTCACGGACACCAATTCGATCGATTCGGCTAGAACCCATGCCTTGCGCGCACTGGATGAAACCGGACGCACCAACGCGACCATCAGGGCGACTGTTGACTCCTGGTATGATCCCACCATAAACAGCTATATGTTGATGCAAGGTGCCATTGCCTACAACATCGACGACAAAACGTCCCAACTGGCCGTTCTGGATGCCGCCTCGAAGCTTGATCGTACCAAAACATTTGACATGCTGATGGCCGGTCAATTTGGCAATTCAATTTACAATATGAGTACAAATGGCTGGAGTCCAGCTGAAATTGAAACCTATTTTTCCGCTGTCGATATCATGCTTACGCCTGATGCTGCTGGATCCTGGTTTCAGGGGGGTCAAAATATCAAGAACTGGTCGGCTGAGGTATTGGCTCGTTATGCCGATTTCCTGCTGGAAGTGTCCGAACGGGTTGGCTTGAGCTATGAGGCGCCCGAAATGCTCTCCACGAAACCGTTTGGCGAAGGGATGTGGACGTGGATGGTCCGCTCGGATTATTCGCCGAATGGTCCGTATTTGGATCTGTCCACGCATTGGTACAATTACGGCATGCAAGCCTTTGCGTATACCAATCAACTTCGCAACCTGATGGCCTGTCATAATAGACTCCATTACGCTAGATGGTATGAGGAGGATGAAGTTATTCAGATACAACTGCCTGCCAACGGAAATCCTGACTTAGTCTGGTTCCGCGATCAGATTGCTGCCAACATCGCGGCTGACTACTCCGGTGCGACTGTTGCCGATCTGCAGGGATTGATGACGACCAACAGCAATTTGGAGCGTCCGCTTTTGCGTGCTGTCGTTCTGGACAAAATCGTCACAGCCATTGGCGATGCCAGCGCCTTTCCCTACATCCTTCCCTATGTCGGATCAAAAGTACCGATCCCGAGTACCGATTGGCGTCTCTATCGTGCCGCGATTGAGCTAGGCACAAACGACACCTATAGCACCGATGCACAGTGGACGGCTGCCCTGGCTGATGCGATTGCCAGCAATGACTCCCCTCGAATTACAGGCATCCTGCATGTGCTGGCAGAGCGTGGCGTTGATGTCCGGACGAGCGCAGAACCCTACCTTCTTGATGACAACGATTATCTTACGATCGCGGCCTTGGATCTTTATCGCACGACCGGTACGGAAAGCGATTTGGTCATGCTCTATAATCAGTTCATGACGAACTGCTGTGAGATCGTCGATGGGGTAGAAATATTCGACATTGATTACAAGATTTATGCCTACTGGGATGCTATTCAGGAGATTGTAGCGCGCACCTCGCCCTCCGCTGCAACGGCTGATGCCCTGGCTGCAGCCTTCAATGCGGTCACATCCAATGGATCTAGTATGGTGGGTATTGCTAACATCTACTTCCCACGAGGCGAACCGATGTCGATCCTGAATCCAACCAACAGTCGCCCGGATAAGATATACGGACAGTATAACACGGGCCCCATCGGGATATTGGGGCTATTTCCTGGAAATGCCAACTGTGATGCGGCATTAAGCAATGTATTCGTTAACATTCCTGATGGGCCCTGGGCAACTCGCAATCATAGTTATGCGGCTGCCGAAGCGGTCATGCGTCAAAAGACCATTGCCCAGATTCTGGCGATCAACGAAAGTGGAGATTTGAGCCGTTGGAACATGCGCCAGGCTGCAAACTATCTTCTGCGGGAGATCTTGCTGGACCATGTACATTTGCTCAGTGAACAGAGGGATATCCTCACAAAAACACGTTCAGAAGTTGGCACGAACCTCCAACGTGAAAATGGTGGTTTCTTTGATGACCATTATCAAAAAGAATTATCACGTAAACGTGGATTGGAAGAAGAGGATGCGGTCCTTTACTTTTTTGTTCAATAGTAGCAAGGATGTGATTATGATAAAAGGCAACAAACTGTCGTGCCGGCAATCCGACCAGTCACATGCGGGAACTGAACAAGATCGCCTTGATGAAACACCGTTATCATGTTTGCGTGTAGTGTCTGCTCGCATTCATCCGCAGTGGGTAGCCATTCTGCTGGTCTGTAGCTCGGTTTGGTCCGCATCGACGGCTTCAGCGGCCTATTCTCCTGTGCCTTATTTTGATGATTTCAATTATACCAACGCAGCAAGTCTTGATGGTACCAATGGTTGGTCCATCTTCACGACGAAGCCAGATTATGGATTAACACCCATCCTCCCCATTCAATATCACGGATGGACGGGCGATGTCGCAGGCGCCGCAATCGCATCAAACAGTGCTTTGCGATTGACGCGGAAACTGCTTGCCAACCAGTTTGGTGATTATTCAAAACAGCCGGGCGTAGGTTGGCCCGTGACCTCGGGGGAATTCGATAAACCTTCCGTGGCAACGCTGCGTTTCAAGGTTGACCTTTCCGAGGCAACTGCTCCTACCAATGGGATGCATGAAATCTCTCGCGTGGGTAACATGTTCTGGCCTGCTTCTCGCTGGCATTATGAGAATCGCAACAAGTACTACACGATGATGCCGGTCGTGCGTGCATTCGTAAAGACCAATGGTTTAGTCACAGCCTATGATGGTAACTTCACGACCAACCTCACGCATACCCCGATTACGAATACGGCCGTGATAACCTTGACGCTCAATTACGAGACCTTCAAATGGTCCTTATGGGTGGATGATGAGTTGGCTGCTGCTGATATCGGCCTCTATAAACCCAATATGGGCACAAGTATTGCCTCCTATGATCATATGATACATGATGGTTGGCACAAGGAGTATGACGGCCTGAAACGGATTGGTTTTGTTGATAATACCAGTGATGGAGCCTGTATCGTTGATCAGGTGCGTGTATTCGAGGGTACTCCCTCGTCCAAAACGCTTCCCTTTCTAGAAAACTTTGAGACGCGCACAGTCAGCGAGCAGACGATTACCATTACGCCCGGAGTCCTGAATGGACAAAATAATATTTTTGCAAAAGATGCTAACGTTTCAACGGATGCTCAAAATGATTCTCCCGGTAGTGTCGGGTCTCAGGGGGCAAAGATCGAAGTGGGCGGTGAAGTCTTTCAGTTATTCCTCGACCAGCAGACCAACGTCTGGAATGATTTCTGGTTGTCTCCGGTTGCCTCTGGTGGCGGTTCTGGTAGTGCCAATGTGGATCTGGGTGGGGGCCATGCCGTATTCTCTGTGAATGCAACGGGTAGTGTCTATGTGTATGATGGTGCCACGGCAACCAATATCGCAACCGCAGCAACCAACGCCTGGACACGCTTCACCGCCGAGCTGGATTACAGCAGTGATACCTGGTCGCTCTACATCAATAGCTCCCTCGTCCAGAGCAATTTGGCCTTCAAAGGGGCTGGAGTTGCTAATAGTTATGAAGAGTTTCGCGTATCCTCGCACGGTGACGCCGTTGTCTATCTCGATGATATTATCCTCGGCGTTGACTCCCCTTTTAATATTCCATCCGTATCGTTTTCCACAGATACAGAAGAAATTGCTGTAGGTACCGCTCAAGTGACCGTTACCGCGACTTTGAGCTGGGCGTTCGGGCAGCCTATTACGGTCCCATATGTTCTGCGTGCAAATGGTACCGCCATGCAGGTCTACAGCTACAATGCTGCCGATGGTTCCTTGCTCTTCCAGCCGGGTGAAACCGTCAAAACCTTCACCTTCACGATCTCTCGCGACGCTTTCAGCTATGCTGAGTATGATGATAGCCTGACCTTTGCCATAACCAATCTGAATCCCGCTTTAGTCACGGCTGGCACCTACGATGTGCTCACCTACTCGATCCTCACGACGCCAGCGCACTTCTATGTGATGCCCTTCACCGAATCCTTTGAATACCGTAGCCTGGGTTCCCTTGACGGGCAGCGCGGCTGGGAAGCCACCTATGCGGACGTGCAGAGTGACGATGTCTACGCTGGCAGCCAAGCCGCCTCCAGTGAACGCCTCGGCGGAACCCTCTCGCATGCCTTCACCAATCAGGCAACCAGTGTGAGAATCGAGTTTCGTGCGAAACCGCGGTTGACGCTTCACGAACCGACTCCGCCTGCTGGCAGCACGTATGCATTCTACGTGTCATCCAATGGCTATATTGTGGCCTTCAATGGTTCGACTTCCACCAATCTTGGTAATGTCGTAACCTTGAACGAGAATAGCTGGGCCAACTTCAAAATCCATACCGATTACCATGCAAAAACCTGGGATCTTACGGTAAATGACACGAAATTGTTCGAAGGATTTAATTTCTATAATACGTCCGCGACGAACTACAGCGGTTTCAAGGTGAACGGACAGTTCACCATTGATAATATCCAGATTTACTATGGTCCTCCGGGAAAACCGACGAATCTAGTTGCTGTGGCTCAAGACGGTCAGGTTGATCTGACCTGGGCTCCTGTACAAGGTGCATCAACCTACCGTATCAAGCGCGGTACCGCACCGGGCGGTCCCTATACGCTGCTCTCCTCGCAGAGTACCACCAACTTCAACGACACGAGTGTCATCAATAATATCGACTACTACTATGTGGTTTCGGCCGCGAATTCGACGGGAGAGGGTAATAACTCCGACGAAGCGTCAGCTATCACACGCGGCAAGGTGCTGGGGCTGACCGCCGTCGGCGGGATTGGGATGATTACCCTCGAATGGGCTGCGTATGAAAATGCGACCAATTACTACATTATGCGTAGTCAGAATTCGGGGGCGTCCTACGTTACGCTTGCATCGACGAACGTGAATAGCTATGTGGATGTTAGCGCTGCCAATGGCCAAACTTACCTATATTACGTCTATGCCAAGGCGGTTGGTTACACCAGTCTCAACTCGGATGTCGTATCGCAGTCTCCCGCCTTGCGTACGATTTTCTATGACAGCTTCGAAAGCCCTGCCGTTTCCGATTCTAATGAGCACCAAGAAACGCTTATACCCAATTGGAGCATACGCTGGAGTCTAGATGACAGTCTTAATTCGCGGTCTGGACTCGTGAATAATAACACGGTTCCGCAGGAGTTTGCGACTCCCTTTGGTAATCAATGCGCATGGGTCTGGGATGAGCGCTATATCGTAACCATGAGCATCGAGGAAGTGCTCAAGGAAGAGGCATACTACAAGCTCAGCTTCAATGTGGCAACCGAGTTGGCCACAGGGGCAGGCGAAGGTCAAATCCGCTACAGAGTGGCCTTGATGGCGGGTGAAACCGTGCTGAAGGAGGTTGTCGCCTCCTGGAATATCATGGAAAATAATTTTGACCGCGCCGACGTGGTCGAGTTCACCACGCCGATTGGGCATGCTGATGTTGGTCAACCGCTCAAGATTCGTGTCGATTATTATTCAGGCGATTGGAACTATGTCATGGGTGTCGATAATGTACGCTTGGAAACGTCGATCGATCCTCCGCCCGTACTACCGGATCCGCTCACCTTCAGTGCCGGGCCTGCACCTGTCGCGGGCAGCAAGACGAAGATCAATATGACGTCCGAGACCGTCACCAATGGTGTTGGTCCGATCCTCTACTATTTCGAAAATGTCATTACGGCAGACACATCCGGTTGGTCTGACTCGACAACTTGGGAAAATATTGGCCTGACGGCCGGTACCGAGTACGGTTTCCGGGTCAGGGCACGCGATACCTATGGCAACATGAACGAATGGTCCGCCATCTCCTACGCGGAAACCTTTGGTGCTAATCTCATGACCAATGATGTCGGGCCAGACTCCTGGAACAATACGAACAACTGGAAGAACAGTGCAGCTCCTGTGGGCGATGAGACTGCCCGTGTCTCCACAAATATTGCGGCTGTCGTTGGCTCCGCACCACCATCCTATGATGGTAACCTCATCCTTGATGCCGGTAGCTCGGTTCAGTTTTCCGATGCAGCCTCGGCTGGCGTCCTGCCTCTTGCTACCTCGGAGATTCAGCTCAATGCCGGTAGCAAGCTGCTGGCCTTCACGCAGACCGATATCAATGCGGCAGTCGTGCTTCTCGGCGATGCCGAAGTCCGGGGGGCATCTGGTGGAGACCGGATCACCTTCAAGAATGCGATCAGTGGCAGCGGCACACTGACGCTGGCCGGAGACGATGCCAACGACTTCTATTTGAATGTTGCCAATACCATGTCTGGTGGCGTGGTCACGCGTGCGGTAGCTGGCACTGGGTTTTCGGTGTTTGCGAACGTAAACGGTGCCTTTGGATCCGGCGATGTCATGATCAACACCAATACCTCACTGCAGATCGGTGGCGGTCTGACTAACACGATCTCCAACAGTGCCACGCTCTATCTGAATGGAGCCAAGGATGAATCGGGCGGATCGTCCGGCTACAAAGTCGTGCTCGGTTCCAGTGAAACCGTTTATCAGCTCATTATCGATGGTGTTGTGCAGCCGCGT
>Ga0100393_10004696_pt1 | contig 12481 bp, 8 predicted proteins | sample CryGeymeta201517_FD_81546 | JGI IMG/M metagenome (GOLD analysis project Ga0100393, IMG submission 81546) | Groundwater microbial communities from Crystal Geyser aquifers in Utah, USA - Crystal Geyser metaG 2015-17 | ecosystem: Environmental > Aquatic > Deep subsurface > Groundwater | place: USA... | reverse complement strand
GCGCCCACGCCGACGGCGGCGGCGGAGATGGCGGCGCCGGTGCGGCGCGATCTTGTGGCGGCGCTGGGCGCGCTGGAGACGCGGCGCCGCCGCGCCCATGTCCGCGCGGCGGCCGAGCGCGCGCGCCGCCTGCGCGATCTTGCGCGGCTCATGCCGGGGCCGGACGCGCTGCTGGCGACGCCGCGCCAGCGGCTCGACCGCGCCGCCGAGCGCGCGCCGCGCGCGCTGCGGGCGCTGGCCTCGGCCCGGCGGCTGACGTTCGCGCGCGGCGCGGCGGGGCGGTTCGGCCCCGGCCTGCTGCGCGCGGACGAAGCGCGGCGGCGCGTGCGGCTGGAGACGCTGGCGGCGCGGCTGGCGCCGTTGCTGGCGCGTCGCGCGGCGCGGGCGCGCGACGACGCCGACCGGCTGGCCGCCCGCCTCGCCCCGCGCCGCGCGCGCCGGACGCAGGCCGAGGCGGCGGCGCGGCTGGACGCGCTGGCGCGCCGGCTGACGCGCGCGGGCGGGCGCGCGGGGACGGCGGCGCAGGATCGGCTGGCGCGCGGCGCGCGGCTGCTGGAGGGGTTCAGCCACCACGCCACGCTGGCGCGCGGCTTCGCCGTCGTGCGCGACGCGCGCGGCGCGGTGGTGACGCGGGCGGCGTCGGTCCGGCCCGGCGCGGCGCTGGAGATCGAGTTCGCCGACGGACGGACGGACGCCGTCGCCGGGCGCCCGCCTGCGCAGGGGTCGCTGTTCTAGGGGGCGGTCCCACCTTTGCGCGGTCCCACCTTTGCGCGGTCCCGCCCTTGCGCGCCCCCACCTTTGCGCGGCCCCGCCTCTCCCGCCCGGCGGGAGAGGGCCGGGGTGAGGGTTTCTCAGTGAAAGTCCCTGCTGGGAAACAGCTTGCGCGCTTGTTCGCGCGGGTGGCGCGCGGGGGCGGGCGCGCGGGGCGGGCGGCCGGCTTCGTCCGCGCGTCCGTCGCTGGCGTCGATCAGCACCGGGCGCCCGAGGGTGGCGAGCAGCGGCGAGACGTCCTCGACAATCTCGGCGAGCAGGTGGATCACCTGTCCGTCGCGCTGGATCCGCCCGGTGACGCGCAGCAGCCGCCCGGCGATCACCGCCTTGCGGAAGGCCTCATAGACGCGCCGCCAGATCACCACGTTGGCGACGCCGGTCTCGTCCTACAGCGTGATAAAGATCACGCCCGACGCCGTGCCGGGCCGCTGGCGCGTGACGACAAGGCCGGTCACCGTGAGGCGCCCCGTCGCCTGCGCCAGCCGGTCGCTGGGCAGGCTTTCGGGCAGGCGCGGGCGCAACAGCTCCACCGGATGGGCGCGCAAGGAGAGGCGCAGCGACAGATAGTCCTCGATCACCTCCTGGCCGAGCGTCATCGGCGGCGGCGCGACCGCCGGTTCGGTCACGCCCTCGCCGTCGGCGCCGAACAGCGGCGGCGGGGCGGGGGCCTTCAGCGCCTTCGCCGCCCAGAGCGCGTCGCGCCGGGTCAGCCCCAGCGCGGCGAAGGCGTCGCCCTCGGCCAGCCGCTCCAGCGCGTCGGGGCGCACGCCCGCGCGGCGCCAGAGGCTCTCGACATCCGGGTAGCCGTTGCCGCGCGCCGCCGCGATCCACAGCGCGTCCTCCTCGCGCATCCCCCTGATCTGGCGAAAGCCCAGCCGCAGGGCCTGCGTCCCGTCGGGCCTCGGCTCGAGCGTGCAGTCCCAGACGGAGTGGTTCACCGAGACCGGGCGCACCTCCACCCCGTGCTCGCGCGCGTCGCGCACCAGCTGCGCAGGCGCGTAGAAGCCCATCGGCTGGCTGTTGAGCAGCGCGCAGGTGAAGGCGGCCTGGTGATGGCGCTTGAGCCAGGCGGAGGCGTAAACCAGCCGCGCGAAGCTGGCCGCGTGGCTCTCGGGAAAGCCGTAGCTGCCGAACCCCTCGATCTGGGCGAAGCAGCGCGCCGCGAAATCCGCGTCGTAGCCGCGCTCCAGCATCCCCGAGACGAAGCGCTCGCGAAACGCGCCGATCGTGCCCATGCGCTTGAAGGTGGCGAGGCTGCGGCGCAGCCGGTCGGCCTCGGCGGGGGTGAAGCCTGCGGCGACCACGGCGATCTGCATCGCCTGCTCCTGAAACAGCGGCACGCCATAGGTGCGGCCCAGCACCTCCATCATCGCCGGGCCGAGATCCTCGACCGGCTCGCGGCCCTGACGGCGGTTGATGAAGGGGTGGACCATCCCGCCCTGGATCGGGCCGGGGCGCACGATGGCGACCTCGCAGACCAGATCGTAGAAGCAGCGCGGCCGCATCCGGGGCAGGAAGTTGAGCTGCGCCCGGCTCTCGACCTGAAACACCCCCACCGCATCGGCCCGGCACAGCATCGCATAGACCTCCGGATCCTCGGGCGGCACGGTGGCGAGGGTGAGGGCGGGGCCGCCGTGCGCGCGCAGCAGGCCAAAGGACTTGCGGATGCAGGTGAGCATCCCCAGCGCCAGAATATCGACCTTGAGCAGGCCCAGCGCGTCGATGTCGTCCTTGTCCCATTCGATGACGGTGCGACCCTCCATGGCGGCGTTCTCGATGGGGCAGAGTTCGTCGAGCCGGTCGTGAGTGATGACGAAGCCGCCGACATGCTGCGACAGGTGGCGGGGAAAGCCGATGATCTCGGCGATCAGCCGCGCGGCCAGCCGCACGCGCAGGTCCGCGGGATCCAGCCCCGCGTCGCGCAAGCCGTCCTCGCCCGGCGGCGCCGCCGACCAGCCCCAGGTCCGCCCCGCCAGCCGCGCGATCACGTCCTGGCTCAGGCCCATGACCTTGCCGACCTCGCGGATCGCGGCGCGCGAACGGAAATGGATCACTGTCGCGGTCAGCCCGGCGCGCGCGCGGCCATAGCGCTCATAGATCCACTGGATCACCTCCTCGCGCCGCTCATGCTCGAAATCCACGTCGATGTCGGGCGGCTCGCCGCGCTCCTTGCTGATGAACCGCTCGAAGATCAGCGTGATCGATTCGGGCGGCGCCTCGGTGACGCCCAGCAGGTAGCAGACCACCGAATTGGCCGCCGATCCCCGGCCCTGGCAGAGGATGCCCTTAGAGCGGGCGAAGCGCACGATGTCGTGCACGGTCAGGAAATAGGGGGCGTAGTCCAGCTCGCCGATCAGCGTCAGCTCCTTGTCGATCCGCTGGGCGATCTTCGGCGGCGCGCCGTCGGGATAGCGCCAGCGCAGCCCCTCGCGGGTCAGCCGCTCCAGCCGCGCCTGCGCCGCCTCGCCGTCGCGCGCCTCGTCGGGATAGCGATAGCGCAGGTCGCCGAGGCGAAAGGCGCAGCGGTCGGCGATCTCCAGCGTGCGGCGCAGCGCGGCGGGGTGGCGGTGGAACAGGCGCGCCATCTCCGCCGCCGACTTCAGCCGCCGCTCGCCGTTGGCCAGCCGCCGCCGGCCGAGGGTGTCGAGCGTGCAGCTTTCGCGCAGGCATGTCAGCACGTCGGCCAGCGGGCGGCGGGCGGCGCGGTGCATCAGCACGTCGCCGACCGCGACCATCGGCAGGCCCGCGTCCTGCGCCGCGCCGGCCAGCCGGTCGAGTCGGATCTGGTCGCGCCCGTCATAGCGCGGCGCGGCGCCGAGAAAGCCATGGCCGGGAAAGGCGCGGGCGATCTGCAACAGATCGGCGCGCACGCCGGCGCAGCCGGGGTCGTCCATCGGGTCGGAGGGCAGGGCGATCAGGATCATCCCCGCGCCCCAGTCCACGAGGTCGGCGCGGGTCAGGATGCAGCCGCCCTTCTCCGCCCGGCGCTTGCCCAGCGACAGCAGCCGCGTCAGCCGCGACCAGGCGGGCAGGCCGGTCGGCAGCGCCAGCCACTCCACCGCGCTGTCGCTGAGCGCCAGCCGCGCGCCGGGGATCAGCGCGGGCAGGGGGGCGTCCGGGGGCGCATCCGGCGGCGTCAGCGCGTCGCCGGGGCCGTGGGGCGCGGTCTGGCGGCTGGAGGGGTCGCTCCTGCGCCGCGAGCGGATGGCGACCCCCGCCTGCGGCGCCTCGCGCCGCAGGCGGGCCAGCTCCTTCAGCGCCGAATGGGCCCGCACCACGCCCGCGACCGAGTTGCGGTCGGTGACGGCGATGGCGCAAAGCCCCAGCTCGGCGGCGCGGGTCATCAGCTCTTCGGGGTGCGAGGCGCCGGTCAGGAAGGTGAAGTTGGTGGTGACGCAGAGTTCGGCGTAGCGGGTCACGCGAATTCTCCCTGCGCCGACCAGGCCGGGGCCTGCGGGGTGAAGAACAGCCACAGCCGCGGTCCTTGCGCGGTCTCGATCCGCCAGTAGTCGCGCAGGCCGCTGCGCCAGGCGGGGTCGTCGAGCCACCATTCCGGCGCGATCCGCTCCGGCCCCGTGGCGCGCAGCGTGGCGAAATCCATCCGCCGCCAGCGAAACCGCGCGGGCGGGCGGGCGCTGGGCGGGCCTTCAAGCGGCGTGACCGGCTCGGGCGCAAACAGCGTCAGCGGCCTCGGCGGCCCGGCGCGGCGCGGAAAGGGGGCGGGGTCGCTCCAGGCGGCGGGCGCGGTCAGGAAGCTGCGCTCGGGGATCAGGCTGTCGGCGGGCAGAAAGCGCAGCACCCGCTCAAAGCCCAGCCGGTTGCCCAGCCGCGACACCAGATCGGCCAGCGCGTCGCCGCCGCGCGCGGACGAGGGGGCGGCGCCGGTCTGTTCGGGCGCCAGCGGCTCGGCCGCCGTCGCCGACAGCCGCAGCGCGTCGAAGCCGAAACCCGCCTCCAGCGCCGCGACGCCCTGCCCGAACAGCGCGGCGATCCGCGCGGGGTCGCGCATCGGGCGGGCGAGGCCGATCTCGATCTGCGCGCCCGCCCGGTCCACCCGGCGCAGTTCGAGCCGCATCCGCCGCGCGCCCATGCGGTGCGCGGCCAGCTTGTCGCACAGCCGGTCGAGCAGGCGGCGCAGACCCGCCATCACGTCGTCCTGCAGGCCGATCGGCTCGGGCAGCGTCATCCGCACGCCGAAATGCGGCGGATCGGGCGCGGCGGCGACCGGCTCGGGCCGCGCGCCCAGCGCCTGATCGAGCCGCATCACCAGCCCCGGCCCGAAGCGGCGGGCCAGCGGCGCGCGCGGCAGGGCGATCAGATCGCCGATGCGCTCCAGCCCCACGCGGGCCAGCGCCTCGGCCGTGTCATGGTCGATGCGCAGCGCCGAGACCGGCAGCGGGCCGAGACCCCGGACCAGCATCCCCTCGGCGACGATCCCGCCGCCGCACCGCGCCAGCGCATGGGCGGCGCCGCGCGTGTCGGCGACGGCGCTGGCGTGGGCGAAGCCTGCGCGGTCGAGCCGGGCGCCGAGATCGGCGCGCAGCGCCGCCTCGCCGCCGAACAGATGCGCGACGCCGGTGATGTCGGCGATCAGCCCGTCGGCGCCCTCCGTCGCCACCATCGGCGCATAGCGCCCGGCCCAGCGCCGCAGCCCGGCCAGCGCCGCCGCCTCCTGCGCCAGGTCGGCGGGCCGGGTCGCCAGGTCGGGCCGGATCGCGCGCGCGTCGGCCAGCGCCATGCCGCGATGCAGGCCGCAGGCCTCAGCCTCGGGGTTCAGGCAGTGCAGATGCTCCGCGCCCCGCGCCTTCAGCGTCAGCGCGAGCGGCCCCGCCGCCGGGCGGCGGCGCAGGCTCGCGTCGCTCGCCAGCCTCGGAAACCAGATGGAAAGCAGCCGACGCGCCATCCCAGAATACGGTCCAGTCCGCTGTTGTTCCTTTTTTGTTCTTTGTAAGCGACCAGCGGTGCGGAGTCGAGTCCCAAGCCGGACCCGCCGCCGACTCGCAGCGCCAGCGGGTCTCGGCGGCGGCGTTTCCCCCGCCTTCGCGGATCAGCATCAGCCCGGTCGTGCGCCCCGCCTCCGCCGCCAGTTGCAGCCGCCGCCCCGCCTTCAGCGACAGCGGGTTCGTCGGTTCGGCGATCACCAGCCCGACCGGCGCGGCGCGCAACGCCTCCTCGACAGACCACAGCAGATCGGTCTCGCCGCCGGTTTCGACGCGATGCAGCCGTTCGGCCACGCCGTCGGGCAGACCGGGCGGCATCGGCGCGACAGGCTCATGCGCGGGCGCGATCCAGAACAGCGCGCCGGGGTGGCGCGCGGCCTGAAACAGCGCGAAGGCGCGCCGCCCGCGCCCTTCGGCCTCATGGACCCGCGCCGGCGCCAGCGCCAGCGGGTCGGCGCGATCCGCAGGGTCGGGCGGGCGGTCATGGACGCGACTGCTTCGCATACAGGAACTTTATGCGAACATCGCCGCCGCCGCAAGCATCGCGCCGCCGCTCAGGCCGCGCGCGCCGCGTCGCTGGCGGGCGGGCGGATGCCGAAGAACAGCGCATAGAGCACCGGCACGACGATCAGCGTCAGCACCGACGCCGCCGCAAGGCCGCCCATGATCGTGACGCCCATCGAGGCGAAGAATGCATCCGGCAACAGCGGGATCATGCCCAGGATCGTGGTGCCCGCCGCCAGAACCACCGGGCGCAACCGGCTGACCGCGCCATCCACCACCGCCGCATGGTCGGTCGCGCCTTCGGCGCGCAGACGGTCGAACGCCTCCACCAGAACGATCGCGTTCTTGATCAGCATCCCCGACAGCGACAAAAGCCCCAGCAGCGCGGTGAAGGTGAACGGCAGCCCGGTCGCCAGCAGCCCCAGCGCCATGCCGGTCACCGACATCGGCACGACCAGCCACAGGATCGCCGGCTGACGCGCCTTGTTGAACATCAGGATCGAGATGGTCAGCATCACCAGAAAGCTCAGCGGCAACTGCCGCGCCAGCGACGCCCGCGAGATCGAGGCGGTCTCGAACTCGCCGCCCCACGCCATGGCGTAGCCCGGCGGCGTCTCGATCGCCTCGATGTCGGCGCGGACCGCGCGAAACGCCTGATCCGCCGTCAGATCGCCGCGCCGGTCGCCTTCGGCGGTGATCGTGCGCGCCCGGTCGCGGCGATGGATCAGCGCCTCGACCTGCTCCGCCTCGAACCGCTCGACAATCCCGGACATCGGCACATAGCGCCCGGCCCCCTGCGACCATACCTCCAGATCGCGCAGCCGCTCGACCCCGTCGCGCTCGTTCCGCGCCAGCCGCAGCAGCAGCGGGATCTGCGCGTCGCCCTCCTGCAGCGTCGCCACGCGCAGCCCCGACGTGCCGAACTGGATGGTGTTGGCGACCGACTGCCGGGTGACGCCCGCAAGCCGCATCCGCGCCTCGTCCACCACCGGCGTGATCGTGAGCACCCGCTGGCGCCAGTCGGTGCGCGGGTTGTCGATCACGCCCGACGCGCGATAGACCGCCAGCGCCTCATCCGCGAGGCGGCGCAAGACTGCGGGATCGGGCCCAGAGAAGCGCACCGCCACGTCCGCGTCGATCTGCGGCCCGAACATGAGCAGCTCGACCCGCAGCAGCGCGTTGGGAAAGCGCGGCGGCAGGGTCCGTCTGATCTCGTCGGCCAGCGCGGGGATCGCCGTTGCGTCATCGACGCGGACGACAAGCTGGCCATAGCCCGCATTCGGCTGTTCTGGCGTGTAGGTCAGCATGAAGCGGCTGGCGCCGCGACCGATCAGCGTGGTGACGTGGGTCACCCCCTCCAGCGCCCGCACCGCGCGCTCCAGCGCGATCATGTCGGCCTCGGTCGCGCGTATGTCGCCGCCCTCGGGCAACTGATACGCCACGTAAAGCAGCGGCGTGTTCGATTGAGGAAAGAACGCCCGCCTGACCTGACCGAACGCCGCGACCGAGGCCGCCGTGACCGCCAGCGCGATCAGCACCACCAGCCAGCGCGCGCGCAGCCCCATCCGCAGAACCCGCGCATAGCCGCGGTAGAACGCCCCCGCGTAAGGGTCGCCTGAGACGTCGGCGGGCGCGCGCAACAGCTTTGCGCCCATGTAGGGCAGCACGGTCACCGCCAGAATCCAGCTCATCAGCAGCGAAACGCCGACCACCGCGAACAGCGAGAACAGGAATTCGCCGGCCTTTTCCGGCGACAGGCCGATGCCCGCGAAGGCCATGATCCCGATCACCGTCGCCGCCAGAAGCGGGATCGAGGCGGCGCTCTCCGTCTCCGCCGCCGCCGCGCGCGCCGGTTTGCCGCGCGCCATGCCGATCACCATGCCCTCGGTGATGACGATGGCGTTGTCCACCAGCATCCCCATGGCGATGATCAGCGCGCCGAGGCTGATCCGCTCCATCTGGACGCCGGACAGCGCCATGAAGAACAGCGTGGCGAGGATGGTCAGCAGCAGCGTGGCGGCCACCACCAGCCCCGCCCGCCAGCCCATGGCGAGCATCAGCGCGCCGATCACGATGGCGACCGACTGCGCCAGCGAGACGAGGAACCCGGAAACGGCGGCGTCAACCACCTTGTGCTGTTGATAGATCGGGCTGACGCGCACCCCGTCGGGCAGCCCGGCGACAAGCTGCGCCAGACGCGCCTCGACCCGCGCGCCAACCTCGACGACGTTCTCCGAGGTGAGCGCCGACACCCCCAGCGTGAACACCCGCGCGCCGTTGTGGCGGATGATCTGGCCGGGCTGTTCCGCCTCCGCCCGGCTGACGCGGGCGATGTCGGAGATCGCGATCTGACCGACGTCGCCGGGCGCGCCCAGCCGCAGCGCGCCGATCCCCTGCGCATCGACATACCCCTGGGGCAGCGAGACCCGCAGCCGCAGCGCGCCTTCGGCGATCTCGCCATCGGGGAAAACCGTGTTCTCCTCGGCGATGACGCTCAGCAGCTGGGTCGGCGGCAGGCCGATGCTGGTGAGGCGCGCGGACGGGATCGCGACCGTGATCTCCTCGGGCGTCAGGCCCCGGATCTCGACCTTGGCCACGCCTTCCACCGGCAGCAGACCGCGCCGCAGCGACCGCGCGATCTCACGCTGTTCGGCGGGCGTGTAGCGTTCGGCTTCGACCGCGTAGAACAGGCCATACACGTCGCCGAAGTCGTCGTTGATGATCGGATCGCGGGCGCCGACCGGCAGTTGCCCGCGCAGATCGCTCAGGCGGCGGCGCATCTCGTCCCAGACCTGCGGCAGCTCGCGCCCGTCATAGGTGGTCTTGATCTCGACGGTGACCTGCGACATGCCGGGCGTCGATTTCGAGGTGACGTAGTCAAGCTGCCGCATCTGTTGCAGCGCGCTTTCGATGACTTCGGAGACCTCGGTCTCGACCTCGGTCGCGTCGGCGCCGGGATAGGGCGTGAACACCAGCGCGGTCTTGACGGTGAAGGCGGGGTCCTCCAGCCGCCCGACGGTGTTCAACCCCCAGAGACCGCCGAAAAGGCAGGCGAGGATGATCAGCCAGACGGTCACAGGGCGGTCGATGGAGGCCGCAGCCAGAGAGAATTTCATCCTGAAGTCCTTGCGGTGCGGACACGGGTCATGCGGGGCGCCTTGCGTCTAGGGGCGTGACGGACGGACCTGCGCGCCGTCCGTCAGCCGCCACCAGCCGCCGGTCACCACCTCCTCGCCGGGCGACAGGCCGTCGAGCACGACGATCGCGCCGTCGCGCGGCAGGCCCAGCGCCACCGCGCGCGGGCTCGCGGTCTGGCTGGCGGGGTCGAAAACCCACACCTGCGGCTGCGCGGCCCCGGTGGTGTCGATCGCCTCCACCGGGATCGATACGGGCGCCTGCCGCGCCCCCATGACAGGAACGCCTGTCACTTTCGCCGTCATCCCCGGCAGCAGCCGCGGGTCGGCGTCGCCCTCGATGGCGAACTCGACCTCATAGGTCTGGGCGACCGGGTCCGCTTCGGTGACGAACTCGCGCAGGATCAGCGCCGCCTCGTGGCCCGGCGCGGCGGGAAAGGTGGCGGTGAAGCTGAAATTCCCGGCGCCGGTGCGCGCCAGCGCGGCGATCTCCTCGGGCAGCGAGACGGCGATGCGCATCTCGCTGACGTCCTGAAGGCGCACGACCGGCTGGGCGGGCGTGGTGTTGGCGTAGCGGTCGGCGATCACGCGCGACACCAGCGCGTCGAACGGCGCCGTGATCGTCGCCTGCGTCAGGCGCCGCTGCGCCTCGCGCAGCACGATCTCGGCCTGCGCCAGCTCTGTTTGCGCCGTATCGAGGCGCGCCTGCGTCGCCGCGCCCCGGTCGGCCAGCTCGAACGACCGCGTGCGCTCCAGCCGCGCCAGGTCGCGGGTGACCTGCGCGCGTTCCGCCGCCAGTTCGAAATCGACCGTGTCGAGGCGGGCGATCAGCGCGCCGCGCGCCAGCCGCTGGCCCTCGAACACCGGCAGCTCGAGGATCTGACCCGAGACCTGAAACGCCAGATCGACGACGCGCAGCGGCTTCGCCCGACCGACGAAAACGCGCTGCTGGCCGGTCGCCGCCGGGGCGGCGCGCGCCAGCTCGACGACCGGCGCGCCGGTCGCCGCGCTCTGAGCCTGCGCGCCGGGCGCGCCCGCGATGAGCGCAGGCGGCGCCGCGGCGAGGACTAGCGCGAGGCGGATTAGCGCGAGGCGGACTGGCGCAAGTCGGGTGAGCGAGGGGGGGCTGACAGGTTTCATCGCCGCGCCGCCCTGAAGGCGCAGCGGCGGCGTGATCGGTTTGATGCGCATGACGTCATGTCTTTCGGCTGAGCGTTCCCGACAGGCTGACCGCCGCCGACAGCGTGTTTGAGATCGTGCCGTATTTCAGGATGTTGCGGTGCAGCAGGTCGAGCCGCTGATCCGATTCGGGGCTGTCCACCACCAGCGCGTAGGTGATCGCGGTCAGCTTTGGCGGCGCGTCCCGCCGCGTGGCGGTCAGCGTCGCCTCGACGCCGCGCAGATCGAAGGACAACAGCGGGATCATCCGTTCCGCGCCCTTGATCATGCAGGCGGCGAGCGCGGCCAGCAGCAGCTCGACCGGGTTGAACGCGTCGCGCCGCCCGGCCGGATCGGTGTCGAGCGTGATCTCGGCGTCCCCGGTCAGCGCGAGGGCACCGTGGCCGTCGATGCGGCGGGCGCTGATGCGATAGTCCATGGCGAATCCCTCCTTCAGGATACAAGTCGGAAAATGATCTGTCCCGCCACCGCCGGCGGCAGATTCGCGTCGAAGTCGATCGCGCCGAAGCGCGCGCCGATTGCGTCCGTCATGGCGTCGCCCTCCATAGCGCCCTGCGGCGCGGATCGTCGTGTTCGCCGCGCCTGCTCAGGCGACCGCCGTGCCGAACAGCATCCCTATCCCCGCCGTGGCGGCCATCGCCGCCGCGCCCCAGAAGGTGACGCGCAGCACCGCAGGCCATGCCTTCGCGCCGCCCGATCGCGCGGAAAGCGCCCCCAGAAGCGCCAGCGCCAGCAGCGAGGCGCCGGTGGTGGTGGCGCCGACGGCGCCCTGCGGCGCCAGAACGACCGACACCAGCGGCAGCGCGGCGCCGACGGTGAACGCCGCCGCCGAGGACGCCGCCGCCAGAATGGGGCGCGACAGCACCGTGTCGGAAATGCCGAGTTCATCGCGGGCGTGCGCGCCCAGGCTATCGTGGCGCATCAGCTGCGCGGCCACTTCGCGCGCCAGTTCCGGCGCCAGCCCGCGCCCTTCGTAGATCGCCGCCAGTTCGGCGGCTTCGGCGGCGGGATTTTCGGCCAGTGCGGCGCGTTCACGGTCGAGATCGGCGTTCTCGCTGTCGGCCTGCGCGCTGACCGAGACGTATTCTCCCGCCGCCATCGACATCGCCCCCGCGACCAGCCCCGCCGTGCCGGCAAGCAGGATGTCGGCGACGGGCGATCCGGCGGCGGCCACCCCCACGATCAGGCTGGCGGTGGACACGACGCCGTCGTTGGCGCCGAGCACGGCGGCGCGCAGCCAGCCGATCCGCGTGACGAAGTGCTGTTCTGCGGGACCCGCGCCGCCGGGCGGGTCCATCGCCGTCACGCCGCTGCGCGTCTGGTCGCCCGTCACTCGAACTCCATCTGGATGAAGGCGGCTTCGGCGTTCTTGCGGGCGAGGCTGTCGAACTGTTCGAGATGGGCGAAGGCGCTCTGGTCCACGTCGGCCGCCCCGGCCAGATCGCCCCCGGCCTCGATATGGGCGGCGATCCGCGCGCGCAGGTTGGTCAGATAGTCGAGGGTGTCGGCGCGGGCGCGGGCGATGTCGGCGGCGTGGCCGTGGCCGGGGACCAGGTGGGCGGCGCCGGTGGCCGCGACCGCCTCGAACACCGCCGGCCATTCCGTGATCGAGGATTGCCCGCCGACGCCGAGGATGCGCTCGAGATAGACGATGTCGCCGGTGAACACCGTGTCCTTTTGTGGAACGAGCACAAAGCTGTCGCCGGGGGTGTGGGCGGCGCCGACGTGGGTGATCTCGAAGCTCACCCCGCCCAGATCGAAGCGGTGTTCGCTCTCGAAGGTCACATCGGCCCAGGCGGGTTCGGTGCCGGCGAGGGCGTCGCCGAGGTATTGCGCCAGCCCCTGCATCTGCGCGTCAACGCGCGCGCGCTGATCGGCGACCGCCGCCGCCGAGGCGATGATCCGCGCGCCCTGCGCCCGCCAATAGCTGTTGCCGAGCCAGCGGTGATCCTG
>Ga0100393_10004695_pt1 | contig 12482 bp, 9 predicted proteins | sample CryGeymeta201517_FD_81546 | JGI IMG/M metagenome (GOLD analysis project Ga0100393, IMG submission 81546) | Groundwater microbial communities from Crystal Geyser aquifers in Utah, USA - Crystal Geyser metaG 2015-17 | ecosystem: Environmental > Aquatic > Deep subsurface > Groundwater | place: USA... | reverse complement strand
CTTTTCACGGAAGTTTAATTTATCCGTAAAAAATAAACATATAATATTAGTATAAAGTAAAGCCGATTTTAAATCGGCTTTACATAAAAAAAAACACATGAAAAAAAAATTTAAACTTTTCCTTATCGTTTTGATTATAATAGTAGTAAAAACAACAACTGCCCAGCGCAAAACAGAATTTGGACTTTCCGGTGGGGTTGCCCGGTTTTACCCGGAAGCACAAAATCTTGGTTCAAGCCGAAACAACAGTATGGACAACGGCTGGGGTTGGTCGGCAGGAATATTCTTGGAGGACCATTGGAAACCCAAAATTCACCAGATTGTTGAGTTAAACTATTATGGGTTTAAAAGTGATGTATTTTTGGAAAAAATCCCGGTTGGAGGAGGTTATAGTACTGGCAGCCAACCCATTTATGGCCACTTTGATAATACTTCTTTTAACCAAATTGCCGTATCGGGTGGAATAAAATACTTTTTAAACCGAACATTGTTGGTTTATCCTGCTTTCGAGATTGCAAGGACGTTAAATCCCGATATTGATATAAACAAAACCACTCTTAATTTGAAGTTGGGAGTTGGTGCTGCCATTGGCCCTGTAGATGTTATACTTGAATATGCTTATGGAATAAAATACCAAAGAATGGTTTATGACATCACTGTTCCATTTGCCAGTACTCACCGGAACAACTATTTACAATTAAAAGCCCAGGTTCCTTTATTTAATCTGAGAAAATAGCCGATAATTAAACATGTGCAAAGTTCAGAAACACATCTTTATTATGCTTCTCTTCCCATTTATTATGTGGGGCTGTATCAGCGAAGTAACAATTGATGACGATTTTAAGGAAAATGAAGTAGTTTTAAATTGTATTCTTGACGCACAAAGTGATACGGTGGTTGTTCAGTTAAGTTATTCAAAACCAATACAGGCAACCGACCTATTTGAACCAATAAAAGATGCACAAATTCAGCTTTTTGAAGGAAAAACGAAAATAGGTGAATTTGTTTGGTCTGACAGTAGCACTTATATTCTACCATTTTCTGTTTTACCTGGTAAAATATACTGGATTGAAGCAACAGCCGGCAATATCAAAGTTTGGGCTGAAACCACTGTACCAAACGCAATTAATGCAACCATTGAAAAAGATACTTCTGGTCTTTATAATTATTATTCTTTTGGGATTTTACTGAACGATAGTCCCGAAGAAGTAAATTATTACTGGATATCAGCCACCGGTTTTGAAGGAATTGAAGGAAACAAGAGTAAAAATATTGCCTGTGCGTTATATTCCAATTTTGAATATGCCGACGATTTTAACCAGACAATTTATCAGAATGGAAGCTACAAATTTGAATATGAATATTATATAAGATTTGCAGATAGTGTGCTACCAGGTGGAAAAACAGAAATTGTTTTTTATCCTCAATGCATCAGCAACCCGATTGAGGTCTTTCTGCTTTCAACGGATTATCACCTCGACAAATACATGAAGTCGAGCCTTTTATTACAGAATATGGATTTGTATGCTGAAGATATGCCCATTATTTATGCCCCATTTCCAATGTATTCGAATATAAATGGGGGCACAGGTATTTTTGGTTCATATAATAGTGTTTCTGAAAAATACGACGGGAAATGAAGCTTACAGTAAAACATATAATTGCGGTTTTTCATATCCTGCTCGTGTTTTTTTCATTTGCACAAACGCCGGTAACTATCAGCGGATATGTAACCGATGCCTCATCGGGTGAAAAACTTACCGGGGCAACCATTTTCGTTCCCGTTACAAACAAAGGGACAACCACCAATGAATATGGTTATTTCAATATATCACTTCAGCCTGCATTGGTAAAAATTGAAGCCCGGTTTGTTGGATTCGAACCTTTTCTTACCGGACTGAAACTGAATTCAGACACAATAATCAATTTTCAACTGCACCCCGGAATTTCGATTGGCGAAGTGGAAATTAAAGCGGCAAACCAACAGGAGTTCTTGTTCTCGCCTTCTGTCGGAGTGAATCGCTTAACAGCCCGGGAAGTTGAAAGAATACCCGCAGTTTTGGGTGAACCGGATTTACTAAAAGCCATCCAGTTGCTCCCGGGTGTTTCTTTTGCCACCGAAGGTTCCACCGGGTTTAGTGTTCGCGGTGGAAGCCCTGACCAAACGCTGATTCAACTCGACGGAGTGCCTGTTTACAATGTCAACCACCTGTGGGGTTTTATGTCGGCTTTCAACAACGATGCGGTTTATGAAGCCAAACTGTACAAAGGCAGTCTGCCAGCCCGATTTGGCGGAAGATTAAGTTCTGTGTTAGATGTGGGAATGAAAGAAGGAAACCTGAAAAAGCGGCAGGGGACTTTTTCACTGAGCCCGATTGCCGGTCATTTTACCATGGAAGGTCCGTTAAAAAAGGACAAAGCTTCATTTATGATTTCAGGCCGCACAACCTGGGCCAATCTCCTGCTGATGGCCTATCAGAAACTTGAAAATCAAAACAATGAAAATCAGATTATAACTTATGGATTTTGGGATATTAATGCAAAAACCAATTACATCATCAACCAAAACAACCGGGTTTACCTGAGCTTTTACACCGGGCGTGACGCTTTCATGATGGAAGATGATGCAAATATTCACAGCGATTACGTGAAATTTAGTTACAACTGGCAAAACCTGACCGGTGTTTTGCGGTGGAACCATGTTTTTTCACCTGAGCTGTTTGCCAATTTTTCACTGTATAACAGCAGGTTCAGACAGGAATATTTAAACCAGTTTGATAAAAAGGGTGACGAAATTTATAAAGGATATAACAATCTGAATGATTTATCGCAAAAAGGGGATTTCGACATGACAACCAATGACAGGGTGAAAGTAAAATTCGGGTACAATGTTTCGTTACAAAAATTCAGTCCCGAAATAATTTCGTATCAATCCGATTCAACCTCTTTTGTGTTGAACAAAGACATTTTCACCAATAACCTTATTAGTGAAGTTTACCTCGAAGCTGATTTTGATGTAACTCAACAACTAAAGGCCAGTGCAGGATTAAGGGCAGGAAACATACTGACAGAAGGGAAAAATTATCCAGGGTTACAACCACGTTTGTCGATACGCCACTTAGTTTCAGAGCAGGTTTCGGCAAAGTTGTCGTATTCGCGCATGCACCAGTATTTGCACCAGCTTCAGAATACCACATTAGGAATACCCACCGAACTTTGGGTTTCGTCAACAGCTAAAATCAGGCCGGGAACCTCTGACCTTTATTCAGCCGGGGTATTTTGGACGAAAAACAATGGTTATCGGTTTTCTTCAGAGATTTATTACACTCATCTTCGAAATGTTCTCAGGTACAAAGATGGTACACTGGCTTTAAAAGAACGCGACGACAGTTGGGAAGATTTTGTGGCAACCGGCAAAGGCAAGTCTTATGGAATTGAATTTATGGCTGAAAAAACAACCGGCAAACTTACAGGCTGGGTAGCTTACACACTATCGAAAAGCACCCGCCAGTTTGATGAAATAAATTTTGGAAAAGAATTCCCGTATGAATATGACAGGCGACATCAGTTAAACGTCAATGCCAATTATTGTTTTGATGAAATTCTGAAGAAAGGGAAAACGGTTAAAAGGGAGCTTTCTGCAAATTTCAATTATGCTTCGGGGAAATACATCACACTGGCAGAGCAGGAATATCAGGGGATTCCGTTACCGCTGATGGAAGGCTCGCGTTACGGGGCCGGTTGGTTTGCCAAAAGGAGCCTGATGAATTCGGTTAACAATTACCAAATGCCCGCTTTCCATAACCTCAATCTTTCTTACCGAATTGAAAGGCAAAGTGCCGGTAAAACCTATGCCTGGAATTTTTCGGTTTACAATGTTTATAACCGGCTAAATCCCTGGTATTATTACAAACAGGGCGACAAGATAAAACAGATAACAATATTCCCAATCATTCCTTCTGTTTCGTTTACATACAAATGGTGATGCTTTTTGCTTTTCACCCGTTGACTTTTCGTCACCGGGTGAATTTCGATGAAGCAGACTTTTGCTCATATTTTCAATACTTTTTGATTCCTTATTCTGTTATTCTTCATTTTTATCAGAAAATATTAAATAAGCCCGCCTGCCAGCCCGACAAACAGTTCTGGCGGGAATGTCAAAGTTGGGCAGGAAACACAAAATAAGAAATATAAAATTGGGCCTATTAAAAAATTGTAAGCTTTCTGATAGCCAAAGTTATTCATCGGGTGAGCTTTAGTCACCCGGTGAAAGTTTGCTGCAAGGTAACATTATCACAGAAAAATATCGAAGAATTCAACCGTTGACTTTTCGTCACTGGGTGAATAAAAACAATTCAGGCTTTTGGTCATAATTTTAAAACTTGCTGATTCCTGATTCGTGATTTTGTTTACAAGTCATACCATTGCTCGGAGTCATAGTATGACTTTACAGTTTTCAATCAACCTTTTAATTTTTCAACTATCTTTGCCCCCCTGAAATCGAATTTCGAACTGAAAACAAATTTTTTGCAATGACCAATTTTAAACGTACACTCATCACCACTGCGCTCCCGTATGCCAACGGCCCGATTCACATTGGCCATCTGGCCGGGGTTTATGTTCCGGCAGATATTTATGCCCGCTACCTTCGCCTTAAAAACGAAGATGTGATTATGATTGGCGGCTCCGACGAACATGGTGTGCCCATTACTTTAAAAGCAAAAAACGAAGGAATTACTCCGCAGGATGTGGTTGATAAATTTCACAAAATCATTAAGGAATCGTTTCAGAAATTCGGGATTTCGTTTGATGTTTATTCGCGCACTTCAGCAAAAATACACCACGAAACTGCATCCGAAATATTCAGAAAATTATACGATACCGGCAAGTTGATTGAAAAAACCTCGGAACAATATTACGATGAGGAAAACAAACAGTTTTTAGCCGACCGTTACATTACCGGCACCTGCCCCAAATGCGGATTCGAACGTGCTTACGGCGACCAGTGCGAAAGCTGCGGAACTGCGCTCAGCCCCACCGAACTGATTAACCCGGTTTCGATGATCAGTGGAAACCAGCCGGTTTTAAAAGAAACCAAACACTGGTACATGCCACTCGACCAATATGAGCCGTGGCTGCGCGAGTGGATCCTGGAAGGCCACAAAGAGTGGAAACCCAATGTTTACGGGCAGTGCAAATCGTGGATCGACAGCGGACTGCTGCCCCGCGCCGTTACCCGCGACCTCGACTGGGGTGTTCCGGTACCCATTGAAGGAACCGAAGGTAAAGTGCTGTATGTTTGGTTCGATGCGCCTATCGGTTACATTTCGGCTACAAAAGAACTGTTCAATACACTTTCCCCCACGGGAAAAGACGAAGAGGGGCTTTGGGAAAAATACTGGAAAGACCCCGAAACCCGTATGTTGCATTTTATTGGAAAAGACAATATTGTTTTTCACTGTATCATTTTCCCTGTTGTGCTGAAAGCCGAAGGAACGTACAACCTGCCCGAAAACGTGCCAGCCAACGAATTCCTGAACCTCGAAAACGATAAAATATCAACCTCGCGCAACTGGGCAGTGTGGCTGCACGAATACCTTGAAGAATTCCCCGGAAAAGAGGATGTTTTGAAATATGTACTTACTGCAAACGCCCCCGAAACCAAAGACAACGATTTTACCTGGAAAGATTTTCAGGCACGAAACAACAACGAGCTGGTTGCCATTCTTGGCAATTTCGTGAACCGGGCGCTGGTCCTCACCCAAAAATATTTCGAAGGGAAAGTTCCTGAGTTGGGCGACTTAACTGAATATGACAAACAAACACTTTCTTCAATTTCCGTAATTAAAGCCGAAGTTGAAAAAAGCCTCGACAGTTTCCGCATCCGCGAATCGCTGAAAAATGCAATGGATTTAGCCCGATTGGGAAACAAATACCTAACCGACCAAGAACCCTGGAAAGTAATAAAAACCGATAATGAAAGGGTGAAAACCATTCTGAATATCAGTTTGCAGATTACTGCCAACCTCACTATATGTCTCGAACCTTTTTTACCATTCAGCATGAACAAACTGCGAGGTTTCCTAAACCTCGGAAAACTGGATTGGGATAAATTGGGTGACACAAATCTGCTGGCTGCCGGTCATCAGTTAAATACTCCTGAATTGCTTTTCGAAAAAATTGAAGATGATGTGATTGAGGCGCAGATTCAAAAATTACTCAACACCAAAAAGGCAAACGAACTGGCCCAGGCAAAAGCCGCGCCGGCAAAACCGCATATCGAATACGATGATTTCGGGAAAATGGATATTCGTGTTGGAACTATTCTCGAAGCCGAAAAAGTAGCCAAAACAAAAAAACTGCTGAAACTTTTAATTGATACCGGAATTGACAAACGCACAGTGGTTTCGGGAATTGCCGAATATTACGAACCCGAAAATTTAATCGGAAAACAAGTATCAATTTTAGTAAACCTGGCGCCTAAAAACCTGAAAGGAATTGATTCACAGGGAATGATTTTGTGTGCCGAAAATGCAGATGGTTCGCTGTCGATTGTGCAGCCAGACCAGAAGGTGAAGAATGGGGCGGAAGTAAAGTAGAGAAATTACAAATTGCAAATATCAAATTGCAAATATCAAATAATGACCAATATTGAATTTTCAATTTCCAAAAATCTTAAAATTGTATGTAACCTGTTTTTGGTTTTTTGAAATTTGACATTTATTTGCTTTTTGTGATTTTCTACTTTGAGATTTCAAAAATATAAGCGCCGTCCCGATAGTCGGGAGGCGCTTTTCCGCAGCTCATCTTACCGCTTTTGCGGGTAGCGGACTGCACCAAATATCGAAACCGCTTTTGTACGCAAAGGCGGTTTTAAAATTAAAAAAGGTTGTCGCGGTACTAATTCATACTAAATTCCGTTTTCAACCTGAATAAATTAAATAATGTAAAATGAGAAAATCAAAAGTATTTTTAATGATGCTTGTTTTGGCGTTTTCGGTTTTTGTTTCGTGTGAAAACGATGATGATGAAAACGGTGGAAATAAGGACATGAGCAGCAGCTTCAACGATAACGAAAGCCACAATGCAGGGCAAAATTGCATGAGTTGCCACAAATCGGGTGGACAGGGCGAAGGTTGGTTTACGGTTGCAGGTACAGTTTATAATGCATCAGGCGCAGCAGTATCTCCCAATGCAACTGTAAAACTTTACACCGGTCCCGACGGAACCGGAACTTTGGTAAAAACCATCGAAGTTGATGGAAATGGTAATTTTTACACCACGGCTGATGTTAATTTCGGAAGTGGTTTATATACAACCGTTACCGGGACCACCGGAAATATTTCAAAAATGGGATCATCAATAACAACCGGGCAATGTAACAGTTGTCATGGTTCAGGCATTGGAAAAATTTCAGCTAATTAATACCATATCTCATTTTCTGATAAATACATAGCTGGTATTTGTAGTTATTTTTGCACCGGCGCTTTAGCCCGGTGATTCAGGAAATTTAAAATCAATTCGGCTTTAGCCATTAATTTGATGACATAAAAGTTGTTATACAAATTAAAAAATTCATGGCTAAAGCACGGACAGAGATGTCTCTTTATAATTGCCAGACTAAAGAATGGCGCAAAATAAGAATGGTTAGTGAAGGTTTTATTTTTTAAACGAAATAAATATCTTTACACAAACCAAAACTGTCTGCTATGAAAAACCTGATTTGCATTTTCCTCCTTATCATCTTAATTTCGGGCTGCAAACAAAAAGAACAACAAAAAAATGATTACCCGATTCAGCCGGTTTCTTCGCAAAATGTTGAACTGACTGATAATTTTTGGTCGAAACGAATTACCACCAACCGCGATGTTACCATTCCGTATTGTTTCGAAAAATGTGAAGAAACACACCGCATTGCAAACTTCGAGGTTGCCGGGGGATTGGTTGACGGCACTTTTGAAGGAATCCGCTTCAACGATTCTGATGTTTTTAAAATCATGGAAGGAGCGGCTTATTCGCTTCAGCAAAAATACGACCCGAAACTGGATGAATACCTTGACGATTTGATTTTTAAAATTGCCGCTGCACAGGAAAATGACGGATATCTTTATACCATCCGCACCATAAAAGGCGATTCGGCGATGACAGAACGCGAAGGAAAAGAGCGTTGGGTGGAAGAACGAAACCACAGTCACGAACTGTACAACGTTGGCCACATGTACGAAGCGGCAGTTGCGCATTACAATGCCACCGGGAAAACCAATTTTCTGGATATTGCCATTAAAAATGCTGAACTGATAAATTCGGTTTATGGTCCCGATAAACGCCACGATGCACCCGGCCACCAGGAAATTGAAATCGGGTTGACAAAACTTTACCGTACTACCGGTGAAAAAAAATACCTCGACTTGGCCCGGTTTTTTCTCGATGAACGCGGGAAATCGAATAAACGGAACTACGCCAGTACAGATCAGTACGAAAACGGTTCGTACTGGCAGGATCATAAACCTGTGATTGAACAGGATGAAGCTGTTGGTCATGCGGTGCGGGCGGTTTACATGTATTCAGGAATGGCCGATGTAGCAGCACTTACCGGAAACCAGGAATACATCAATGCCATCAACAAAATCTGGGAAAATGTGGTTGGCAAAAAATATTACATCACCGGTGGAATTGGCGCAATGTACGAAGGCGAGAATTTTGGCGAAAACTACTACCTCCCAAACCGCGCCTATAATGAAACCTGCGCTGCAATTGCCAATGTTTTCTGGAATCAACGCATGTTTTTAATGTCAGGCGACAGCAAATACATTGATGTTTTGGAACGTACACTTTACAACGCAGTACTTCCGGGAATTTCGTTTGAAGGAAATACTTTCTTTTATCCCAATGTTTTGGAATTCGATGGCAAAGATCCATTCAATCAGGGCGCTACTGAACGGAAACCGTGGTTCGACTGTTCGTGTTGTCCATCAAATCTTTCACGGTTTATTCCGGCAGTACCCAATTACATTTATGCGCAAAAAGAGAACGAAATATTTGTCAACCTTTTTGCAGCAAGCAAAACCAGTTTCGAAGTGAAAAAACAAAAATTCCGGATTGAGCAGGAAACGAAGTACCCGTGGGAAGGAAATGTGAAATTCAAAATTGTAACAGAAGAACCTGTAAAATTCAATTTCAAAATCAGGGTTCCGGGTTGGGCGGTAAACAAGCCTGTTCCCTCTGATTTATATTCCTATATCAATGAACCGTCAAAAGATGTTAGGCTTTTTATCAATAATCAACCTGAAAAATTTACAGTAGTTAACGGGTATATTTCGCTCAACAAATCCTGGAAAGATGGCGATTTAGTTGAACTTGTTTTGCCGATGGAAACAAAAAAGGTTATTCCAAACGAAAACATAAAGGAGATTGCCGGGAAAGTGGCAATTGAGCGTGGCCCAATTCTTTACTGTGCCGAGCAGGTTGATAATCCTGAAGGTGTTCTAAATAAAGCTATTGATTCTCAAATTGTTTTCACTCCGAAATACGATTCCACTTTTTTGCAGGGCGTTGTAAAACTCGAAACCGACAGTTTAACACTGATACCATATTATGCATGGAGCCACCGCGGACTGGGCGAAATGGAAGTTTGGTTTAGGAAAGCCCCACCCAGCCTCTCAAAGGGGAGGCCGGGTGGGGCGGTAAATCATATTTTAATCGAAGGCGACAACCTCCACGCCCTTACCGCGCTTACTTTTACCCACGAAGGCCAGATTGATGTAATTTACATCGACCCGCCATACAACACCGGCAACAAAGATTTTAAATACAACGACAGTTTTGTTGACCGCGAAGACAGCTACCGCCACAGCAAATGGCTCTCGTTTATGGATAAACGGCTACGAATTGCCAAACGCCTGTTAAGTGAAAAAGGAGTGGTTTTTATTTCAATTGACGATTATGAACAGGCTACCCTAAAACTTCTTTGTGATTAAATTTTCACTGAAATGAATTTTGTTGGGAATGTTGTTTGGCAAAGAGCGTTTTCACCAATAAATTTAAAGAAAATAATTTCGCAAAATCACGATTTCATTTTAATCTATTGCAAACAAGACTTCAATTCATTTGAGTTGAATAAATTACCAAGAACAGACAACGCTACAAGCAGATATAAAAATCCTGATAATGATAAACGTGGTCCATGGACTTCTGGTGATATTTCTGTTGGACCTCCGATTGAAAAAAATATTTACCCAATAACAACACCAAGTGGCAGAATTGTTTTTCCTCCAAAAGGATATTCTTGGAGATTGTCAGAAGATAGGTTAGCTGAGTTTATTAGTGAGAATCGAATTTGGTTTGGTCCAAAAGGCGATGGTGTTCCTCGAATAAAGAGATTTCTTTCGGAAGTTAAAGATGGAGTAGTAGCCTTATCTTTATGGACACATCAAGAAGTCGGTCACAAACAAGATGCTAAAAAGGAGTTGAAGGAAGTTTTGCATGAAAATGAAAATCCATTTGAAACTGTAAAACCATTAAAGCTAATTGATAGGATTTTCAAACTCACAACTGATAATAAAAACCATATAAAATTCTTGACTTTTTCGCCGGTTCCGGCACAACTCTCCACGCCACCATGCAGCTAAATGCCGAAGATGGCGGCAATCGGCAGTGTATTCTGGTTACCAACAACGAAAACAACATTGCCGAAGAAGTTTGTTACGAGCGCAACCGCCGCGTAATACAGGGCTACACCAACAGCAAAGGAGATTGGGTGCCGGGCTTAACTAACAACAATTTGCGGTATTACAAAAGTGAGTTTGTTGGCCGCGAACCAAGCCTCAAAAATAAACGAGAGCTTACAAAACTGGCAACCGAGTTGCTGTGTATAAAGGAGGATTGCTTTCAATGTCTGAACCCTGATTTGGAAGGATTAATGGATTGGCAGGATGAAAAAATAGATTTTAAAAAGGTTAATAAGGCGCTGAAGAATGATATGCGGTTGTTTTCGGAAAAAGGTAAAAACCTGCTGGTGATTTACAACGAAGATGTGATTGAGGAAGCTGTGGCATTAATAAAATATCTTTTGAAAAATAAATCATGGAAATCCTTAAATCATGCAAATCCAGGTTCAGACAATTTTAAGGTGTATGTGTTTGCCAACGGTCAATACGCTTATGCCGAAGAGTTTGAGGAAATTGCCGCAAACATAACGCTTGCCGCCCTGCCCGATGCCATTTACAAAGCATACCAAAATGTGCTTCCTAAAGAAAACAGGGAGTTCATCCCGGTTTTGGAAGATGAAACCATTGTTGAACCTCAAACCATCCTCAACCTATGATTACACTCAGAAAATACCAGGAAGAAGCTGTTCAGGCTTTGTTAAAAGACACGTATTCGTTATTGGGGCAAGCCGGTGTACGCCACAAAATGGTTTTTAAAGCGCCCACCGGCGCAGGTAAAACCGTTACCATGGCCGCCTTTTTAAATCAACTCTGTGTCGAAATTCCCGATAAACTCGATTTGCCAAAACGCAAAGTGGCTTTTATCTGGTTTGCAGCCAACCAGTTGCACCTGCAATCGTACCTTTCGTTAAAAGATTACTTCAGCGAGTTGCGCACCATAAAACCCATCCAGTTCGAAGATATTACCGACAACCGGCTGCACCCCAATGAAATGCTTTTTGTAAACTGGCAGTCGGTGAACAAGGAGAGTAACCTGTACATCAAAGAGAATGAACAGGGCAAAGATTTGATCAGGTTTATCTACAGCGCGGTAATGGATGAAATCGAAATTATTTGCATTCTCGACGAAGCCCATTATCACGCAGGTGGCACAAAAGCGCAGGAATTACTGCAAAAATTACGCGCCAAAATTGAAATCGATGTTTCGGCAACACCCATGTTCAAATCCGATTATGGTCACATCATAAAACGGCACGAAGTAATTGAAGCCGAAATGATAAAGAAAAATGTGGTGTTAAACCCGGCATTAGACCACCACACGCAGGATGGCCGCTCGTTAAACCAGGTTCTTTTGGACGAAGCGATGAAGAAAAGGGCGGAGTTGGTTAAATCGTATCAGAAGTTGGGAATCGAAATCAATCCGCTGCTTTTAATCCAATTGCCCAACGATAAAAAAACAGAAAGCTCCTTAGACAAACAAATCATCGATGAAGTGGAATCTTATTTGAACGCCAAAGGATTTTCAACCCAAAACTACAAACTCGCAGTTTGGCTGAGCGACACCAAAATAAACCTCGACGGGATTGAAGATAAAAACTCGATTACCGAAATTTTGCTTTTCAAACAAGCCATTGCTTTGGGGTGGGACTGTCCGCGTGCCGCAGTGTTGTTAATCTTTCGCGAAATACAACAGGAGCATTTCGGGATTCAAACCGTGGGCCGGATTCTCAGGATGCCCGAACAAAAACATTACACCGACCCCATGTTAAACAACGGATATGTTTATACCAACCTGAGTAAAGATGTGATTAAAAT